>OWKP01000438.1_pt1 | contig 32541 bp, 25 predicted proteins | sample 1732991 | NCBI WGS metagenome assembly OWKP01 (sample SAMN05065777, study PRJEB22554) | human gut metagenome | biome: ENVO:2100002; feature: ENVO:00000062; material: ENVO:00002003 | host: Homo sapiens | place: USA
GGATGATCATCAGCATCTCCTCGGTGTGCTGCGTGCCTTCGAAGTCCCAGTCGGGGATGCCCTCCTGGATGTCGACCTTGGGGAGCAGCGACGCAGCGTGGCGTGCGGCCTGGTCGGCATAGACCACCGCTTCGATCAGCGAGTTGGAAGCGAGGCGGTTGGCTCCGTGCAACCCCGTGCAGGAGGTTTCGCCCAGCGCGTAGAGGTGCCTGATCGAGGTCTCGCCGTTGGTGTCGACCTTCACCCCGCCGCAGCAGTAGTGCGCTGCGGGCGTCACGGGAATCCAGTCGCGGGTGATGTCGATGCCGATCGAAAGGCATTTTTCGTAGATGTTGGGGAAGTGGCTGCGGATGGCTCCGGGGTCTTTGTGCGTGACGTCGAGGTAGACGAAGTCCGAGCCCCGCTTGGTCATTTCGCGGTAGATGGCGCGGGCCACCACGTCGCGCGGTGCCAGCGATTTCATCGGGTGGTATTTGTCCATGAACTCCTCGCCGGAAGGCAGGCGAAGGATGGCACCGAAACCGCGCATGGCCTCGGTAATGAGGAAGTTGGGTTTCTCGCCGGGGTTGTAGAGCGTGGTGGGGTGGAACTGGATGAACTCCATGTTCTCGGTGATGGCCTTGGCGCGGTGGCACATGGCGATGCCGTCGCCCGTGGCGACGACCGGGTTGGAGGTCGTGGAATAGATATTGCCGCAGCCGCCCGTGGCGACGACGGTGAACTTGGCGAGCATGGTCTCGATCTCGTTGGTGGCGAGGTTGAGCACATAGGCGCCGAAGCAGGCCAGCCCGCGCGTATGGCGCGTGACGAATTCGCCCAGGTGGTGCTGCGTCAGGAGGTCGATGGCGAAATGGTGTTCCAGCACCGTGATGCCGGGGTGCCGGCGAACCGACTCGACCAGCGCCCGTTCGATCTCGGCGCCCGTGAGGTCTTCGTGGTGGAGGATGCGGGGTTCGGTATGCCCGCCCTCGCGGTTCAACTCGAAACGTCCGTCGGGAGTCCTGTCGAAGCGCGTGCCCCATTCGATCAGGTCGCGGATCAGCTCCGGGGCCCGGCGTACGACCAGTCCGACGGCCTCTTCGTCGCATTTGCCGGCTCCGCAGACCAGGGTGTCGCGGATATGTTTTTCGAAGGTGTCGGGAGCATAGGTCACCGAGCAGATGCCGCCTTGTGCGTAGTTGGTATTGCACTCGTTCATTTCGCCCTTCGTGACGATCGTGACATGCCCGTGGGCCGCGGCCTTGAGCGCGAACGAAAGCCCCGCTGCGCCGGAACCGATAACCAGAAAGTCGGTTTTCATAGTTTTGTGAGCAATTATGCGACGCAAAGTTATAAAAAATGCCCGGTAATCGGGTCTTCCGCCGGGAAAAACCTGTGCAAAAACAGGGCGATCTCTCCGGGATGCCCGTTTCTGTCGGCTATATTTCCCTCCGCAGCGGGCCATATCCGGATTTTTTCCTACTTTTGTCACGATACAACCCTGATTATTCTATGAAAAAATTGCTACTGGCCTTTGCCGCAGGCGTGTGTCTGTCCGCCTGCGCCACCCACGATCCAAAAATCTCGATCGTACCTTATCCCAACCACCTCGAACCCGGGCACGGGACGTTCGCCGTCAAGGGCGAAGGCGTCGTGTGCGACAGCCGTGCCGACGAGCGGACGCAGCGCGCCGTGGCGGAATTCGCCGCGCAGCTGGCGAAAACCTCCGGCGGGGAGAACCCCGTGACCGTCGCCGACGAGCTTCCCGCCTCGGGCATCCGCTTCGTCCTCGACCAAACGCTGCCGGAAGAGGGGTACCGGCTCGATGTCACCCCGAAGGGCGTCGAAGTCCGTGCGTCGCGTTTCCCCGGCTTTTTCTACGCCGTGCAGAGCCTGCGGCAGATGCTGCCCGCGGCGGTTTACGGGACGGAGCCTGCGCCCGGCGAGGAGTGGGTGCTGCCGTGCGTGAGCATCGAGGATGCCCCGCGTTTCGCTTACCGGGGCATGCACCTCGACGTGGCGCGCCATTTCTTTTCGGTCGAAGAGGTGAAACGCTACCTCGACGTGATGGCGATCCACAAGCTCAACCGCTTCCACTGGCACCTGACCGACGACCAGGGGTGGCGCATCGAAATCAAAAAGTACCCTGAGCTGACGACCGTGGGCAGCATCCGCAAGAAAACCATGATCCGCAAGGAGTGGGACAACTACGACAATACGCCCTACGGCGGTTATTATACGCAGGACGAGATCCGCGACATCGTGGCGTATGCGGCCGACCGCGCCATTACGGTGATCCCCGAGATAGACCTGCCGGGCCATATGCTTTCGGCGCTGACCGCCTACCCCGAGTTAGGCTGTACGGGCGGCCCGTATGAGGTGTGGGGCCGTTGGGGCGTGGCCGACGACGTGCTGTGCCCCGGGCAGGAGAAGACCTTCGAATTTCTGGAGGACGTGTTGGACGAGGTGGTCGGCCTGTTCCCGTCGGAGCTGATCCATATCGGCGGCGACGAGTGCCCGAAGGTGCGCTGGGAGAAATGCCCCCGCTGCCAGGCGCGTATCCGCCAGTTGGGGCTCAGGGACAAGGACGGCTATACGGCCGAACACTACCTGCAGGGGTACGTGACCGACCGCATCGGGAAATACCTGGCCGAACGCGGCCGGCGCATCATCGGTTGGGACGAGATACTCGAAGGACAGGCGCCGTCGGACGCCATCGTCATGTCGTGGCGCGGCAGCGCGGGCGGCATCAAGGCCGCGAAGCTCGGCCACGACGTGATCATGACTCCCAATTCGCATTTCTATTTCGACTACTACCAGTCACCCGACGCCGATGCCGAACCCTTCGGAATCGGGGGCTGCGTGACCATCGACAAAGTCTATTCGTTCGACCCGATGGCCGATCTGACACCCGAGCAGCTGGCGCATATCCTCGGCGTGCAGGCAAACCTCTGGACGGAGTACATCGCTTCTGACGACCACCTGGAGTACATGCTCCTGCCCCGTCTGGCGGCGCTGAGCGAGGTGCAGTGGTGCCAGCCCGGTGTGAAGGACTGGGTGCGTTTCCGCGACGGGTTCCGCATGGACAGGATTTATTCGCAGATGGGGTACGCATTCGCCAAACATATCTTCGGTATCAAGGGATCGTATGCCGTAGACCCGCAGAAGGGCGCCGTGGTGATGACCCTCACCACGCAGGGCGACGCTCCGATCCACTATACGCTCGACGGCTCGGAACCCACGGCCGCCAGCCCGCGTTACACGGAGCCGGTCGAGATCGGCAAGAGCGCCCGCTTCAGGGCGACGGCATTGCGCGAGGGTGGGGAGAACGTTTCCTATTCGCGGGAGTTCGTATTCAGCAAGTCGACGGGGCACCCTGCGGTGCTCAATACCAAGCCCAACGACAGCTATACCTTCGAAGGGGCTTCGCTGCTGGTCGACGGTTACCACAGCCGTCCGGTCTTTACGAGCGGTGCCTGGCTGGGGTATCTGGACGAGCCGCTCGACGTGACCATCGACATGGGCGGGGAGCAGTCCTATTCGTCGGTGGAGTTGGAGACGCTCGCCGAGAAGGGCGACTGGATATTCCCGCCCTCGTCGGTTACGGTGTGGGTTTCGGATAACGGGACGGATTTTACCGAGGTGGCCTCGGTCTCGGTGCCCGAAGCGAAGGCCGGGGATGCCGACGGCATCGGGCGTTACCGGATGCAGTTTCCCGAAACGTCGGCCCGTTACCTGAAGGTGGTCGCGCAGAATGCCGCTGCGATCCCGGCCTGGCACCCGGGCGCCGGCAGCAAGGGATTCCTGTTCGTGGACGAGGTCGTGGTGGAATAATCGCGGCGGGTGCCCGCCGCAGTGTCCGGGACATTCGGGGCGTACCTGTGCGGCCTTCGGGGCGTTGCCCGGGTGGCCGGCAGGACAGATAGCCCGGGCGTTCGGATAAGTTTCGGCAGGGGCCGTGCGGTATTTTCGTACGGCCCCTGTCGTTTTGCAAGGGCGGTTTTTCGGGCGCAGGTGTCCGTCCGATTTAAAAAAAACGTACATTTGTGCCCATGATTGAACGACATATCGACATAAACCGATTCGACTACGACCTGCCCGACGGGCGGATCGCCAAATTCCCGCTTCCGGAGCGGAGCTCTTCGAAGCTGCTCGTGTACCGGGGCGGGGAGATCTCGGAGGCGCATTTCGCCGACATGGGCGACGTGCTGCCCGCCGGCCAGTTGCTGGTATTCAACAACACGAAGGTGATCCGGGCGCGGATTATCATGCACAAGCCTTCGGGGGCGCGGATCGAGGTTTTCTGCCTCGAGCCCCACGACCCGGCCGACTATGAGCGGGCGTTCGCCGTCACGGGAACCTGCCAATGGTCGTGCATCGTGGGTAACCTCAAGAAATGGAAGGAGGGCTATGTGGAGATCAATTTCGAACACGAAGGCCGTCCGGAGCATCTGCGGGCATGGATTGCAGAGAACCGCGGCCGCGAACACACCGTGCGTTTCGAATGGTCGGCGGCGATGACCTTCGGACAACTGCTCGAACACCTCGGCCGGATTCCGATCCCGCCCTACCTGAACCGTGAGAGCGAGCAGATCGACTATACGCGCTACCAGACCGTCTATTCCAAGTTCGAGGGATCGGTGGCGGCGCCTACGGCGGGGCTGCACTTTACCCCGGAGCTGATCGAGGGGATGAAGGCGCGCGGCTTCGGATTCGAGGAGGTGACGCTGCACGTCGGGGCGGGGACGTTCCTGCCCGTGAAGGACGAGGACGCCGCGAAGCATCCGATGCACACCGAGCATTTCGAGGTGCGGCGTGCGACCGTCGTGGCGCTGCTCGCCAAGCTGGGCGCGGTCACGGCTGTGGGGACGACCTCGGTGCGGACGCTCGAGTCGCTCCCGGCGCTGGCGTGGCGTATCCACACGGGGGTTCCGATCGACGGCCCGGGCCCCGTGGGGCAGTGGGAGTTGTACGACATTCCGGCGGATTACACGGGGCGCGATGCGCTGGAGGAGCTGCTCGCTTATATGGATGCGAAGGGGCTCGACCGGATCAAGGCTGCGACGCAGATCATGATCGCGCCGCTGGGGTACGAGTTCCGCATCGTGCGCAACATCATCACCAATTTCCACCAGCCGAAGTCGACGCTGCTACTGCTGGTCTCGGCATTCGCGGGCGAAGACTGGCGGCGCATTTACGACTATGCGCTCTCGCATGATTTCCGCTTCCTGAGCTACGGCGACTCGTCGGTGCTGATGCGCTGACGGGCGCAGGGCAGCGGGCGGACGGATATACGAAAACAGCAAATCGGAGAATCATATGGCAATAGAACGGGTCAGGGCTTATCTGGAACAATACGGCGCTGCGGGCAGGGTGCTGGAATTCGGCGTGTCGAGCGCCACGGTCGAGCTGGCGGCGAAGGCATTGGGGTGCGAACCCGGCCGGATCGCCAAATCCCTGTCGTTCGGCGTCGGGGAGGGGTATATCGTGATCGTGACGGCCGGCGACTGTAAGATCGACAACGCGAAATACAAGGCGAAATTCCATGCCAAGGCCCGGATGCTGACCCCGCCGGAGGTGGAGGAGCATATCGGCCATGCCGTGGGCGGAGTCTGCCCGTTCGGGGTGAACGACGGGGTGGCGGTCTATCTGGACGAATCCCTCCGGAGGTTCGGAACCGTCTTTCCGGCATGCGGGAGCAGCAACAGCGCCATCGAACTCACCATCGAGGAGCTGGAACGCTATTCCCGGTGTGCGGAGTGGGTGGATGTCTGCAAAAGGATCGGACAATAGCGCCTCAAACGTCCCTGCCGCCTTCCGTTTGCGGCGGAGCGGCGATGTAGCGATGTAGCGATGTGGCGGTGCGGCGCCCGCGGCATAGCTGCGGTGCCTGCGGGGGTGTCTATCCGACTATTGTGGCGAACAGTTCCGGGTGCCCGTCTACATAGCGGGCGAGCGTTTCGGTCACCTCCTCTTCCATCTCGCCGAACTCCTCCTCCAGCTCGTCGAACGCTTCGTACTGTTCGTACATGGCCATGAACTCCTCGTCGGTGCGTTCCCTTTCGAGGTCTTCGCGGTGGGCGTCGTAGATCTTTTTTGCGGCGTATACCAGTTTCGAGAACCGTTCTGCGCCCCACAGGCGCATTACCCTGGCGAACGGGTTGCCGAAGATGTAGGCCCCGTAACCGTTCTGGATAAGCTGGCAGAACCCGCCTTCGGTCACTTCGTCGCGGAAGATCCGGTAGGCAAGCAGCGAATGCTGTTCGCCGTTGAGCCGGGAGATTGTCTCGGCCGTGGGGTCGCCGCCGAGAGCCTCGCGGTATTTGTCGGTAAAGGCCCGGAGGAACGCGTCCATCCCTTCGGCGGCTGCCGCCTGCAGGGCCGTGTCTGTAATTTCGATCAAAGTCGTCGTCGTTTTTAGTCCGTAGTATTTTCGGGGCGTCCCCGGAGGGCGTGTTATGCTTCCGGTTCGGGGGTGTAGCTGCGCAGGGCGAGTTTCTTGACCCAGACCACGAAGCCGCCCGTGAGGATGAGGTTCAGCACCAGCGTGAGCACCGAGATGATGAGCGCCGGGCCGCCGAGGCTGTATCCGAGGGCGATGAAGATTACGCCTGCGCCCACTTCGCCGCGGGTGAACATGCCGATCGAGAGCGCCAGGCGCTCGCTGACCTTGCGGTCGCGGTAGAAGAAGAGCGGCACCAGCTTGCCCAGGTTCGAAAGCACGGATACCGCCACGACATGCAGGAGGAGGGTGCCCCACGGCATCATGGGTTGCGATCCCGTGACCGAGGCGGCGGCCGCGGTGTCGGCCGGGGCGCCCGTGACGAGCGGCATGCTGAGGCCTACCAGCAGCATGAAGAGGAACGATATGCCGGTGGAGACGCGTTGCTCCGTCGGTGTGTCGATGTGCTTGTGTTTCATGAGCATACCCACGACGAAAGCCGGGAGCAGCACTTCGATATGGATGCTGTTTTCGGGGCCGTAGAGCTTCGCCGTGGCGATGTAGACCGCCTGCGTCAGGGCGCAGACCACGACGGCCAGCCCGAGGATGGTTTTCCAGTCCTGCCGTACGTTCCACCGCGCCTGCCAGCGCCAGCCGGCGGCCAGCAGCACGACGACGATGGCGATGATGGCGAACATCTGCCACCGCAGGCCGATCATCAGGATTTGCAGGGGGATCATCAGCAGGATGGTGTCCAGGTCGTCGAAAATCGCCAGCACCTGTATCTTTTTGTAGATCCAGTTTTGCTTGAGGCTCAGCGCCGCGAGCATCGTGAAGAGGATGCCGGCTGAGGTCGGGGCTGCGAAACGGCTCAGCAGCAGGTTTTCCTTCCAGGCCGCGGCGCTGCCCCACAGCGGGGGCGGCAGCAGGACGAAAATATAGTAGAGTACGATGAGTATCCAGGGCAGCGCCGCGGTGGCCATGGCGATGAAGTAGTCGGCCGTGTAGGATCGCCAGCGGGATTTGTCGATCTCGAATTCGCGCCCCACATTGATCATGATGAACCCCAGGCAGACGTAAAGCAGGGTGTCGGAGCAGGTTTTGAAGCTTGCGTATCCTGCACCGAGCGCCCCCGGGAGGAGTTGGGAGATGACGAGTCCCAGCATCAGGAACAAGGAAAAGGAAAGGACTTTTCGCATTAATTGATAGTTGTTTAGAGATATATGGGGTGCATTCGGGGACAAAGATAATAATTTATGGGATTCCCCCGAAACCCGAGGCGCCGTTCGTGAAAAAAATAACAATTAGGAAACCTCAATTCACAATTATTTTGTACCTTTGCGGTGCAAAAAAGGAAGTCATTATTTCAAACCATAAATTCAAACGTTTACAACTATGCAGATTGTAGAGATTCACGCAAGGGAAATCCTCGACTCGCGAGGCAATCCGACCATCGAGGTCGAAGTTCGCACCGTTTCGGGTGCATTCGGACGCGCAGCCGTTCCGAGCGGCGCATCGACGGGCGAGCACGAAGCGCTCGAGCTCCGCGACGGCGATAAGGGCCGTTACCTGGGCAAGGGCGTACTGAACGCCGTCAAGAATGTCAACGAGGTGATCGCCCCGGCCATCATCGGCATGAACGTTGCCGACCAGGTGGGTATCGACAAGGCCATGATCGCGCTCGACGGTACGCCTACCAAGTCGAAGCTCGGCGCAAACGCCATCCTCGGCGTGTCGCTGGCCGTTGCACGTGCCGCTGCCGACTATTTCGGCATGCCGCTCTACCGCTATATCGGCGGCGCGAACGCCAAGACGCTGCCCGTCCCGATGATGAACATCATCAACGGCGGTTCGCACTCGGACGCCCCGATCGCATTCCAGGAGTTCATGATCCGTCCCGTGGGTGCCCCCTCGTTCAAGGAGGCTATCCGCATGGGCGCCGAGGTGTTCCACAACCTGAAGAAGGTGCTCCACAAGCGCAACCTTTCGACGGCGGTCGGTGACGAGGGCGGTTTCGCTCCCGCGCTGAACGGTACGGAGGACGCTATCGAGTCGATCCTCGAGGCAATCAAGATGGCCGGTTACAAGCCCGGCCGCAAATGCGAAGGCGGCGATGTGTCGATCGGCATGGACTGCGCTTCGTCGGAGTTCTACGCCGACGGCGTGTACGACTACACCAAGTTCGAAGGCGAGAAGGGTGCCAAGCGCAGCTCGAAGGAGCAGGTCGAGTACCTCAAGTCGCTCGTAGCGAAATACCCCATCGACTCGATCGAGGACGGTATGTCGGAGAACGACTGGGAAGGCTGGCAGCTGCTGACCGCCGAGATCGGCGACAAATGCCAGCTCGTGGGCGACGACCTGTTCGTGACCAACGTAGATTTCCTGAAGAAGGGTATCGAGACCGGTTGCGCCAACTCGATCCTGATCAAGGTAAACCAGATCGGTACGCTGACCGAGACGCTCGACGCCATCGAGATGGCTCACCGTGCAGGTTACACGTCGGTTACGTCGCACCGTTCGGGCGAGACCGAGGATTCGACGATCGCAGACATCGCCGTGGCAACCAACTCGGGTCAGATCAAGACCGGTTCGGCATCGCGTTCGGATCGTATGGCCAAGTACAACCAGCTGCTGCGCATCGAAGAGGAGCTCGGTGACGAGGCTATCTACGGTTATACGAAGATTTACCGCAAGTAATTTGCGACGGGCGGCCGCTCGTGCCGCATGATTTTCCCCGGGTGGCATCGCCGCCCGGGGATTTTTTTGTCCCGGCAGATCGCCGTCAGGTGGGGCGGCAGGGCTGCCCTTAGGCGTGGGGACGGGGGATTCCGCCGCCGTTTTCAGGGCTGGAAACGGGCGAAGCCTGTGTCGCAAGGTGCGGCACAGGCTTCGCGTCTCTGAGGGGTGGTATCCCGGGCGGGCGGTTATTCGTCGGACTGTTCGACGAAGAACTCCTGCCCGCCGTTTTCATCGTCCTTGACGACGATGCTGCCGTCGGCATTGATGAAATAGAAGTAGAGTTCTTCGATCACGGCGTCGGACGGAAGGCCGAAGAAATCCTTCGGGTAGAGGTATTTCTCGAAACGGGAGCTGATCAGTTCCATGCGGTTGCGCGGGACTGCGGCCGAGACCTCGGCTTTCTGCCCGCCGTCATGGATTGCCGTGCCGCAGAGATATACCTCCCCGGCGTCTTTCAGTGCCGTGCCTCCGTGCGAGAAGGTGATGCCGAAGACGTCGCCGTAGCGGAATACCGAGGGCGTGGTGGTAAACACCTGGTTGTAGGTTTCGATGGGCTTGAATGCCTCGGCGAAACGCTGTTCGTCGCGTTTGAGGCCGAACGTGTCGTAGCAATACGAGTAACCCAGTTCGCAGGTCAGGGGAACGGCGCCGGTCTTCATTTTGATCCTGACGTCGGCATGCACGTCGGCCGTCTCGACCTCCTGTCCGTCCACTTCGATCTTGTCGTCGAATATGAAGGTGGTCGACGAACGCCATACGACCCACTCCATTGCCGTTTGGGGGTCGTTGCCGCCGCGGCCGATGACGCTCATGAAGGAGTCCGCCCACGAAAGACCGTTCTTGGGGTCTTTCTCCTCTGCGGGCATCAGGGTGAGTTGTTCGTTCACGACTTCGGGCTGGTGCTGGATCGCGTTGTAGTCCTTGGTGGTCAAATAGAGCGTGGCATTGTCGCGGAGGTTCCATGCCTTGGGGGCCAATACGGCGAATACGACCTTTCCCGAGCCGTCTTCGCCCGGCGAGACCCGGAGCTGGGCCGTCACTTCGATTTCCGAGTCGGTCAGGGCCCGGCCCGGCTGGATGATGCCGTCGAATTCGAGGCAGGCGACTACGAGCAGCGGCAGCGCGGCGATGCACGCCGCGGAGAGTATTTTATGTTTGTTGAGTTTTTTCATGGTCGGGGAATTTTAGAGGCTCTTGAATTTGTATTTGTATGTCAGGAGTTTGCTGTCCAGTTGGAACTGGGTCGTAAAGCCGTCCTGCTCGAAGGTGGCGATGACCGTGTCCGAACCTTTGACCCGCAGCCCGTTGGGGATGACGTTGCTGTCCAGCACACACTGGATGGGGCCTTCGGACAGCGCTTCGGGGAACGGTACGAAAGGGATGTCGCCGTTGTCGAACGTGACGGTGGTTGCAAGCGGCGACACGTTGAGCGTCATGCGCAGCGAAGGGAAATAGTCCAGTTTGCCGTAGATGTCGGTGCCGTTCGGATTCTCGGGCGCGCACAGCAGCACCTTGTCGAGCCGGTAGGTGACGGTGTAGGTGTCGGGGTCGTCTCCTTCGGGCGGCGTGTTGTTGTCCGGCTTTTCGACCGGGATGTAGGGGAGGGTTGTCTCTTCGTCGCATCCGGAGAATGCGCACACGAAGAGCGCGGCGGTAAGGATGATTGCGTATTTTTTCATAAAATGATGGGTTTATTAGGTGTTCGGTTGAATCGGATGTTTCGGGTCGGCGGGCCGATCCGGTGTGCAACGGGGAAATTCCGGTGTCTGTTCATTGCGTCATAGGCAAAAGCGGTTTTTAGGATTCGTTTATGGGACGGTGGCGGTTTTTCGTATCGTCGGCTGGTTTTCGTCCGTGCGTGGCTTTTTCGGTCATTGCCTTTCGTTTTGCGGGGCGAGGCCGAAGACCAGCCGGTGGCGGCCGCTTGCGATCTTCGTCCCGGGCGATTGCGGGGCCAGCCTGCGGCCGTCGAGCCGCCCCCGGCAGGCGCCGGCGGGTGTGATCGCCGTGGCCGTGACGCCCGGGGGCAGGGTGACGTCGATCCGGAGTTCGCCGTCCGCGATCTCCCAGCCCAGGTCGATCCGGCCATAGGGGGTTTCCTTGCCGATCCGGCACCACTCAACCCCTTCGGGAATCTGGGGGTCGATGAATACATGCTCGTAGCCGGGGTGGCTGCTGTCCGTGCGCAGGCCGCCGAGGGCCTGGTAGAACCACGTGCCGATGCCGTTGTAGCAGTTGTGTACGCGACTGCGCTCGCCGCTCCAATACTCCCAGGTGGCCGTCGCACCGTGGTCGATCATATGCAGGTAGCCCGGGTAGCCGCGCTGCTTGAGCATCCGGTAGATGAATTCGGGGTTGTGCGATCTGACCGCCCAGCGAGTGATGACCGGTACGCCGACCAGTCCGCCGCCGATATGATCCTTCATCACGTCGTGCGTCAATCGGAAAAGCCGTTGTTCCACGCCGGCGCGGAGCGAATCGGGCGTGGCGCCCACCAGCATCGGGTAGGTCATGTCGAGCTGCGAGCCGGTGGCGTAGGTTTGCGTCGCCGGGTCGTAGAACCGGGCGTGGATCGTGCGGTTGAGCGCCTCGCGCCGCGCTTCGAATGCGGCCGCCTCGTCGTCGTGCCCCGTGAGCCGGGCCATCTGTGCCATCCTGGCGTAGCAGTCGCTCACAAAGCAGTTGTTTACCAGCGACACCGAAGCCTCGCTGCCTGTGTCGACCCCGTGCGGGGCGAGCCAGTCGCCGAGGAACCAGTCCCGGTAAGGTGTGTCGGGCCAGCGGGTCAGCAAGCCGTCTTTCATGTACCGTTCGACATAGCCCATCCATTCCCGCATGGCGGGGTAGTGGCGGTCGACCAGCGTCCGGTCGCCGTAGTTGAGCCACGTTTGCCAGGGGGCCATGACGATGAACCCGCACCAGTAGGGGCCGCCGCCTCCCGCACCGGCGTTGGGGGCTACGTGGGGCAGACTGCCCCCGGGGCGCATGGCGTCGTCCCATGCCTGCACCCAGTTGCGGTAGAGCGGGGCCGCACCGCAGAGGGTTTGCAGGATCTCGGTGGAAGAGTTACCGTCGCCGCCGTATCCGGCGCGTTCGAGGTGGGGGCAGTCGACCATGTACCCGTTGTAGGCCAGGCAGCGCAGCGTGTGCGCGATCATGTCGTGGATGGCGTTCAGGTCGCTATCCGACGAAGTGAACGTCGCTTCGGGCCGGTAGTCGGTGTGGATGGCGAGCGCCCGGAAATCCTCCCGGCGGGGCCTCTGCGCCAGTCCGCGCACCTCGGCGTAACGGAAAGCGTGGTGGTTGAACTTGTTGCAGAACCGCTCCCGGCCGTCGCCGCGGGCGATGTAGGTGTCGCGCTGCCGCTGGTCGATGAGGTTGCCGTCGCCGTCCGTCTCGTCGCTGTATTCGATCTCGATGCGCGCCCCGTTCGGAAGCCCCGAGAAATGAGCCTCCAGCCAGCCGGTGACGACCTTGCCGAAGTCGATCCGCCATACGCCGGGTGCCGCCTCGTCCAGCATGCGGGCGGTCAGCCGCTCCTGGATGCGGTCGGGCTCGACCATTTGCGGCGTCGCCCGGTGCCCGGGCTTCCGGGCCGTGATTACCGGCTGCCATGCCAGCGCGTCCAGGTCGGAGGGGGACATCGAGCGCGGGTTGCGCCGGGCGTCGATCTCTTCGCCTCCGAAGTCGAGGGCGTTCCACGACCCCGTGTCGCGGTAGCCGCTCAGCGCGGCACGCCATGCGGTGTCCGTGCGGCAGGCGGTCTGCCAGGTGTTTGCGGTGCCTATGTCCAGTTGTGCCCGCACAAGCGGTTCGGTGTAGGGTTCGTCGGGCTGCCAGCGTCCGAACGTGCCGCGCTTGTACCAACCCTGCCCGAGCCAGATCACCAGCTCGTTGTCGCCTTCGAGCAGGTAGGGACGGACATCGTAGGTCACCCACAGCGAGCGTTTGTCGAGCTGCGAGAGGGCGGGGGCGAGGCAGGCGTCGCCGACTTTGCGGCCGTTGACCCATATTTCGTGGTATCCCAGCGAATTGACGTGCAGCAACGCTTCGTCTCCGCATGCCGGGAGGGTGAATGCCCGGCGCAGGAGCACGGCCGTGGCGCCCGATTCCGGGCAGCCGATGAATTCACCCGAGACGGATGCCGGGTCGGTCAGGCCGATGCCGAAGCGGGCGACGGGGGAGACGGCTTTCCGGTTGCCCTTTTCGGTGCGCGCGGTGACGCGCCACCAGCATTGCGTCCGAGCCGTCAGCGGAAGCCCCTCGTAGGCGACTCCCACCGAACGCTTCGAGCGTACCCAGCCCGAGTCCCACAAGTCGGCGTCTCCGGCCAGCAGCCGCAGGCTGTCCGAGGCAACCTCGATCCGGTAGCTGCGCTGGGCATCGCCCCGGCGCCCGGAGCGGAGCTGCCACCCGAAGCGGGGTGTCGCCGTGTCGATGGCGAGCGGATCGGTCAGCCCTTCGCAGGTCAGCCGCCGCAGGCAGGGCTTCGCGCCGTGCCCGGCATTGCCGGCCGGACCGGCCGCCAGGAGGCAGGGGCCGGAAAGGAGCCCGGGCAGCAGGAGCAGGTATAGCAGGGTTCTTTTCATGGGTTCGAAATTTGTCATTTTCAGCGGTTGTAAGCCTCGGCCCGAACCGTGTAGCGGTCGTCGGGAAGCAGGCCGGCGTCGAATTCAAAGTCGATCTGCCGGCTTTCGCCCTGCAGAAGCGTGAAGTAGTTGTCGTCGGCCACGTAGGGCAGGATGCGCTCGCCGTCGGATCGGCGGTAGGGCTGCACGTGCACGGCGAAGGCCACCGAACGTCCGACGTTCCTGACTGTCGTGCGGATGACCTTGCGGCCGCCTGCGGCGGTCAGCTGCGAACGTACCTGCAGCCTGGCAGGGGCGAGCGTGTTGAGCGCCGTGTAGTCGCCGCGGCGGGTCGCACGCCAGTAGAAGTTGTCCGAGAGCAGGCGCCCGTTGCGGTCGGTGAGCTCCAGCCGGATGAAATGCACGGGCGAGAGTTTCGGCGCCTTCGCGTTGCGGCGGTAGACTTCCATTTCGTAGAGCGAGTAGCCCCATTGCGTGGCACGCCGGAGTCCGAGCATCCTGACATAGCGGGCTTGCTGCAACGGTAGCGGGATCGTCTGTTCGCCGCCCTGCGCGTCCTGCGTTTCATAGACGTCGCGCCACGTGCGGCCGTCGTCCGAGAGTTGCAGTTTGTAGGCTGCGGCGTGGGCGTCCTCCCAGCGGAGCACGACTTCGGTGAAGGCGCGGCGCTCGCCCAGGTCGACCTCGATCCACTGGTCGTCGCTGTACTCGCTCGCCCAGCGGCTCGAATCGTTGCCGTCGGTGAGAGCCCCGGCACCTGCGCCGTCGGGCGATGAGGAGGATGCTTTCACGGGCCGGTTGCGGGCCAGGTTGCCCTCCGAAAAATTCAGGTCGAACAGGCTGCGGGTCGTATTGGCCGCGAGCGAGACCCTGAGCTGCTGCGTGAATTGCGGCAGGAGCCGCCCGTCGAGGTCGTAGACCCGTGCCGTGGCCGTCGCTTCGAGCGGTTCGCGCGTCGTATTGACCGCCTTGACCGAATTGTCGGCATGGCTCCACTGGATATGCACCGGTTCGCACGCCTTGCGTATGCCCCAGTAGGCACCCGTCGGGTCGAGGTAATAGTCGTAGGTCTGCCATACGAGCGACGGGTAGGCCGGCTGGCTCATCCAGGTCATGATGCCCGTGGCGTCGTCCCACATGTGGTGCTGCCAGCCTTCGTACATGGCTTTGTTGACCTCCAGGTTGAGCAACTGCGCCTTGCGGCAGAAATCCTCGATCCCGTCTGCCTCGCCGTATTTTTAGGCCACGGTCTCGAAATATTTGTCCGGGGCGGCGTTGACCGCCGACTTGCCGAAGAAATGTTTGTCCCACATGTCGTTGCGGGGCCACCACGACTCTTCGGGCATGAATTTGCGGAAACTCTCGAATGTCGTGAATACCGCCGTGCCGATTTCGGTGCGGAAACCCCATGCCGGGCGGCCTTTGTAACCGTAGGGCATCGGGTAGGCAGCGAAGTACCAGCCGGGGTGGAAATTGGCCCACGGCCCGCTTCCCGAAAGTCCCTGCGCATTGGATATGGACTGGTAGAGGCGGTCGCCGCCGTCGTAGTGGGCGACGTCGCCGCGCAGCCAGTCGTCGAGCGGGGCCTGCGGTACGCCTTCGTTGTCGCCGCACCAGACGGCGATCGAAGGATGGTTGCGCAGCCGCTTGATCTTCTCCACGGCGTTCTGCTGGAAGGCCCCCAGGTCGTGCGGCAGGTTGGGGTGCGAGTTGAGCCAGAAGTCGTCCCATACCATGATGCCGTGGCGGTCGCAGGCATCGTAGAACTCTTCGTCGGTCGTCGAGCCGATCCAGTTGCGGATCATGTTGAAATGCATGTGCCGGTGGAGTGCGACGCGGGTGTCGTACTCCTCGCCGCGGCAGCGGAGCAGCCATTCGCTCATGCCCCAGTTGCCGCCCTTGACATAGACCGGTTCGCCGTTGATCTTCAGGCGGAAGATGCCGTCGTGCCACTCGTAGCCGTATTCGCGGATGCCGAACGTCACTGTCCGTGCGTCCGATTGCCGCCCGTCGGTTTCGAACGCCAGGCGGCAGGTGTACAACGCGGGGTCGCCCATGCCGTTGGGCCACCAGAGCTGCGGATGCTCTACGGCCAGACCGGGAACCTCGCGCTCCGTGAGCCGGATCGTCCGCCGCTCGCCCGCCTCGAGGCGGACGGGGTGCGAGAAGGCGATGCCTCCGGGGCGGATCTCGCCCCGCAGCACGCCCTCGCAGGCCTTGTCAGAGCGGTTCTCCACGTCGGTAAGGAGTTCGACCTTCGCATGTTCGCGGTCGGGAACCTTCGTGCGCACCCACGGTTCGATGAGGCGTACGTCGCCCGAGAGAGACAGGTAGACATCGTCGGTGATGCCGCTCAGCAACCCCGGGGCATAGGGCATCCAGTCCCACCCGGCGCTGGAGATATAGGTCGGGCTCCGGAAATTGGGCACGGGGTATCCCACCCATTCGACCTCGATTTCGAGGCGGTTCTCCCCGTCGGGTGCCACGAGCCGGGTGATGTCGTAGTCCCCCGGCTGCATGAAGCCGTCGAGGTGCCCCAACTGATGGCCGTTGAGGCGGACGGTACCCTTGCGGTTCACCCCTTCGAAGCGGAGCCACAGGGTGCGGCCTTCGCCGACCGGGGGCGTTGGGAAGAGCCCCGTGTAGCGGAAATTGCGGTCGTAGCGGCTCTTGTCCGTGCGGTAGGCGTTGTCGCCGAAATTGGGGTCTGCTTCCACGCCGGCCGCAACGTACGACGCGAAGACGCAGCCGGGCACGATGGCCGGGACGGAGGGCAGGGCGTCGCCCTCCGACGGCCGTACCTCCCAACGGATATGTCCGCTGCGGCTGTCGAGCGGGATGCGTTCCTGTGCACTGACGCCGGCGGCGAGCAGCGAAAGGCAGAGTGCGAAAATTCGTTTCATCATGGCGTGCGTTTTTTTCGGACGGGGGGGGAGGGTGCGCACTCCGCTCCGGCGGGGGAACGGAGTGCGCGCGGATCGCTATTCCTCCGTTCCCGTGCCGGAATCGTCGTCCGAGTCGTAAACGTGTTCCCAGTTATATACGCGGAAGAAGTAGGGCCGGTAGAAATCGGCGCTGCCGACGCGGTTGAAATTGTCCCAGAAGTTGGCCGGGTCGCTGTTGGTCGAGAATACCAGCTCGCCCTGGCGCGAAAGCGCCGGGTGGAGGTTGATCATGTACCAGCGCTGGTGGTAGGGACTGCCCAGCTTGTCGAGCGTCGCAGGCAGCGTGAAGAGCAGCGTCCGGTCGGTGAAGGGGCCGTAAGGCGTCTGGCTGCGGAAGAGGTAGATGTCGCGGCCGAAGGGGAAGGCCTCCATGCACATGTAGTAGACGCCGTCTTTTTCGAAGACCCACGGCATCGAACCCGATTCGGCCGTGATGTAGGAACGTTCCATCTCCTCGTTGCTCGGCACGGAGCTCTGCCAATGGTAGTCGCCGCTCAGGTCGCGGATGTAGTACGACCACGGGCTGCCCAGGTCGAGCGTCTCGGTGCGGGCCACCAGCACGCGCGAAACGAGGTTCACCTGTTTGGTCGTATAGAGGTAGATATGTCCCCCTTCGGTGTCTTCGAACATGGTCGAGCCGTAACCCAGGCCGTCGGATTTGAAATTGTAGTCGGTCGAAAGCACCGACATGTATTGCCCGTCGCCCGGCTCGCCTTCGAGGCTGTACTCGCGCAGGCATCCGTCGATGTTTTTCAGCGACCCGGGTTCCACGCCCGTCCAGAGCATTTGCAGGATCTTTCCGTGCGCGGGGTCGTCATATACGACGGCATCGCCGGCCCAGTAGCAGTAGTCCTGGTCGATTTCGCCTTTCTGGATCTCGGCATCGGAGAGGGAGGCTTTCGGATGGCGGATGTGGGTGCGGGCCTGGTAGTAGCGTTCGCCCGAGGGGTTGTCCGTCTGCACGTAGTCGGCCAGCCATACCAGGTCGTCGTCGCTCTCCTGTCCGGAGGCGATCGTCGCCCCTTTCTGGATCATCAGGCTGTTGCGCGGGAAGCTGCAACTGCCCCGGGCGCGGGTCTTGCCGTCCACCACGCCGTAGAAACTGTCGTTGAACGACCAGAAGACATGGCCGCCGGGCAGTGCCGTGGTGAGCACGCCGTCGCCGCCGTTCCAGCCCAGCGTACGGGTGAAGAGGGCATCGTATTTCTTGTCCTTGTAGACGAAGACGCGGGGATTCTGCCCTCCCTCGTCGGGCATCTGTACCAAATTCCACGACGGGTCGATGGCGGGCGGAACGGGGGCCGGGGTAACTTCAGGCGCCTCGTCGTCGGGGATCGCCGGGTTGTCGAAGTCGTTGCACGCGGCCAGGGAGCCCGTACACAGGCAGAATATGCAGAATGCTATGATATTTCTTTTCATGGTTTGTTGCGATAAGGATTAGTATTGGGAGCGGGTCATCGTCTCGCGTACTTCGTGCCAGGTATTCCCGCTTTCGGTGGCGAGCTGGTAACGGTAGTAGAGGTAGAACGTGCCGGTCGCAGGGTCGTAGGTAGAGTCGTTGAGCGGCGAGGCCGAGACCCGGATGGCATCCTGGCTGTCGAGATAGGGGGTTATGAAGACTCGCTGCATGGGTACGACCTCGTCCGTGATTTCGCCTTCGACGTAGACGGGGACGTTCACCCACGATTCGGGGTCGACCGTCACGCGCAGGCTGTTGTTGCGGGTCGTCACCTTGTCGTTGGCGGCCGTGGCGCCCGGGAGGATGCGCACCGAGCGCTCACCCACGGGGATGACCAGCTTCGAGGAGTTGATCGCCTGGCGCCGGGTGTTCGAGCCGAAGATGTTGTCGACGATCCAGCCGGTCTGCGTGGTGCCGGTCATGGTGTAGTAGGTGCTGCTCTTGGTCGTGGCGTAGTCGTTCCTGCGCTGGATCTCGAAAAGTACGAAATTCTTGGTGGCCGAGGGCATGCAGGCCGATACGGACTCGATGCGCAGCGGAATGAAATAGGTCTGGTCGGGGAGCAGCTCGTCTACCCTGACGTTGATCGGGAGGCTCGCCGAACAGCTGCCGGCCTCCATCTCGACGCTCATGGGGTCGATCGTATAGTATTCGGCGGGAAGTTCCATCGCGTATTCCTCGAACTTCGTGTCGAAATTGCGTTTGTTGTACTCGCCGATCGCCTCGAAGTCCAGCCCGAGTTTGACGGTGACGTTCTGGTCGAGCCCCGTCGTGCCGCTGGCATAGATGGCCAGCTCTCCCTGGAAGCCCTTCTCGCCGTATTCGAACTCCTGCCCGAGGATGTTGTTTTCGCCGCTGACAATGAATATCTCCTTGCGGTAAAGCTCCTCCTTGTAATACTCCATTTCACAGGAGCAGAGGAAGGCGGCCGCGGCGGCGAGTATCGTTATTTTGCTGAATGCTTTCATCTTCTGAATTTTTTGGAATTGACTATTTCTCCCAGCCCGGGTTCTGATCCAGGCTCGGTACTTTGCGCAGTTCGTTGCGGTGCAGCGGCATGAACATGTACTTGGACTTGAATGTCCGTTCGCGGATCGTACGGTACGAGATGACCGTCGGGGCGTAGAATCCCTCCCATTTTCCGGCTTCGACGTTCAGGCCCGTCAGCGGCTCGCGTTCCAGTTCCTCGAAAATGCCCCAGCGGCAGATGTCGTAGTAGCGGCGGTTTTCGTGGAGGAACTCGACCATGCGTTCGCGCCGGATCAGCTCGTTGAAACTGGTGGCGTCCACCAGTTCGCCGGCGTCGGCGCCCGGGAGCCCGGCGCGGTAACGCACCTGGTTGAAAGCCCCGGCCATGGCGGTCAGGTCGCGCGAGTAGCTTTGGCCGTTGACCTCGTGGGTCTTGGTCAGGTTGTTGAGCGCCTCGGCGTAGGAGAGCAGGATTTCGGCGTAGCGGATCAGCGGGAAGGTCTTCTGAACCGTGCGGGCGTTGCTGCCCGTACGCGCGTCGCGCGGGTGGACGTACTTGTAGCAGGTGTATCCCGTCAGGTTGTAGATGTTGGTCACGCCCGCCTGGTTTTTGCCGGCATTGGCGCCGTTGTAGTACTCGACGATCTTGTTCCGCATCTCTTCCGAGGTCGTAGACTGCATCTGCCACAGGGTGCCCGAGAAACCGATGCTCGCGTAGAACCGCGGCTCGCGGTTGTCATAGGCCTTGTAAGTGCCGCCGGGCAGGGTGTAGTTCTTCGATAGCTGCTTGTCGGCTGCGGTGACGCAGGTCTGGTCGTAGGGACGATCCTCGTAGGGGTACTCGGCGCTCGCGTTGTTGATGTCGCGGCCGTCGGCCATGCGGTAGGCGTCGACGATGCGTTGCGGGATGCTGATCGAACTGTTGCCGCCCAACTTGAGCGGGAATACGACGTCCTGCTGGTCGGTGATGTTCTGCGTCGTGCCCCAGATCAGCTCCGGGTTGGTCACGTTCGTCGTTTCGCCGGTGAACATTTCCGAGTAGGAACGGAAGGGGTCGATGCCGCCCGCACCCGCAGGGAAGGGATCGGAGGGGACGTTCGAGGGCAGTGGCAGGGTGTATTCGTCGGCCGGAACCGTATGCAGGCGGTAGATGCCTAGGTCGATGACGCGCTTGGCCGCGGCGGCTGCCACGGCCCACTTGCTTTCGTCGTAGGTCTGGGAGATGTAGTGCACCCCGTCGGATTTACGCTTGAAAGCCCCGAAATAACGGCGTGCGGCGGCTCCGCCATTGAAAAGCGGGCTCGCGGCCTGCAGGCGCAGGCGTGCGACCAGCGCCAGCGCGGCGCCTTTGGTCGGGCTGCCGAAGAGATCCAACGGCTGCTCGGTTTCGAGGCTTTCCGCAGCGGCTTCGAGCTCGGAGCAGATGTAATCCACGCATTCGTCGTAGGTGCTGCGCTCGGCCTGGTAATAGTCGGGCGTTTCGTTGGTGTTGAGAACCTGGTCGCCCACGAGGATCATGGGGCCCTGGTTCTGGAGTATCCAGTAGTAGGCATAAGCCCGCAGGAAGCGTGCGCGTGCACGGAACTCCATTTTGTCGAAGGCGTTCATGTCGGGCACCTCGTCGATGTGGGGCAGGATGGTGTTCACCTTGCGGATGACCTTGTAGCAGTTGGGCCAGACATTGAAATTCCAGTCCCAGCCGCCCGTCTCGGTGTAGGTGATCTTGTCGGTGGTCAGCTCCGTGCCGGGGAAGGAGACGTCCAGGATGCCGTTGTAGAATGTCCCGCAACTGACGGCCTCGTCAGACCCGGTGGCGCCGGGGACGCTGCACCAGTAGTAGATGCGGCCCTCTTTGGGCAGCTGGTTCACCGCACCGTTGAAATAGCGCTCGATGTTGTATTGGCTCTCGAAGATACGCTCTTCGGAGAAGGTGTCCTCGAAGTAGTCGTCCACGTTCAGGAAGTTGCACGACGCGGTGAGCAGGCCGACCAGCGCGAGGGGTATGATGAATGATTTTTTCATGGTAGTTTATGTTCTTAGGAGAGATTCGGGTTAGAAGTTCAGGTAAATCTGCAGCGAGAAGCGGCGCGGGATCGGGTAGGCGTGCCCGGTCTGCATGGCCTGCTCGGGGTCGAAAATCTCCACGCCGTCCCATACCGCGAGGTTCTCGCACATGATCTGGAAGTCGATGGATTGCAGGCCGAGCGCTTTGCGCAGCCCCGGCGTGTGCAGGTTGTAGTTCAGGCTCAGCTCCTGCAGGCGCAGATAGCGGGCATTGCCTTTCCAGAAGGTCGAGGGTTTGGTGTTGTTGGCGTTGTTGCCGTAGGAAAGGCGCGGGAACCGCGCATTGGGGTTCTCGGTCGCCCGGTTGCCCGAGTAGTCGGCCGAAGTCCAGCGGTTGGCCGGATTGTAGGCCAGGGCCAGTACGTTGCCCTTGTATCCGCCGTTGAAGGGAATGTAACCGTCGAATTTCGAGCCGTCCTTGTCCCCGTAGAGGAAATAGTTGTTGCCCGTGCCTTTGAACAGGACGTTGAGCGTCCAGTTCTTGTAGCGGACTTCGGCGCCGAATCCGTACATGAACTGCGGGATGCCGGAATAGGCGAACAGGGGCACCTTGTCGTCGTCGGTGATCACGCCGTCGCCGTTCACGTCCTTGTACTTGATGTCGCCCGGGCGTACCGTGCCGAACTGCTCGGGGCTCATGTCCACGTCCTGCTGATCCTTGAAGAGTCCCAGGGAGATGAATCCCCGCTGCACGTCGTTCGAGAACCCGGTCTTGCTCAGGTAGGGATAAGGCTGCGTGGCCTCTTCCCAGTTGTTGATCTTGTTCTTTGAGAGCGTGAAGTTACCGCGCAGCGTGAAGTGGAAGTTTTTGCCGAGGGGCTGGAAATATTCGAAGTTCCCGTCGCCGCCCCAGCTGGTCATGCTGCCGACGTTCCCGTAGGGCATGCTGATGACGCCCACGTAGTCCGGAATCTGGGCGCGTTCCTGGAAGATGCCTTCACGGCGGTCGCGGAAATAGTCCACCGTCATGGTGAAGCGGTCGCCGAAGAGGTGGAGATCCATACCGATGTCGAATTTCTTGGCTTTCTCCCACGCCAGGTTGTCGGCGCCCACGCGGTTCTCGGTCAGTACGCCCGAACCGCCCCACGGTGTGCCGTCGGTCTTCTCTTCGATGATCGTCAGGTAGGGGAAGCGCACGCTGGAAATCCGGTCGTTACCCACCATACCGTACGAGGCGCGGATCTTCATGAAGTCGATCCACTTGATCCGCTTCATGAATTCGTACTGCGTGGGAACCCAGCCCACGGCCACGGCCGGGAAGAATCCGTACTGCCGGCCGCTCTGGAAGTTCTCCGAACCGTTCAGGCCGAAGTTCACGTCGAGGAAATAGGTATCCTTGAAGCCGTAGGTGAAGCGCCCCGAGAGGCTCTGGTAACGCCTTGCGATGGCGTTCATCGAACTGTCGGCACCCGATTCGGTCGTGCTTTCCAGGTAGTAGAACAACAAGCCGCCTACGCGGTGGTTCCCGAAGGTGCGGTCGTAGTTGACTTTGGCGTCGAAATAGAGTTTCCGCCAGTTCCATGCCTCGGAGTTATACTGCACCGAAGCCTCGGTGACCTGTTCCGAAAGGATCAGCTCGCCTTTCTGGTTGCGCTCGCGTGCCAGGTAGAGGGCCGGCATGGAGTAGCGGCTTTCGCCATAGAGCGACTGGGAATCCCACGAACCGGTGGCCTCGATGTTCAGCCCTTCGGTGAGCATCGACAAATCCTGTTTTATGCCGATGTTGAAGAGCGTGCGGCTTTTGTTCTCCACGGTGTTGCCCGTGTAGTTGAGCAGCACGTGGGGCGGGATGTCGCTGTCCGAACCCGAGGCGGGCAGCTCGCCGCTCGAATAGCGCAGCGGGTACATCAGCGGGGTCGTCTTGGACTGCGAATCCCAGATCCAGTCGGTGAGCGACGTGTCGGTGCGGCTGTACTTCTTACCCATGCTCGGACGCTTGTTCACCGACATGAAGCCCATGGCACCCAGGTAGATCTGCGTCGTCTTGGTCAGGTTGATGTCGATGTTGGTGCGGAAATTATAGGTGTCGTAGCCGACGCCCTTGTTGTATTTGCTGTCGTCCATGCTCTTGTAGGCCGACGATTCCTGCGACATGCCCAGGCTGGCGAAATAGCGGGCGATGTTGCCGCCGCCCTGTGCACTGACATACTGCGTGTGCTGGAACGAGGTGGGGTTGAGGATCACGTCCTGCCAGTCGATGTCGGGGTAGAGGTCGGGATCCAGCCCGTAGCGGATGATGTCCATCTGCGTGTCGTTGTAGATCGGGCTCATGCCCGAGGCTACGGCTGCTTCGTTCGCCATTTCGGCATACTGCGTGGCACCCACGTAGCGGGGCAGGCGGCGCAGCTCGGAGATGGTGTAGTTCGAGCGGAAGGTGATTTTGAGCTGCTCCTGTTTACCGCGCTTGGTGGTCACGAGCACCACGCCGTTCGCACCGCGGCTGCCGTAGACGGCCGTTGCGGCGGCGTCCTTGAGCACCGAGAAGCTCTCGACGTCGGCCGGGTCGATCTGGCTCAGGTTGCCTTCCAGGCCGTCGATCAGCACCAGGGCGCCGCTGTTGGCGCCGAACGTGCCGATGCCGCGCACCCAGAATTCGGAGATGTTCCGCCCCGGCTCACCGCTCGACTGGATGGAAATCACGCCCGGGACGCGGCCGCCGAGCGTGTTGACGATATTCGTCGCGGGCAGTTCGAGGTCTTTGGTGTCGACCACCGCCACGGCGCCCGTCACGCTGACTTTGCGCTGCGTACCCATACCGATGACGACGACCTCTTCCATCTGGTTGCCTTCCCGGAGGGTGATCTTGACGTCGGCCGCCGAAGTGATGATCTGTTCGGCGGTTTCGTACCCCATGAACGATACGGCCAGCGTATTGTACAGTTTGGCGGTGAGTTTGAACCGGCCTTCCGAATTGGTGATGGAGCCGATGCCCGGCTCGTCCTTGATATAGACCGTGGCGCCGACGATGGGAACGTCGTCCGAATCCACGACCAGTCCGTTCACCTCGACCGGCTGCTGCTGTTGCTGTTTGCTCTGGGCACCTGCCTGTACCGCGAGCGCGAGCAGGAAGGCGCATATCAATAGAATTCGCTTCATGTCTGTTTAGGATTGTTAGGTGAATAAACCTACTTATTCGATGGCTATGCGGCGGATGGCATAGTTCTCGCTGTCGCCGATGTAGAGGTTGCCTTCCGCGGTGATGGCCAGGCCGACCGGTTTGTTGAATTTGGCCGCGTCGGCAGGGCCGTTCACATAGCCGGACGATTTGGGCGTCCCCGCGAACGTGGAGACGTAGCCATTCGAGAGCGTGATCTTACGGATACAGTGATTCTCCCTGTCCGTTACGTAGATGGCCTCGCCTTCGGGGTCTACGCACATCTGGCAGGGGTAGTTGAACTGCGCCTCGGCGAGCGGCCCGTCCAGATAGCCCGCCGTGTTTTTCCGCCCGGCCCACAATTCGATGGTGCCAGCGGCGATGTCGTGCTTGTAGATGCAGTGCTGGCCCTGGTTGGCGAAATAGACGATGTTGGGGTCGCGCGGATCGAAGACGACGCCCATGATGTCTCCTTGGGAGTCTATGAAGCGGCCGGGAGGCGTGAGATCCTCGCCCTTTCCGGTGGCGGGATCCCAGCGGGCCACGACGCCCTCGTTGGTGTAGAAGTAGAATTTATTGTCGGCCGGGCACATCGTGAAGGTCTGGATGGCATTCCATACGGGAGCGAAATTGCCGTCGGTATAGAACAGGTCGTGATCCCACTTGATGTCTCCCATGTTCGTGTTGGCGTAGTCGGCGACGGGATCGAAATATCCGTATCCCTTGTTCCCGATGTTGGTGTGGTACCAATATACATTGCCTGTGGCCAGGTCGGTGCTCAGGAGGATACCCGTTACGAGGATGCCGAAATCGTTGAGGATTTTGATATTTCCGGCCTCCTCGTTCATCATGTAGACGCGGTGCTTGCCTCCGTCGTCTATGCTGAAGCGGACGTAGAGGTTGTCGTGCTTGTCGACGGCGATTCCCGATTCGGGCTTCGACGAGAAATACGACCCGATCAGCGAGGTGGTTCCTTCGGGCATGGTAGTGCCCTTCATGCCCCCGGCGATCGTGGAAACATTGGTCTGGATGATGTAGTCGAACAGTTCGTCGAACTGTACCTTGTTCTGCTCGTTCTCACCCACGGAGACCGAGATGACGCACTCTTCGCCCGGGAGCTTGGGTGCAAGGACGAGCATGCGGTCTCCCGTCGAGGAGATTACGGCTGCGCGTTTTTCGTTGAAATAGACATTGAGGGCTTTGGCGTCGGTGCCGAAGTTCTTGCCCTTGATGATTACCTGGGTCGCTATCGGCCCGGTTTTAGGATAGAACGATTCGAGTTCGATGGGTTTGTCGGGTTGGTATCCCGAATTCCCCCCCCCCTCGTCGCCGTCAGAGCACGCTGACAGCCCGATTCCTGCCGTCAGGCAGGCGAGCCATAAGTGTAACCGGCATTTGCAGTAGAAGTTTTTCATGAATGTTGGTTTTAGTAGGGTATATATTTAATAGGTTGACGCGTTGGTTGCGGCGGTTTTTATCCGGAATTCCCCGGGCGTGTCCCACGGTGCGGGAGATGCGGCCCGAACCCGATGCGGGACGGTCGGGGACAAAACGCACGGCGGCGACGGGACGATCCGTCCCGCCCCCGGGAAAGGGCGTATGAGCTGCATCGACGGTTTCTCCGCAGGTTGGTAGGTCAGGTTCATTCGTTTCGCAAGTTCCGCAAATCCCGTCGGAGCATTCGTCCGCCGGGAGTTTTTTGTGCTCATACAAAATTACCTAATTGCGGGTGTAATTCAAGTCCGCCGGGGTTGAAATGAGATGTATGTTAACTCGTTCTGAAAATTAACATGCTGTTTTCCATTGTGTTACATGCTCGGCTGTTTGCCGTTTTGGTAAACGGGAATTAGAGTTGCCTCTGGGTATGCGGATTCAATATCCGGCGTTTTGACGGCTTGCCCCGCCTGTGGGATTGGGAGGATCGGACACTGATAGCTATTGTCCGGGCACCGGGGCGACCGCAATTTTGGCCTCTTGCCTGCGCAGCTTGGGGAAAGGAGTCGGGGTCAACTACAACCAGACCGTCAAAGCCATCCACACCAATTTCAACGACCGCCGTGCCGTGGCTTTACTGGCACGGCTGGAGAAATATACTCAGGAATTGACGCTCTTGTTTGGGCAGGTCGTCCGCCTGACCGAAGAATTCAATCGCAGATGGTCGGCCGAATAATAAAAATCCGGATGCAATTCGCATCCGGATTTTTCATTTAACCCCCTCGCTCCTTTTAATATCGTTACAGTTACTACACGGCTTGGAGATTCGTTTTATGATTATCACCTTTGCCGCCATAGAAATCTAACGAACCTGATATGACTATAAAAACCTGCAAATTTCGTATTGGCGATGTCTATTTGTTCCATGCGACCGACCCCGGTTGCGAAAGCGGAACGTCGCTGTGGGGAATCGTCAACGACCGGGACACCGATGGCCGCATCTGTCTGGAAACTTCCTCGGCGGATCTGAAAAAGTATAATCATTGGACTTTTCTGCCCGCCGAATACCTGTTTTGCAGACTTTCCACGCGCGAAGAATTAAGGGACTTCTCTTTTAACCTGAACCGCAATTAATTGCGTAAATTTTAGTGAGCAATGTCGCTCGAATAACTAAAATTATTTATTTTATGTCTTACAACAATTACTACATGCGCCTGCGGGTCAAGGCGGTTCAGGAATTTGACCGGATGTATCACGAGCCCGAATACAAGGCCAAATGCCACAAACGGGTCTGGAAGCGGCTCGGATGCTACATCTTCGGCATTTCGTATCAGAGTTATCTGGATTATCTGAAAATGGATGTTTCGGACGTTCCGCCCACACCGCTCGAGGCCCAGCAAGCCAAACGCAAACTGGTGGACAAGCTGCTCGAACGCGAACTGCAAGTGAAAAAACAGCCCGTCCGGCGGAAAGAGCCGGAAGAGGTTAAAAAAGAACCTGTCGAACAGGAGTGACGCCAACTTTTCAGCGGCGGGGCGGTCTTTCGGGGCCGCCCCGTTTTTTCCGGGCGCGGCTCAACTCACCGGGCTTGCGCCGTCATCCCCGTCGGGCATCCCGGCCAAATCTTCCAATATCGTCTGCAAACGCTCGCCCAGGACGATCATCACCCGCTCGTCGTCGTAGTCGGACAATTCCGCGGCTGTCTGCTCGTTCGGGAAAGCCATCGCCACCAATTTGGCACTCAACACCGTCAGATAGGCCAGCGGAATAACCGGGGCTGTGCCCATTCCATCGCCCCGCACGGTGATCCGCTGCTGCGGAACCGCCAGACGCCCCGGTTTTTGGCCTTTTTTCTCGATGTTCCACAGCACGTTCTCCTCGGCCTGCGTGACATAGAGATTGAACGTCGATTCGTTCACATACTCGGCCCGGTCAGCCCAAAAATCGACGCCGTAATCTTCGGCCGTGAGATCGGCACAGATGCCGCAGTCGGGCATGTCGCGCATAATTGCCCGGAGGATGATGTTTTTGTCGGTCAGCTCCGCCGAGCGCAACTCTTTCAGGGCGGCGATGCAGATGCACACCTGCATCATGTAAAGGTGATTGATTGCCCGCAGGACTTTTTCGGAGCCGAAGTCGTTTTCGTTCATCATGGAGTTTTACGTTGTTCATCAATGCGTGTGCCGTTTTGCCGATTCGCATGCGGGAGTATCGGCATGAAAAAGGGGCGGTTCCGCTGAACACAGTGACGCAACTTCACTCAATAGAAGAATTCAACGCGGAAACCGCCCCCGGAGCAGGCCGGAGAATCCGCCCGCCCCGTAGATGCCGCGCAAACAGGCTGCCCGTTTCCATAGGGAGCAGGACGGCAAGACCAGATTATAAAGGGCCGGCCTTTCAGACAGGATTTATTAGCTGCGGCTGAAAGGCGGGATTTCCTGTTTTGCGCGGCAAAGCCGCATCCCAAAAGCCCGGGCACATGCTGCCAACTCCGCCGCACCGGATTGTACGGCGGGGCAGCGTTCCGTTGACCCTCGGCTGAAACTACATATAATAGTTTTCGACGAACTATTCGAAAAAGAGAACGTTCCGCCGTGCCGGACGGCAAAATCCGCACATACCGATTCCGCCCGCTCCCAAGCAGGGGGCGGGTGCAATCCGCAGGTGCGGAGATAGTACGCATGGACGGCAGGACGCAACGGGGTTCCATAGATTCGTGTGGATTGTTGGAAATGCGCCCCGGATAGGCATAAAAAAGGGGGCGCGGTGTCAGCCCCATACGCAGGTCGTGGAAAACCTAAAGTTGGTAGCTGTCCTGCGCCCCTGTCGTGCCCCGCAAAAAATATGCGGGACATAACAAGGACTGACAACCATTATACCAACTTTCAAACCCTCCCGAAAGAGGTTTCCACGTTTGCGTATGGTATAAAGAGTTGTTTACCCTTTATAGTTATGTCCGTCGGCTATGCCGAGTTCTGATAATTCCGCATAATCGTCTGTTTTAGTTTCTTTTAAGTGGCTTCGTGCCACCCCTTTTGGGAAACTTTTGCAGACTATTTGCAGGAATGATAAGCAAATATAGCGAAAATATGGACAGGTCAAAGCGGTTTACCAACTTTTTTCATAATTTTGTAGTTATGAAAAAGAGCGTCAACTTCTTACCCGAAAATAAACGGAACGACCTGAAACAGCTTGTCGATCTGGTTCGCCGGAACATAAAGGATGTCGGCATGGTTATCCTGTACGGCAGTTATGCCCGGAATACCCATGTCGATTACGACCAGCGCATCGAGTTCGGCGTACCGACCTACTTTATGAGCGATTACGACATACTGATCCTGACGCGCAAGCCAATCGGGGCGATTGAGTATTCGCTGTATGACAAAATTGCCGACGCTTTTTTTCAGCACAAGAACAGACCTTTCCATACCAAGCCCCAATTTATCAATTACGGGATAGACGACTTCAACTATGCGCTCTCAAAAGCCCACTATTTCGAAACGGAGATAAAACGACAGGGAATTATTCTGTATGATTCGGGTGAATACAAGTTGGCCCGCCGCCGCAAGTTGAATTTCGACGAGATTCAGGAGCGGGCGCAGAAATATTATGATGACAATTTCAAACCGAAAGCGATTGAGTTCATTCTTTTAAATATTGATTCTTATAATAGGAAGAATTATAAAATGGCTTCATTTAACTTGCATCAAGCCACAGAAAATCTTTTGCGTATAATAGAATTAGTATTTACTTTATATAGCCCCAAAGAACACAGACTTACTGAATTGATGAATCGCTGCAAGCGGTTTACGACCGAAATATTCAAAGCGTTTCCACGCGACACGCCGGAGGAAGAACGACTTTTCAAACTTTTGGAACGGGCTTATGTCGAATCCCGCTATAATCCCGATTTTGAAATAACGAAAGAGGACATCGACGCGCTGCTGCCGAAAGTCGAACGCCTGCGCGACATCGTGGAACGGGTCTGCACGGCGCAGATCGACTACTACGCCCGGCAGAAAAACAAATAACCGCTACTATGGCAAATGAAATTGAAGCCTATACGAATTTTCTGTTTTACAATTCGGAGGACGGCAAAACCAGCATACAGGTAATTGCCGACGCCGACGCCGAAACCATTTGGACGACCCAGAAAGGAATGGCTCAAATTTTCGGCGTGGAAGTCCCTGCAATCAGCAAGCACCTGAAAAATATCTTCGACAGCCGCGAACTTGACGAAAAAGCAGTTGTTTCCAAAATGGAAATAACTGCCGACACCAGAATCAGCCCCCACAACCCGAACTTATGAATGATATAACCCTTATCCAAAATAAAATCTACGAAATCCGCGGCCAGCGCGTGATGCTCGACTTCGACCTTGCGGCATTATATCAAGTCGAAACGAAACGATTAAAAGAAGCTGTGCGACGTAATATCGAGCGTTTCGAAGGCGATGAATTTATGTTCGAACTTACCGAAAAGGAATACGCGGACTTGAGGTCGCAAATTGCGACCTCAAGTTGGGGAGGTCGTCGTTATCAGCCATTTGCGTTTACGGAACTGGGCGTTGCCATGTTGTCGAGTGTTTTACGCAGTAATACTGCGATACTGGTAAATCGGGCAATTATGAAAGCCTTTGTCGCTATGCGTAACTACATCGCCACGACGACGACACTGACGGCCGAGCTGTCCGAAATCCGCGCGAAACTGGCTTTGCTGGAGCGTACCGACGAGGACAACGCCGAGGCCATAAACGACCTTTCGGAAGATATGCGCAGGGAGCTGGATAATATTTATGAAGCCATTGCCGCCCTGTCTATCAAAACCCCGCAGGCCCGCAAGCAGCCCCGGCCGATAGGATTCAAAAAGCCGGACACAAAATAAACCGGACAGAACCCGAACAATGGAAATAGCTGTAATCCAAAATAAAATCTACGAAATCCGCGGCCAGCGCGTGATGCTCGACTTCGACCTGGCACCACTGTACCAAGTTCAAACAAAAGTTTTGAAACAGGCGGTACGCCGTAATATCGAACGATTCCCCGCGGATTTCATGTTTGAAATAACCATAGATGAGTATAACTCATTGAAAGACAGTTTGAGGTCACAAATTGTGACCTCAAACAAAGGAGGTACGAGATATATGCCTTTTGCTTTTACTCAAGAAGGCGTCGCTTCGTTATCCGGGGTATTACGCAGTCCTGTCGCAGTCAATGTGTACATAGAGATTATGAGGGCATTTGTTGCCATGCGAAATTATCTGACCAATCAACATGTAATTTCCGTAGAACTTTCTGAAATCCGTTCGAAGCTCTCCCTGCTGGAGCGGGCCGACGAGGATAATGCCAAGGTGATCAACGATCTTTCCGAAGATATGCGCAAAGAATTGGACAATATTTATGAGGCTATTGCCGCCCTCCCGGTCAAGGTTCCGCAGGCCCGCAAACTGCCCCGGCCCATCGGGTACAAAATATCAGAGAGTAAGAAATAATCTCGACCTCTTCTGCCGCTATTACGGCATCACCCAGACCAAGTTCTTCCGGGATTTGGAAATGTAGTTTAATTCGGAGATTATTTGCTACATTTGCTTAATCGTTTACCAAACTTTATCAAGCACAATATGGACGTACCCGTTTTAGAACGCACTTTTATCGACGACATCAAACGTCTGATAGAGGATGCCCGTCTGAATACCTATGCCGCCATCAACGCCGTGATGCTGGAAACTTATTGGAATATCGGCAAGCGGATCGTCGAGCAGGAGCAGCAGGGCAAAAGCCGTGCAGAATACGGGACGCAGTTGCTGAAAGTACTCTCCGGCGAATTGTCCGCGGCATTCGGTAAAGGCTTCTCGGCTCGCAATTTGCGAAATTACAGGCAATTCTATCTATCCTTTCCGCATGTTGAGATTTGGCACACGCGTGTACCAAATCTTACATGGTCGCATATTCGAACCTTATTGCGGGTTACGGACGATGCGGCCCGCATCTGGTATTTGAATGAAGCTGCACAGGAAATGTGGAGCGTTCGCACACTTGACCGGAATATATCGTCGCAGTACTATCATCGGCTGTTGCAATCTCCGGCGAAGGAAAAGGTCGTATCGGAAATGAAATCCCTGACAGCGGCATATGAGCGGGACAAGTTGGAGTTTATCAAGAATCCAATGGTGGCGGAATTTCTGGGCCTGGCATCCAATATGGACTTCACCGAATCCAAACTTGAAAGTGCCATCCTCACGCATTTGCAGAAATTCATCATGGAAATGGGTAAAGGTTACGCTTTCGTTGCCCGGCAACAGCATATCTCAACCGATGCGGGTGATTATTACATCGACCTTGTATTCTACAATTTCATTCTCAAATGCTTCCTGCTCATCGACCTGAAAACTACCCAGATTTCGCATCAGGATGTCGGCCAAATGGATATGTACGTCCGCATGTACGATGAAATGAAACGCACGGACGGAGATAATCCGACTATCGGGCTGATTCTTTGTTCGGAAACAAGCCGCGATATTGCCCGGTACTCGGTCTTGCATGAGAATCCGCAGTTGTTCACGGCGAAATATCTTACCTATCTGCCGAGTGAGGAGGAACTGCGCAAAGAGATCGAACGCCAGAAAGAGGTTTTCAGTTTACAGCAGAACATTACGCCGCTTGAATGATTATTGAGCTATAGCCTTACGACAAGGAACCTTTCGACACGGGCCAATCCCGCCGCGGATAAAGATCAACGCGAAAATATCGCAACACAATGAACGGAACCACTATAAATAATCCCTATGTTTACAATCAGGGTAAGCCGCGATGATAGCGGATAAATGA
>OWKP01000460.1_pt1 | contig 31851 bp, 23 predicted proteins | sample 1732991 | NCBI WGS metagenome assembly OWKP01 (sample SAMN05065777, study PRJEB22554) | human gut metagenome | biome: ENVO:2100002; feature: ENVO:00000062; material: ENVO:00002003 | host: Homo sapiens | place: USA
ATGTTATACTTTAATTTTTTTTAAACTATTGAAAATAAAATTTTCATAGTTTATACTACAAGGGTAGACTGGATTTTAGGTTTAATAAGCGGAAAATTCATAAAAGGAGAAAATGATGTTATGAGGACCAAGACGAAAGTAACACTGGTATCGCTTTTTCTTTCTTTGATTTTACTTGCGGCGCCCGTGTTAGCCGGCGCATATCATAAAGCCGGGGCAGAGGAGACCGCTGCCAACATAAAGGATCTGTTCAGTTATACCGACGCTGCCATGCCGGGATACGGCGCTAAGGCGGCAACTTCTGCCAACGGGCTTCCCGCCTATCTGACCGACGGAAGCATGCAGGTTTATAAAGGCTCATCGCTTACGCAGGATTACAGTTACATGAACCAAGGCGCTTACGTAAAGTTGCAGAAGAAAGAGGGCGCAAACGCCAACAGCACTATAGTTACCAAAAATTTCAATATCGCGGACAACACTGCCGATCAGCTTTTGCTTAAATTTATTCCTGCGCAGGTGGAAAACGGTTACGCCGTGCAACAAGCCGCGTATAAAGCCGCAAATCCGGGAACGGAAGGCGAGGTCAACGCCCCTACGCTTTGGAAAAACGGTTTCTTTCCGCGGCTGAGAGATATTACTGTAAAAATAATAGACGCCTACGATGAAAACAACTACATAACAGTAGAGTACAAAGTAGGTATGAATAACGATGCGTCTTTTGAACTTGCGCGTCTTTTTGTTTATGGCAACAATCAGACTCCAGGGGCACAAAGGGGTACTCAGTCTACTGCGCTTAATACCGCGGGCGCGCTTGTTCCCGATCATGCTTGGGCAAAATACAACGAGCCGCAGGAACTTTATTACGACGCGGCGGAAAATAAGATGTATGCAAAGATTACGTCGTTGAGCTGTTCTCTATCGGGCGAAGGTTGCGGTAAACAGCTTGTGCGCGACTTTAATTCCACTTATGACGGCGCTACGGAAACGTGGGGCGGATTTACTACGGGCGAAGTGAGAATGGAAATATCTTACTCGGGCGGAATGTATGACGGCGCTATGCTGATTACAGACCTTGACGGCATAAATCTTGCAACCGATGACGAAGGTTTTGTTTCAGGTGAGGCTGTTTCGGCGGATTTCGTCAAAGGTGTAGACAAGGAAATTATAGAAAACAACGACAGTCCGTTGCCCGAAACGGAAATTTGCAATCTTTTGAAAGATCCCGTTGCCGCAACCGCCGACGGATTTAAAGTCAACGTTTTCAACGCGCAGGGCGAGGACGTAACCGCCGCTACGGTAAAAGGGTTGGGAGAAAACAATCTGTATTCTTCCGATGCGGTAATAAACGCGCCTGCAGGCGTGTATAAAGTGGTGTATTCCAAGGAAAGCGGAGAAAAAGCCATTGCGTTTGTCACCGTGAAAGAAATCGGCAGCGAAAAAATGCCCACCGAGGTTTTCGATTATAATGAGGGCGACGGAATCGGCAAGGCTGAAATATCGCTGCCGTTTGAAAACGGACAAAGTACTTTGCCTGCTTACATGAGCGCTTTTGAAAATCAGGGAATCTTATTCGACTCCGGCAATTATATGAACAACAGCGGTTCGATGTTGACCAAAGTGTCTGCAACGGTACCTTCGGTCAATATTTCCGACAACACAAAAACCGACTCTTTGATTACGCTTACTCCCATGTCTACCGACGACGGAGAAAACAAAGACGACGGAATTGTTGTCACTGGCGTGGTGGTCTACGAAAAAGCGGATCCTTCCAATTATTTTGTCGTTACTATTTTCCATTTCGACAAAGTAACCGTTCACGCAACGGCGGCGGCGACAGGTCAGCTTACGTTCGGGTACCGCGATAACCAAAGCGCCACGGCGCAAAGCGGCAATCAGCTTCTGGGGTACGAAACGCTGGGCGCAAAACTTTACAAGATCTCTTACGACAAAGAGGAAAACGCGGTTTACATCAACGACAAAATTTTAAGGGATTTCGACTGGGTGGTTAACGCAGGCGGCGACATGGAAACGACAGGCGAGCCCAAAGATCGCGGAACCGCATGGTCGGGATTTAAAACCGATGAGGTTTCCTTGCAGCTCATAAATTTCTACGGCAGCGGCAAAGTGCTTGTCACGGACGTTGACGGACAAAATTTAGGTTTTACCGCCGCTGACGGAATTATCGCAAATACATCCCCCGTTAAAAACGAAATTTTCAATCGCACCCTTAAAGGCGCAACGGGCAGCGAGATTACGCCGGATCCTTTGACGTCATTCAATCTTTTTGACGGATTTACCCCGATAAACAGGGAAACTTTTATAAAAATAGTCAAACCCGACGGTAGTTTTGATGCGTTGGGCGCATATTCGGACAACATGACTTATGTTCCTAAGACCGCGGGAACTTACAAAGCGGAATATTACGATTCGGCCGATTATTCAAATCTTATCGGTCAAGCGTACCTTATTGCTTACGACGGATCGCTGGAAGACGCGTTTTCCGTTTCCGACGGCGCCGGAGTTTTCGCGGACGGCACAACTATCATCAATAATCTGAATTTTGATTACAAGGGTTATGCCCAGAACCAGTTCCTATCCGGTCTGAATAGCGCAAAAGGCATGATGCTGACCGGGGGACATAACGCTACGTTTACTCTTGACCGCACGCTGTATCTGGGCGACAACGATTACGTAAGCGATACTCAGTATGATACGGTGGTCGAACTTTGCGTGGCGCCCGAATATCTGAGATTCGAGCTCAGCAACATCGTCATTACTCTTACCGATCCCGTTACGGGCAAATTCGTTTCGGTAACAGTAAAACTTGAGGAACCCGACCTTGATCCCGAAACGCAGATGGCGTCCGCGCTTAGCGGCGAGCTATGTTATATTACCGTTTCGGCACCCAACGGTAAGGACGGCAGTGACATAACGGGACAGCTTCGTCACGACAAAACGGGTTATTCGCCAAGTAAAATAACTCTTAGATCCGCGCAGATGAACGGCAGAAAAATCTCTTCTTTGAAAATAATTTACGACGCCGAGGAAAATGCCCTTTACGCGATGGACGTCGCAAATTCAAACCTTTCGCTTTTAAGACATTTCTCTCCTTCGGAGGAGCAGCGTGCCGAATACGGATATCCCGCTGATTACGAGAATTGGTCGGGCTTTACCGGCGGCGAGGCGCAGCTTTCCGTAAAATTCAATATTTTTGACGGAGGAGTAGACGCTGGATGCGAAGATTATCGTTATACTTCTTCGGGCAATCCCGATACGGCTCACGTTCTGATTTCTCAGATAGACGGTCAGTCGCTTGGGCTTGAAAACGGCTCTTATGCCTTTGAAAAAAAGACGCTTGCCGCGCCTGACGATTTTACGGGCAGGACAGGCGAGAAAATCGCCATTCCCGCGCCCCGTAAATATTCGCTTTTTGCCGACGGCGGCTTAAGCGCGGACGAGGAATTCAAAGGAACGGTCAAGGTTACCAAAGGCAATGATGAAATAGTCGCGGAAACGGCTTTTGCCGAGGCGGACGGATTCGTTCCCCAATCTAGCGGAGATTACACGATTACTTACGCTTACGAAGGGAATAGCGTTTCTTCCGTAGTTAAGGTTTATAAAACCCTTACCGTGGGCGATGTGGGAAACACGGATAACGGCGTAGTCAAGATAAACGGTGCAGAAGTTAAAAACGGCGACTCGTTTGCGATAGACAAAGACCTTGTCGTCACTTTCGAGCCTGCCTCCGATTACGCGGTGACCTCGTTTAAGCTGGGCGACGTCGAGTACGTTTCTGAGATAGTCGGCAACTCTTTCACCGTAACCGCCGATATCGCAAACGACAGCGAAACTCTGTCGGTTGTGTTCTCCGCCGTTTATACTCTTACTCTTATGGACGGAGATTCCGTGATACAAGTAATCAACATCATTCAGGGACAGGAATATCCGACGCTTGACGACAACGATTTTATAAAAGACGGCTATACTTTCGGCGGCTGGTTTGCCGATAAAGAATTTACTGCTCCGTTTGACTTCGGTCAGCCCGTTACGGGAAACAAGACGGCTTACGCCAAATATACCGTAATCGGGTACGACGTGGTTTACGAAGCTGACGGCGGAGTCTTAAGCGGAGAGTACACTAAAAAATATACCGTGGAGGATACCGAAATAACCTTGCCTTCGGTAAGTAAAGACGGATACGGATTCGGCGGCTGGTACTTAAGCGAAGAGTTTACGGGCGCGGCGGTAACAAGCGGAGAATACGACTTCGCTGCGGGCGGAATTACGCTTTATGCCAAGTGGACGGCGGTAGAGTACGACGTGGTTTACGAAGCTGACGGCGGAGTCTTAAGCGGAGAGTACACCCAAAAATATACCGTGGAAGACACCGAAATAACCTTGCCTTCGGTAAGTAAGGACGGATACGAATTCGGCGGCTGGTACTTAAGCGAAGAGTTTACGGGCGCGGCGGTAACAAGCGGCGAATACGATTTCGCAGCGGGCGGAATTACGCTTTACGCCAAGTGGACGGCTGTAGAATACGACGTGGTTTACGAAGCTAACGGCGGCACGATCAGCGGTGAGTATACTCAAAAATACACCGTGGAAGATACCGAAATAACCTTGCCTTCGGTAAGCAAGGACGGATACGAGTTCGGCGGCTGGTACGCAAGCGCTACGTTTGAAGGCGAAGAAGTGACAAGCGGCGAATACGATTTCGCAGCGGGCGGAATTACGCTTTACGCCAAATTTACGCTTAAAACGTTTACCGTTACGTTCGAAGTTAACGGCGGAACCGCGGTCGATAGTATTACTTTGGAAAAAGGAGCTTTGGTCATTGCGCCTGTCGTTACTCGCGAAGGTTATGAATTCGGCGGCTGGTATACCGACGAGGCACTTACCAATGCTTACGAGTTTGGTGCGGCGGGTATAGAAAGCGACCTTACGCTTTACGCCAAATGGACGGCTGTCGAAAGCGAGCAGCCGGTTGCGCCTCCTGCCGACGACGGCGGCAAAAAGAGCGGCTGCGGAGGGGAGAACGCCGCTTTGATATTTACGGTGCTTACCGCGCTTGCTTTTGTATTCGTAATAAAGAGAAGATAAACGGAGACGTGGTCCTTGTCGGCATTATCGGCAGGGTGCGGCATTATGAGGTAATTATATGACGAAAAGAAAATTTTTTAGATGTATTGCTTCTTATACGGCGATCGGTGTGTTGCTGATTTTAAGCGCGATGTGTTTTGCAACGGATAAAAAAGCCGTCGCTTCGGCGGATACCGCCGCGATGTTTATCGGCGCGGACAGCTCGGTAACCGTGACGGAAAACTGCGCGCCGTACGACTATTTGCCCGTAAAGGACGGCGATTACGGCTGCAAGCTTACGTTTACGAAAAGCGGCTCCGCCGCCGTGTACAGCGAATTATTGACTTTAAACGGCGACACGAATCTTATTTCTCTTGTCATGCTTCCTTCCCTCGAAAACATGGGGAAGCAAAAGGCGGATCTGCAGTCCTTTACCGTAAGACTTGAGCAGGAGGACGACAGCTCCAAATACATAGAAATAAGCGTAAACGGCATCATCGACGTCTTTCAGTCTTCGGGTTACAGCGCAATCAAAGCGAATGCGACCGGTCAGACTTCGGGCGGAGAGGCGGCGCAATCCTCTCTTATGCCCGCGGCGGACGGGCATGAAGGCTCTGATTATCTGAGGACTTTCGGCGGAAACGTCAAACTGTTTTCTTTCGCGGGCGTAAACGCAAATACTCTGGAGTTTGTTTACAACAACGATACGGGCTGTCTTACCGCCGGCAATACGGCTACCGTGGGGGCATACAAATCCACGATAAGAAGATTCAAACACGCATATATCGACCCTGTTCCCACGGCTGAGGAATACGGCTCCAGTATCACTAACTTTATTAACGACGACGTGACTTTCGACGGTTTCGATGCGGGCAAAAAAGTCAGACTGTCCGTAATCGCGGGACCTTTTGCAAACAACGCAAGCAAGGCCGAAATACTGGTCTATTCGGTGGGCGGACAAAAAACTTTAAGCCCCATCGACGTAACTGTTCCTTCCGGGGCAGTCGAAGGCGGCAGTTACAAACTTCCTTTGCCCGTATCTTACGCAAGCGGCAAACCTCTTGTTTTTACGGGAAATTATGAGGTTAAGGGCCCCGACGGATCTACCGTTTCGTCGGGAACCGCATCGGCGGACGTCACTTTCCTTACAGCCCAAGAGGGTAATTATACTATCGTTTATTCGGACGGAGATAACGAAAAGCAAGTTACGGTTACCGCATTGCCGCGCGAGGAGGCGGAAAGCTTGTATGCGTTACGCTTTACTGATATGACCGAAAATTTCAAAGGCGCACTGACGGTTCCGGGTAAACGTTTAAGCGTTTTTGCAAAAGCGGAAAGCGGACTCGATTACGGTCAAAGTACGGTAAAGGTTTCCGCACTTTTGTATTCGGGTGATATGCTGATAAGTGAAACGGATCTGACAAATTCCGACAGCATAGTGTTACCCGACGAAGGCAGTTATACGATTTGTTATAAAGCGGTGGATTACGTGGGTCGCGAGATTTTGTCCGATCCTATCCCTCTTAAAGTTTCCTTTGTTCAGACAAGTTTTATCGGCGAAGTGAACGATTACAATAATGTCGGCATCGGTGAGGACAGCGTATTGTTTAATCCGTCCAGAAACGATCTCGTTGTGTTTGACGCGCGTTATCCCGATATGGATAAAGACGAAGTAACCGTAAAAATTTTTGTTAATTCCCCCGATAAAAGCGGATTTGTTTCTTACTCTGAAGATTTCGTATTCGATTCGTTGGGAGAATATGAAATAAAATATGATTTTTCGTATTTCGACCAGTCGGGAAGCGTTACAAGAGTGCTTAACGTTTATGATTCGGGACCTCCGGTGCTTATCCCCGATAAATTACCCGTTAACACCGCATTTGATTTATCCAAAGAAAGCAACGATAATAACTTATATTTAAAGGCCAAAACGGGCGTGGAGATAAAATTACCCGTTGTGTCGGCCGTGGACGAAAAGGGAGAAAAACGCGACTTGTTCGACGAACTTAATTATTGCGAGATTTTGCCCGACGGCACGATTCAAGACAAAACCGAGCAATATAAGGCAAACGTCGGCGGATACGCGTTTACTCCGTCTTCTGCGGGCGTGTACGTGCTTCGTTTTACCGTGCGCGATTCGTCGGGACTATATGCGTCCCTCAACTACAGGGTGGACGTCAGAAATTACTGGTATGCAGTGACGCCCGTTTCAGATTTGCCTTCCGAGATTAACGCGTCTGAAGGATTCAGAGTACCTGAAGGCGTCGTTACCGACTTTTTCGGGCAAAAGACGGAAGAGGCAACGGCTGCGGTTAAACTTTATTACGGCGGTGAAGTTACCGACGAAGCGGCTGCAGGGAAAGTGTTTTCCGATTTAAAGCCCGGCGACTACAAAATCGAATATGTCTATTCGGCTAACGGCGAAACGTCCGATATTTATACGGTTGCGTTTAATGTAATTGACGACATAGCGCCTGCGATTACGCTGAACGGCGGCGACAGAAAAGGTTCTACGGGAAAGCCCGTGGTCATTGCCTCTTTCGACGTAAGCGATAACGACATTGTTTCCGACAAAAGCGTAAAAGTCTATTTCGGGGAAGAGGAAGTCGACGTTTACGAAGGCGCTTTTATACCCGAGCATAAGGGCGAGTACAAAGTAGTCGTCACCGCGTCGGACTTTGTCGGAAACGTACGGACCGAAAGTTACACGGTGACGGTGGGCGGCGGATTACCCGTTTGGGCGACAGTGCTTATTGCGGTCGGTGCGGTTATTGTAGCCGGCGGCGTGGCTGTTTTGGTAATATTATTGTGCAAAAATAAAACAGGGAAAGGAACAACGAAACAGTAAACAGCTTAAAACAGTAAACAGTCTACATAAGTAAAAGGAGAAAAATTATGGTTAAAAAAATTCTGGCAATTCTGATCGCGGCAATCACGATGTGCGCTCCGCTTTGCGCATGTACGCCCAGAAACGACGGGGAGGAAATCGACCCGAACCGTACCCAGCTTTACATCGGCATTTTTGAGGGCGGCTGGGGAAGAGAATGGATTGACGAAATGAAAAAAGGATTCGAGGCGTTATACCCCGAAGTTCAGCTGATGATTGAGGGCAAAAAGGACGAATTTACCAACGACAACCTTAAAGCCTCCATAGAATCCGGTCAGTACGATATGTATTTTTCCACGGCAAGTCCGTCGGATTTCGTCGCTAACGAGTCGGTGAACAACAAGCTTATGGACATTACCGAGGCGGTAACCACTCCTCTTACCGAATACGGCGAAACCCGCTCCATAGAGGACAAAATGGACCCGTTTATGCAAAGCTATATGAAGGCGTCCAACTCCAGCGGCAAATATTACACTATACCCATGTACACCTCTTTCTATAACATAGTGTATGACGTGGATCTGTTTGAAAATGACAGAAAACCCCTGTATTTTGCCGAGGACGGCACGTTTACATCGGGTAAAACCGACAGCGGCGCAAAAGCCAAATCGGTGGGACAAGACGGCGTCGCCGGCACTTACGACGACGGTTTGCCCGTAACCTGGGACGACTTTAAACGGCTTTTGGGCAAAATGGTGGAATACAACATCTGTCCTTTCGTATGGGGCAGCGACGTAAGCGCTTACCGCGCGGACTACTTTACCACCGTATGGGCTAATTACGAGGGAGAGGAAAACTTTAAACTTAACTTTACTTTCGACGGAATAGATACTTCGCAGGCGGGTACGGACACCGACGAATCTGGAAGGACGGGACTGAGGATTACCGAGCAAAACGGCTACGAACTGCAAAAACAGCCCGGCAAGAGATACGCGCTTGAAATGGCGAAATATATAATAAACAACAATCTTTATCACGGCGAGTCTTTCTACGGTTCTTTCGACTATCTTGCCGCGCAAAATGCTTTTCTGTATTCCAAATACCGTGAAAGCGAAGGCGGGCAGAGAATAGCGATGCTTATAGAGGGCGGCTGGTGGGAAAACGAGGCTAAAGCCACGATAGAGGAAATGACTACCAAGTACGGCGACGAATACGCAAACCGTCGTTTCGGTATCATGACCGTTCCGCGCTTTGAGGGCGGCTCAACCCAGAAAACGCTTTATTCCGTTACCGGCAACAGCGTTGTTCTCATACGCAAAAACGCCAAACAACCCGACTGGGCGATTAAATTTTTGCGTTACACCACCACGGACGAAAATTTAAGGCTTTATACGCGTATGACGGGCTCTACGCGCGCCTACGACTATGAGCTTACCAAAGAGGATTTGGAGCAGATGTCTTACTACAAGCGTTCGCTTTGGGACATTTTCAGCAACGAGAACACGGGCCTTGTGTACGCTTACGGCCCCAGTAAACTTGCGCTTAACAATCAAAGCTATTTCCGCTCCACCTGGAACTGGAATGCAGTTACAAGCACGGGTCGCCAGCTTAACGAGCCGTTAACGGTGTTCAAGCAGTACGGCGATCAGGTTTCGGTGGACGATTATCTGACGGCGCTTTACGATTATCACAAGTCAAACTGGAACAGTCTTAACAGATAGTTTTTACTGCGGAGAATAAAATGGAAAATGAAAAGAAAAAAGAGAGCGTTTTCGTAAGGGCGGCTAAAGCCGTTAAAAACGGGCTGAAAAAGGCGTGGGCAGCGGTAAAAAAGTTCTTTTACGACGTTTCAGTGGCGGTTTATCACAAAACGCACAAAAAGCCAAGGAAAATAAGGTCTTACAGCGCCAGACGCCGTTCGGAAATACTGTTTCTGGTATGCCTTCTCGCGTATCCTATACTGATATTTTTTGTAGGCTACGTTTACGTCAACGTAAATTCCGTCTTGCTTACATTCCAGACTTACGACATAGACAAAGGCGTCTTTTATTGGAGCGGTTTTGAAAACATCAAAAAAGTACTGTCCGATATCGTCAGTGACCCTGTTATTTCTCCCATGTTCGGACGTTCGCTTTCTTCCTATGCCATAAGAATGTTAATAGGATTTCCGCTTAACATTATCTTTGCATACGTCATTTATAAAAAGATACCGTTGGCGGGGCTGTTTCAGATAGTGCTTTTTCTACCGAGTATAATTTCAAGCATGGTAGTTACGCTGATGTTCAAGAATTTCGTAGACTATATCGTACCTGCCGTGTTCAGCGCGTTCGGCATGAAAAACCCGCCCAACCTGCTGTTCGATTACCAAACCGCATTCGGAATGCAGAACTTCTACACGATATGGGTAGGGTTCGGGTCGCAACTGATACTGTATTCGGGCGCGATGAGCCGTATTCCCGATTCGATTGTGGAATTCGGGGAGCTTGAAGGCATTACGATGTTCAAGGAATTCTGGCACGTCACCATTCCCATGATATGGCAGACAATTACCATATTTCTGGTTACGGGCGTTGCCACGATATTTACGGGTCAGCTTGCTTTGTTCAATTTTTACGGCACAAACGCGCCTACGGAAATACAGACTATCGGATATTATTTCTTTCAGCGCGTGGTGGGAGATACGGCAACTTACGCGGATTACCCGTATGCTGCGGCGGGAGGACTTTTGTTTACTCTGGTCGCCGCGCCCGTAACGCTTTTAGCGCGCTGGCTACTTGAAAAGTTCGGACCTAACGTAGAGTTTTAGAAAAGGGGATTGCGACTATGACAACTGAAAACAACTCCGTCGGCGCTTCAGTCGCTGTAGGGACAAAATTAGTCAAAGGAAAAAAACAAAAGTCAAAAATCCGCAAAACTTTTATGCGGCAGCCTTTTTCCATCATAATTTTCGTATTGCTGATACTTTACGTTATTTCTTTTCTTTCCCCGCTTATTTGGGCATTTATCTGCTCTTTTAAGTCGAGGACGGATTTCGTGCTTAACAAATTCGGTCTTCCTGAGGAATGGATGTTTGAAAATTATCCCACCGTTTTTAAGGAGTTATACATAAGGGTGCTGACTAAAAGCGGGTTTAAAAACGTTTATGCATGGCAGCTTATCGGCAATGCGCTGTTTTTTGCGGTGGGGTCTACGATAATCACGACTACTTCGCACTGTATTACCGCTTACGCTGCGGCGCGTTACAGCAAATACCTTATTTGCAGGCTTTTGTATCCGCTGGTAATAGTCATAATGTTGCTGCCCATTGTAGGCTCGCTTGCGTCGGAACTTCAGATGCTTCATACGATAGGCGCTTATGACAACGTAGTGTTTCTGATGTTTTTGAAGGGCGGTTTTTTAGGCACCAACTTCTTAATTTTTTATGCGACTTTCAAGGGAATATCCTGGGAGTATGCCGAAGCCGCATTTATTGACGGAGCTTCTCATGCAAGGGTTCTTTTTACCATAATGATTCCGCTTGCGATGACCACCGTAAGCGCGCTTGCTTTGCTTACTTTTATCGGATACTGGAACGATTGGTCCGTCAACGTCATTTATCTTCCCAATTTTCCGATGATATCCTACGCGCTTTATACTTTCCAGAACAATACGATTAACAGCATTTCTTCGGTGCCGCACAGACTTGCAGCCTGCATGATAGTTCTTTTCCCCATATTGGTAATATTTCTCGTTTTCCGAAAAAAGCTTATGGGCAACCTTACCGTAGGCGGCCTTAAAGGTTAAACGGATTTCCGAAAACTTGTCAGGAGATTTATTTATGAATAAGACCAGGATGAAAATATATTCTTGTTTTGCCGTGCTGGCGGCGGTTGCGCTGGCGGCGGCCATGCTGTTTTTTGCCCGTCCTGCGCGCGTAAAAGCGGAAAGCGAAACTTTCGCCGTTTCGCAGATTTTTTTCGCCAAACCGGGTGAGAACACGGGCGTTGAGCGCATAACCGCAGCCGATGAGGCAAACGGTCTGCCCGCGTATTTGTACGACGAGCAGAACGCGGGATTCAAAAAAGATTATACCTGTTCCGGCGCGCTTGTGCTTTTAAGCAAAACCGTTTCCGCGTCAGAAATTTTTTCCACGGTGAGATCGCAGAATTTCGTTATAAGCGACAATACCGCCGACGATACTTTGGTTGAGTTTTTCCCGGCGGGATTGTACAACAATTATTACGACAAGATTTACGATGCCGCTACAGGCGGAGAAAAGCTTACCGCCTCCCAGGCTTATGCGGATACTTCTTACTGGCCGCCGCTCAGGGACGTTACGATGAGAATAGTCGACGGCGCCGACCCCGATAACTTTATTACCGTGGATTTCGAATGGCAGAAAAGCTCCAACGCATCGTTCTATGTTTCGCGATTGTTTGCCTATGCGCCCGGCCAGGCAAGGGGTGCGGAGCGCGGCGACGGCAATCTGAATTTAGCGGGCGGTGCGCTTGTTCCGCAAAGCTACTGGGGCAATACCTATCTTCCTTTTAAGCTTTATTACGACTCTCAGGAAAACAAGCTTTACTCCGACATCTGCGATATTAACGGCGGCAATGTCACCAAAGCTTTGGTGCGCGATTTTTCAAAGGCTTATTCCGACGATAACGTTACTTGGGAAGGATTCAAAGGAGATTCGGTTTATGCGGAGGTAATTTTTACCGGCGGAAATCAGGACAGCAGATTGCTTTTTACAATGCTGGACGGTTTAAGTCTTGAAACGGACGAAAACGGGAATCTCATTTCCGCCAACGCTCAGGCTTACAACGCCGAGGAGTCGGGGTATTATGCGGTGCTTAACTCGCTGGAATTAAACGACGGTCCCGCTTCTTATCCCGTGCCCGCGCTTACGGTAAGAAATCTCATTACGGTAAAAGAAGATATGGTTTCCTATTCGGAAGGGTTTACGCTTAACGTTTTAGACGAAACGGGCGCGGACATTACCCAAAGCTGTCTTTCGGGTCTTGACAACGGCAAATGGACGCAGGATACCGTTTTTACCGCCCCCGCGGTAGGGAATTACAAGTTTGTTTACACGCGCGACACGGCGGTAATCGAAAAGGACGTCATAGTGCGTAACAACAAAAAAACCGAAGATATTCTGGTGCCGTCCGACGGCGACGCCATGGAATTCGAATATTCCGCAACTCCGCCGGAATACATGTCCGACAGCATAAAAAACAGGCAGGGGCTGGGTATAAAATTCAGCAAGGATTTCACGCTGGACTTCGATATCGTCATTGACCTTGCTTACGTCGGGTTAGACGTGCCTTTGATCGAATATCTCATCACTCCGCCCGAAAAAGCCGAGTACAGCGGAGAACAATCTTACGAGGGCTGCGACGAATTCGACTCCGTAAAATTGCGGTTAACCGACATCAACGACGAAAACGTTTTTGTGGACATACTGCACAATCATTCCGACTTCGGCGTGCATCTGTCATTTGCTACGGCGGCGGCCTCGGGGCAAAGCTATGCCAACAACAAACAAAACAAAAATTTCGGGTCTTTTTCCGACAATAACGGCGTGGCGATAACAAGCACTTTTACGGGCTATAGCTCCAATACCACCTCTTTTTATTACGATGACGCCGATAAAAGCGTGTATGTTTTTCCCGATTATTATGACGGGGCGTTGTACGAAGTCCGCGACCTGGATGACCCGGCGCAGCTTATATGGCTTGACAAGGTTTTCGAAGGCTTCCCCAGCGGTAAAGTAAAACTTTCCCTTTCTTTCGAGGGGGTAAGAAGCGAATCCGCAAGCGTTATAATTTATTCGATAAACGGGCAGAAGCTGTCTTCCGATATGATTGTCGACGACAGCGCGCCACAAATACACGACCTTGAAAATTTCCTCGGCGTGCTGCCTCAGGGTGAAATCGGCACCGCTTACCCCTTCCCGAAAATCGAAGCTTTTGACCTTGTGGACGGTAATCTCAACGATAAGACGGTCAGAAAGCTTTATTACGATTATAAGGGCGATCAGGAGAAGGAAATATCTTTTGAAGGCGACTCTTTCGTACCTCGTCAGACGGGAGACTATACTCTTGTCTGTACCGTAAGGGACAATTCGCTTAACGAGCAGACGGTGGAATTTCCCATTCATGTTATCGATAAATTGGATTTCATCAACCTTGCGCTGTCGGAGAATTATCCGGAATCGGCCATAGTGGGGGAAAGCTTTATCATTCCTTCCTGCAGCGTCAGCGGCGGCAGCGGAATGAAAAAAGTGGAATTTTCCGTAAAAGCGCCCGACGGAAGTTTTCTTCCCGAAGACATAAAGAAACTTGATTTTGCCGATCAGGGTACTTACGTCGTTACTTATTCCGTCACGGACTATCTGATGACGAATAAGATTTTCAGTTACATAATATCTTCGCGATATTCCGATAAACCAGTACTGAACGACGTAAACGTGCCTCAAGCGATACTTGCCGGCAAAAAAACGGTTTTACCCGCGGCAAAGGCTTATGACTACACTTCGTTTATCGGTGAAAAACGCAGTGCGCTTGTCGAGGTTTTTGTCACCGAGCCCGGTAAAGAAAGAGTTAAAGTCGGGGATGATCTGGCGTTTATTCCTTCCGTTTCTTCGGGGACGGTAAAAGTGGAATATGTTGCGTCGGCTTTACTTGATAAAAGCAAAACCCAAACCAAAACCTACTATACCGAGGTTATAAGTCCCGTCGACATGAGCGATTACTTTATTAAAAACGGCGTTACGGCGCAGTTTGTGATGGATCAGGATGCCGTGGTGGAGGAGGCGGTTTTCACCGCTTCGGATTCGGGGGCATCGATGACGTTTATCAATCCGCTGCCGGGAAACAACTTTACGGTTACTCTCAAAGGGGCGGCGGGGTCGGAGCTTACAGTCGCCAAACTGATTCTTACCGATTCGGTTGACGTAAATCAGCGGCTGGAGTTCACTTTGACTTCACAGGGAAGCACTTCTCTTATAGATTATAACGGCGTTACTGCCGAAATGGAAGGGGCTTTTTCGGCGGGCAATACTCTTAAATTCGATATAAAAAGCAATAACAGGATTTACGACAAAAACAACGTTTGCGTGGCTTATGCCGATTACGCCGTAAACGGCGACCCGTTCAACGGATTTACCAGCGGTAAATTTTATATGACGATTGAATTCGTCGATTTCGGCGGAAACGGCAGCGGCGGACTTATCGTACAGAATCTGGTCAATCAGCCGCGTATTTACAAAAGTCTGGCGGATAATATTTCCCCGTTCATTCTCGTGGACGGCGAATACAAACTTTATTCCGATTTCGGATCCGCAGTCGCATTACATAAAGCTTTTGCGGTCGATATTCTGGATCCTTCCGCTTCTATAAAGCTTACGGTTACCGCACCCGACGGCTCAGTCTTGTATTCTCAGGCGGATTGCGACATTCAGTACACGCTAAGACTTACTCAATACGGTATTTATGCGATTACGTACCGTGCCGCCGACGCAAGCGGAAACATGACTACCAGAACGTTCAACCTTTACTGCTGCGATAAAATTTCTCCCGTAATCGAAATAGAGGGAGAAGTAAGGACCGATTATAAAGTGGGCGACGCGCTTTCTGTGCCGGCATGCCGCGCAACCGATAACTACACGGCGGCCGAAGAGATGACCGTTTACGTAATGATTATCAACGACAAAACGGGCTACATTCAGATAGTGGACGAAGAAGGGTTTGAATTTGAAAACGCAGGAAGCTATACTTTAAGATTTTTCGCGGAAGACGAGTTCAAAAATTACAGTATCCGCGAGTTCAAGCTGAGCGTTACGGACTAAAGGCTTTGGGGAGGAAAGCAGATATGATAAAAAAGATTGTTTGCCTGACTTTATGCTTGTTGCTTGCGGTTTCGGCATTTGCCTGTAAACCCGCAACGGAAAAACCTCAGGACGTGGATGAATTAATTAAAGAAACCGACATACCGTTGGTTTCAGACGGACAAAGCGATTATAAGATAGTAATTCCGTCCGATCCCAATCCTTCCGAAGAATACGCCGCCGAGGAACTCAGGTTTTTTATCAACGAGTCAACGGGTGCGGCTCTGGAGATAGTGTCTGACGAAGGACTTTCTTTCGACTCAAACGCCAAGTATCTTTCCGTGGGTAAAACCGCTTTGCTTGAAGGCAGCGGGCTCAGCGCCGAATATTCCCTGCTTAACAGCGACGGATATAAAATCAAGACTTTCGGCAATACGGTTATAATGACTGGAGCAAAGGATAACGGCACTTTATATTCCGCTTACGGATTTCTGGAGCGCAATTTCGATTACGAGTATTACGCGATAGACGAATGGAGCATTAAAAAAGCCGATACGGTTATGCTTATGGATATGGACGTCACGGACATTCCCACGTTCAACGGGCGTTGGATTACGTGCCAGACGCTTTCTCCCTCTAACATGGACGAATGGGTTTACCGCGCGCGGCTTACGGGCGGACAGGGTAAAATGCTTGAAAAAGCGATTACTCCCTGGTCGGTTTTGAATGACCAATCCATGGTAGGTCAGATTCTTCCTTACGAAACCTACGGCAACCGCACCACTGCCGACGGAAAGCCATGGATGACGGGCAACATGAAAACGGGTCAATTGTGCATTACTACTGCAACTTATGACGAAGAATGTTTCAACACTTTTACCGATAATCTTATAAACAATTATATCGCCAAGGAACCGAACCAGAAAATTTTCATGCTGGGCATAAACGACCATAACGCATACTGCAAATGCGATACGTGTCTTGCCGATTACGCCAAGTACAAACAAAGCGGAGTAATGGTCAGATTCTGTAACAAAGTGGCGGACAGAGTTCAGGAATGGATTGACGAAAACGACCCCGGACGAGAATTTTACATTTGCATGTTCGCATATCTGTATACTCTGGAATCTCCCACAAGTTACGATACGGCGCAGAATAAGTATATCCCGCTTGACGATTCGGTAATCTGCAACGACAACGTAATGGTGCGTATTGCGCCTATATCCAGCGTAAATATGTATCCTCATACCGATATGGAACACAACGGTTCGGCGGCGGTGGCTTTCGCAAGCTGGAAGACCGTTGCAAGCAACCTCAGCATCTGGGATTACGGGACCAACTTCAACGCCTATCTTGCGCCTTATCCGGACTGGGGTACCATGCAGGAAAATTTCAAAATGTATAAAGAAATAGGCGTATCCGATATTCTTACGCAAACTCCCGCCCATACTTCCGGCACTGCGTTTTACGCGATGACCATTTATTTAAGGTCACAGCTTATGTGGGACGCCTATCAGGATTTCGACGGTCTGGTCAATAATTTTATCGATAATTATTATAAAACCGCCGCAAAAGAGATTCGCGAATACTACGACTATTTAAGAAGCGTATTTGAAATTCTGAAGGGAAAAGGCGTTTACGACGGCAATATTTACGGCAAAGCGCTTTATTCCACTTGCTGGACTTACGATAATATGTTGCAGATAGAGCGCATTTTTGACCGAGCCTTTGCGTCTAACGAAACAATCAGGGAAAGCGATCCCGACACTTACGAGCTTGTCAATTACAGATTGAATACTGAATCGCTTTTTTACAGATTCGTAATAATTTCCAATTATTCTTCCTATTATCCGCGCAGTACGGTTGAAGAAATGATAAATTCTTTTGAAAGCGACGCGAGAAAAGCCAATCTTACCGGCGTGGGCAGAGAGGTGGCAAACAACCCTTCCTCCAACGATTTGCTTTCGAATATTATTTCGGGCTGGAGAAGCACTCTTATCTGATTGCGGCGTGACAGAATAACCTTAATAATTTTTGATTAAGTTTAACCGTAAAATTTTAATCGGAATACTGAATTTTATCTGTATCCGATTGTTGTGAAGAAAATTTGCGGCTGAAAAGTTTCACGGTTAAATTATAAAAGGTGAATTTCACGTAAATTCCGGCAATTCCGTAAAATTTTCCGCGCCCGTGAAAACGAGAAAAATATATAATTTTTTAAAATATATAAAACTTTTTTTGGAGTTTGTATTGTTTGTTGTTAAAATTATGGTTTATACTTTTACTGAAAAAGGATAAAATCCCGAGAAAAGCAACAAGCGTGCAATCCGTTGCGTCGGTCTTAAATGCGGGGTAAAAAATTATGAGCAACGTAAGACGTCCGACGCACGAAGTTAAAAAGCAGTAATAAGATTTAGCTCCGACGCCAAAATAAAATCCAATAAAGGTTTAGCTGAGAAAAATTGTTCCGAAAAATTTGCAGAATAACTGCAAACCGACAAAAGCGCTCTTGCGCATAAAAGGGGAATCATGGCAAATCTTAATTCAGTAAAGTTAATATTACCTGAAAATCCTTCGCCGTCCGTTTTGTTTGCTGCGGATGAACTGGATTCGGTATTCGCATTATGTCGACTTAAAAAACCCGAAAGGGCTGCGTCGCCTGCCGCGGGAGAAAAATTCATATCTTTGGGCGATACCGCCGTAAAGAAAAAATACGGTTTCGAGGCGGCAAAAAGCATAGGCGGCGGATACTGCATAAGGACGCTGGACGGAAATTATTTTATCTATTCATACGAGCCTTCAGGCGTAATAAACGGCGTTTACGGATTTTTGGAGCGTGCCGTAGGTTACAGGTTTTACGCCATGGACGAAATCAGGGTAGATTGCCGGGACGTATACGAAACGGGCGAAATAGACGTCGACGATCAACCCGACTTCGCGGGAAGGCGGCTGGATTCCTTTTATCTTTATCACGACCCGGTTTACGCGTTAAGGCTAAGACAGAATGAGTCGTGCGTCGATGCGGATCCGCGCTTAGGCGAAGGGACGCTGTGGTCGGAACTTCACGATCAGTCGCTGGCTTTTCAGCTTGTCCCGTTGGAAAAGTATAAGACCGAGGAAAATATTGCAAAAGGCTGGTGGTCTGAAAAAGGAGATCAGCTTTGCTGGACAAAGGCGTATTACGACGAAGAACTTTTTGAGCTGCTATGCGCAAGTTTAATAGACGATGTCAGACGCGAGCCGGACAAAAAGTTTTTTATGCTTGGTCAGACCGATAATCCTTACTACTGTGAGTGCGAAACATGTAAACGGGATTATGAGCGCTACGGTGTGTCGGGAGTAATGGTAAGGCTTGCCAACAAGCTGGCGGCGCGTGTCAAGGAGTTTATAGACAAGGAGCAGGGCGGAAGGGAGCATTACGTCTGCATATTCGCTTATTTGCAAACTATGGACCCGCCTGTCAGGACGGAAAACAACATGATTGTTCCGCTTGACGAAAGCGTGGTTGCCGCAGATAACGTAATGATAAGAATAGCGCCTATCGAAAGCGGAGTGCTTTATTCTCACCTGGACCCGCGTATCAATCCTCATTCCACCTCCTCGTTTATAGGCTGGCGCACGGTAGCGAAACATTTTGCCGTATGGGACTACGGTACCGATTTTTCCGCCTACACGGTGCCTTATCCGGATTGGGACGTTCTGGGCAAAAATCTCAGGTTTTTTAAAGAGTACGGCGCGGTGGACCTTCTTACGCAGCTACCCGCGCATACCTGCGGCACTGAGTTTTACGCGATGAAAATGTTCGTGCGCTCCCGGCTCATGTGGGACGTAAAGCTAAACGAGCAGAAACTTACCGAAGAGTTTATCGACGCCTATTACGGCGCCGCCGCGCCCTATATGCGCGAATATCTGGGCGTTCTTAAAAAGCATTACGCATTTCTTAAAGAAAACGCCGCGTATACCGCCACGATTTACGTGCCGCTGATGCAGGCGGTGTACTGGCCGATTAAAGTGCTTAAACGCATCGAAAGGATATTCAGAAACGCGTTCAAAGCGGTTAAGAACAGCGAAACGGGCGAGCGCCGCGCTCTTATCGAAAAGAGATTGCGCTGTGAAAGCCTTTTCTACAGACTTATCATGTTTGACGCCTACAAGCATCGTTTTACGCTTAAACAGCAGACCGAAAACGTCGATTCCTTTGAAAGGGACGCGCGCGAAGCGGGATTTATAGCTTATGCAAACGGTTGGAAATTCGGGCAGGGTAAACTGGAAACTCTTATTCTCAATCATCGCAAGCGGCTTCAGCTTATGAAACATGCGGAAGAGTTTTCCGCAGCAGACAATAACTGTCTGAAAAATTTCTGTTATGTCAATGAATTCCCCGCCGAACATTCTTTTAAATGAACACAGGCGGTTTATTACGGAGAGATTATGTCTTCAAAGAAAAAAGAACGTCAAATAAAATATCTCGCTGAAAAAATACTTCAAGGTGAATTCGGTTACCCCGGAGAAAGGTTTATGACCACTCGGGAACTCGAGGAATACTGCAAAGTTTCGCTGGTGACCGCCCAAGGAATTATGACAGAGCTGAGAAAAAACGAGCTTATCACGCTTTACGGCAAGAATTTTTATCTCAGTTACGGCAGGCTTAAAAACAATTCGCCTTTACAGAAGCGGCGCGAAAAAAGAAGGTTGTTAGGCGTACACATAACGGAATTAAATAATCCCTATTTTTCTTCTCTCGCAAGAGAGGTGGAAATCCAGACGCGCGAAAGGGGTTACGAAACGATCATTGTAAGCAGCGGTTACAATTTCGAAGAGGAATACAAGGCGTTGAAGCTGTTCCAGCGGCTGGGCGCGGACGGAGTTATTTCCACCCCGTCGAAAGTACAGGAAGTTCAGAACCTTTATTCAAGATACACTCTTCCGTTCGTTTTTTTGTCCAGCGCCGTAGACGGAGTGGACGCCGACAGGGTTCTAATAAACAATTTTGCGGGCGGGAAAAGCGTTGCCGAACATTTTATAAAAAACGGATACCGTTCCTTTGTTTACGTTACTCTGAAGAAATTGCGCGGCAAAACCGATGCACGTCTTGACGGCTTTATCGAGGGGCTTAAAAAACACGGTTTCACTCTTCCCGAAAACAAGGTTATTTATGTCGACGGCGGAAACAACAACTTTTTTTCCAATTACGTGGGGCAGCTTCTTTATAACGAAAAACTTCCGACGGGTGTGTTCTGCTATCATGATCTTCTGGCTTTGGAACTCATGCGCGTATGCCGTCAGTACGGCATAAACGTCCCTCGCGACGTCGGAGTTTCGGGGTACGACAATCTTAAGCTTATACAGGATATGTTTCCTACGCTGACCAGCGTGGATTACCGCATAAACAAGCTTGTATCCATTGCGGTGGACTTGCTGATTAAACGTATAAACGGCGAAACGGGCGAAAGCAAGGAACTTTTTGTGGAGCCCATTCTCACCATAAGGGGAAGCAGCTCCCGCATGGACAATACGGGCGTCGCGGACTTAAAACAATAAACGTCGTTTTTTTAACGTCAATTATATTTAAGGAGATAAATTATGGAAGATTACGGTTACTACAAGAGCATCATCGCCAACCTTGAAAAGGTTAACGAAACGCAGGGCGGAAACATCCAAAAAGCCGCAAAGCTTATGGCGGACGCCATCCAGCAGGATAAGCTTATTTCCGTTTACGGCGGCGGCGGTCACACTACACTTTGCATGGGCGAAATGTTTTTCCGTGCCGGCGGACTTGCCAACATCAATCCCATCATGGAGACGGGCCTTACGGTATTCAATCAGGCGCTGAAATACCTTCAGCTTGAACGCACCGTCAACTACGGCTCCGCAATAGTGAAGTATTACGACCTTAAAAAGGACGACTTGCTTATAATCTTCCATAATATCGGCATTAACGCCGCCACCATAGACGCGGCCATGGAGGCGAAAAAAGCGGGCGCCAAAATCATTGCCGTGTCGTCAGGTTACTGGCAGAAGGAAATGCCCGCGGACCATTTCATACGTCACCCGTCGGGTAAAAACCTTTTTGATTTCGCGGACGTATGCATCGACGACTTCAATCCCGTGGGCGACGCGGTAGTACACGTTCCCGGCCTTGAAACGCCCATTGCCCCCGTATCCAACATTGTGGACTTTTACATTGCGCACCTTTTGGAAATCGAAACGGTTTCCGAGTGTCTGCGTAGAGGAGTGGTTCCGCCCGTCTGGACCAGTGCAAATACTCCTGGAGGTGATGAAAAGAATGAAAAAATGCTTGAAAAGTACAAACCCCGGATCAAGATGCTTTAAGCTGATTGTATGCCTGTCGCTGTGTTTTTGCCTTACGGCTTCGCTTGCGCTTGTCGGCTGCGGCGATTCGTCGGAAAATAAAAGCGGGATCCGATTCGAGGAAACGGCGGTGACTGTCACGGTCGGCAGCAGCAAGGACGTAATAGCCTCTTTTTCCGAAAGCTATACGGATTACGAAACGGAGTGGACGGTATCGGACGAATCGGTGCTCAGGCTTACGGTTCCGTCTAAAAAACTTCAGCCCAACAAGGCAAGGCTTAAGGGACTTAAGGCCGGGTCGGCTACCGTCACGGCAAAAGCCGCCGACGGAATGACCGCCGAAATTACGGTTACCGTAACGGACAAAAGCGAACAGGGCGGAAGCGGTGAAACGGACGGCGCCGAAACCGACGATAATGAATTGAAGCTTACTTGCCGAACGCTTAATGTGGCGATAGGCGAAACGGCCGAATTCCCCGCCGAAAACAAAGAAGGCGCGGTTTACTCAAGCGAAAATTCTGCCGTCGCGACAGTGGGAGATAACGGACTTATTACTGCCGTTACTGCGGGATTTACATACGTTACCGCCGTTAAAGAGGATGTTACGGTAAAAATTAAAGTCGGCGCTGTTTCCAAAGAGGTCGATTCCGTTACCCTTACGGATAATGAAGACGAGCGTATAAATTTCTACGGAAGAAGCAAATACGACACGTCCCTTTCCGCTCGTATGCTTTATTTTACGGCTTCGGGTTTCGACGTTGCGTTTTACGGAACGGAGCTTAAGGCAACGATGCTGCGTGAAAGTTCCGATACTTATGTGCCTTATTTAAGTGTTTTCGTCGACGACGAAAGCATGACCGAGGTTCTGCCCCTTTCGGGTGACCGCGTGATTAAACTTATAGACAAAAGCGCAAAGGAATACACGATAGTCAGCGGGCTTACCGAGGGCTGGCACGTCGTGAAAGTAAGAAAACGTACTGCCTTCCAGCGCGGTTCTACCAAAATGGACACCGTGGCGGTAAGAAGTTTTTCCACCGACGGTTATTTCGGATACTGCCCCGATAAGCCCGAGCTTCGCATTGACGTTTACGGCGATTCGTTCAGCTGCGGTTACGGCAATCTGGAGGACGGCAGTTCCATGACAAGCGAGAACACCGACGGTAACCTTGCTTATCACGCTTTGCTTGCTTCCGCCGTGGGGGCTGAGCTCAACGTAATGGCGGCAAGCGGATGGGGCGTTTACAAGGGATACGGCGGCACCGCTTCCTGGAGCTGGGCAAACTACTATGACAAACTCAACACTATGTCCGGCGAAACCGTTTCTGTGGGCGGCGCGGATGTAATCATAATAAACTTAGGCACAAACGATGTGGGGGGCGGCGCTTTTGCGGACGCTGAACAGACTGCTCTTTTCAAAGAGGCTTACAAAAAAATGCTGAACGGACTTATTGAGCAGAATCCCGACGCGCTGATACTTTGTACTTACGGGTTCTGTTCGACTGATTCGCGCTGCAAAACCGCAATAACGGATGTAGTTTCGGAATACTCTTCGGACAACGTGAAGACCTATTTTTACACGACGGTTAATTCCACGACAGGTCATCCCGACGTTGCAAACCATCGTAACGGCGCAAAAGAATTGGAAAATGTTTTAAAAAATTACGGAATCATCGATTAAAAATCAAGGAGAATTATTTTTATGGCAATCAAACACACTGCCGTAAGCTATTACGGAATAAACTACGTTGAGCACGCAAAACAAGATTTTCGTGAAATGCGCGAACACGGCTGTGATACGGTTATACTTGCGTTGACGGAGTTCGATCTGGACTTTTGGTTTCCCAATATTAACGCAATAGTTCGCACGGCTCACGAAGAAGGATTAAGGGTACTTGCCGATACCTGGGGAATAGGTAAGTATTTCGGCGGCGAAAACGTAAGTTTGTTTTTACAGAACAACATTCATTCAAGGCAGGTGTCGGCTTTCACCGACGAGCCTCTTAACGCGGCTTGTTTCAATACAAATGCATTCAGGGATTACTTTATGCGCCTTTGCACCCGCCTTGCGCGCGAAACGGAAGTAGACGGCTTCTTCTGGGACGAGCCGCATTACGCGCTTCCCAAATCTTATGCGTCCATAACCGGCTCACCCGGGGACGATTGGGCGTGCCGTTGCCCCGTTTGCAGGGAAAAGTTCAAAGCTTATTACGGCTACGATATGCCTAAAGTCATGAACGACGACGTTAAACAGTTCCGCTGGCGCGAGGCTATGGTCATTCTGTCCGAAACCAGTAAGGCAATCAAGGAAATCAATCCCAAAGCCGAAATTACCTGCTGCGTACACGCTACCATCAATACATATTATGTTTGCGAGCTTCGCGGCTACGACAACTGGGACCTTGTCGCGTCCTGTCCTTATTTCGACGTGTTTTCCACTACCATCATCAGCTGGGATTTGCCCGAAAAATTCTTCCGCGAAATCACACGCCGCACTGTGGAGGTGGCAAAAAAATACGGCAAACAGTCCGAGCGTTGGATTATGGGCTACAACAAGCGCCCCGATGACTGGTCTCGGATAGACAAGGTCGTGGATATGTACGAGGAAATGGGTGTCGACAGGCTTGCGACCTGGACTTATCGCGGGGGTTACGGCACTTCCGTCGCCGCGCCCGATGCGCTTCAGCTTTGGGAAAATATCGGCAGAAATTATAAACGCGTCCTGAAAAAATAAATAAGGAAGGCTTGTTTGCCATGAAAAAAATAAATACTTTCGAAGAGGGATTAAATAAACTTCTCGGTATGTTTGAAATTCCCGTACCCGATTACCGTTATCTCCCCGGGAACGCTGATGAGCTTTGCGATTTCCTGGTGCTTGACAAAGTACGCATCCCGCTTCTTTGGTGGCGGTATCACGAAAAATTCTACGGCATGAAAGGTTTTACCGAAAGCAATCCCGGTAAAAATTGTTGCATCAACGTTTATTCTTTCACTACCATAGACGAAAGCATAAGTACGCTTCTTTACCGCGAAATCGATATCGCCGAGTGGCTTTTGGGTTCACGCGCAAAAAAGATTACGGCTTTCTCATCTGGCGATGCGCTAAATGCAATCGTTGTAATGGATAACGAAACTGTAGCCAACCTCGAGCTTGCTTCAACCATGCCTGAAGGCGCTTTGCCTCAATGTCAGCACAGACTTCTTACCACCAACGGTATGGCCAACGACAGGGTGGTCGATACCGTTACCGTTCAAAGCGCAATAAACGTTTTTGCTTATTCTGCGAAACCGGACGTATATACGGACCTCGAGTCCTGGCTTTACGGATTAAGTCCCGACGATACAAACAAAGTCGAGTGCGCTTTTTCGCTTGTGCGCGGAATGGAAAACAAGGACGATTTTATTTCGGCGGATAAGCACTTGAGAAAGGCGGTTAAAGCCGCTCTTGAATCGGCGAATAAAGAAGTTACCTGTATGGTGGAGGCTTAGTTTTAATATGAAACCAATTAAAATTGCGCTTTTATCGTGCAATCACGGTCACGGTAAATCATATTACGACCTTATCAACAATCCTTTCTATAAACTGGTGGCGGTTTCCGTGGAACCGGGCTACAAGGATAAAATCTTTCTGGAAAAGCTCCCGGGAATTCCCAAGTACGACAGCGACGAGGAACTTTACGCCAATCACCCCGATATCGAGGCGGTCGTCATTGCCAGCGCCAATCGTAAACATATTGCTCAGATGCGTGTCGCCTGCGAAAAAGGACTGCACATCATGAGCATGAAAGTCCCGTCTTTTAACATGGACGAGTATGACGAAATGATTGATATTACCGAAAAGGCAGGCGTCGTCTGTCAGGTAGAGTTGGAAATGCGCGAAAGCGCCGAAGTCTTAAGAGTTAAAGAACTTATAGAGCAGGGCGCTGTTGGTAAACCTCTGTCCGTTACTGCGCTTAATTATTCGCATAATCCCGTGTGGTGGCGTCCCTGGCAATGTTCGCCTGAGGAAAGCTACGGTAAGCGCGTCCGCATAAGAGAAGGAGAGGAACGTTTCCGCGGCGGGGCACTTTCCGACCACCCGCATATTTTCGACGTAATCAGGTTCGTGACGAACAGCGACTACGAATCGGTTTTTGCCGAAATCGCGCCCAATATACGCGACATCGAAACCGAGGACCTTATTCATGTAATAGGTAAACTCAAAAACGGTATGACTTATTCTCTTGACCCAAGCTATGCCAACGACGAGCATCGCGTCGTCAGAATGTACAACTGGCAGAAATATCCTCGTTGCGTGGAAGTGACCATGAACGTAGTTGGTACAGATGGGGTTATAGTTGCCGACGTGTACGGCAGAGCGTTTTACCACAACGGCGGTGAAACAGGCGAATATTCCGCAATAAGGTGCGGTGCGCGCGGACTATGGAACAAGCGCATGGACGAATTCTATCACTGCGTTCGCGATGGTAAAAAGCCTACTGTGGGTTTAAGAGAACACCGCCGCACCATAGAAGTTATGAACGCCGCTTACGACAGCGTTAAGACGGGCAGTATAATAAAACTTTAAATTGTTTTTCATACTCCTTAAATAGCAATTCCCGGCACAAACTGATGTTTGCCGGGTTTTCGCATTATAAGGGATTTTTTTCAAACAATATACTTTTTTATTTTTTTTAAAAAACTCGTTAAAACATTTGCTTATTTTTCCGTTTTAGGATATAATAACTTTTGCGCATGAAAGTTGCGTGTTTATGCGCAATCCTGTTCGCTGATATGGCTCAGCAGGTAGAGCACGTCCTTGGTAAGGAATATCGGCGCATAAAACGGGGTACGCCGAAACCCCTCAAAATTCGGCAAAAACTTCATTCGCTGATATGGCTCAGCAGGTAGAGCACGTCCTTGGTAAGGACGAGGTCCCGGGTTCGAATCCCGGTATCAGCTCCACATAAAAATGCACAAATCATCGCGATTTGTGCATTTTTTCTATTGTTTTATGCGTTTTTCAGAATATTTATGCAGACGCAAAAAACCATAAAATTAAATGGTAGTAAAAATTTGCAAAATACTCCACTACGCTCCGTGGCGTTCGGACTACGTCCTCGGCTTGTGTGGTAAATTTGCAGACGAATTTTCCGTCACTTTCGTGAAAAAATTTTCTTTCCGAAAAAACTGCCCGAATCGCCCGAAAACTGCCTGTTTCTGCCCCAATGGTAGTAAAATGGTAGTAAAAGTTTTTTCTCTTGCAGATACCTTTTTAGATTAAAGAAAAAAGTAAGGCGGCTGCCGTATGGCAGCCGCCGTGATACTCTTTTTGCTTTGTTACAGTTCCATATCGCCGCCGAACATAGCGTCGATTTTCTTTGTCGCCTGTTTGAAATAACTTTTGTCCACGCTGTTGTAGGTGCGGATGGTCGTTGTTACGTCTTTATGACCGAGCAGCTGCTGAATGACTTTCGGATTCTCTCCGCTTTCAAACAGCATACTCGAATAGGTATGCCGCAGTGTGTGAAAATGAAAGCCGTACTCGGCAAACCCCGTTTTGCGCATCAGCTTGTCGAACATCGCGCGCGTGCCGTAGTAAGTGCGTAGTTCGCCCTCCTCGGTGCTGAATACCAAATCGTCATCGTCCGTAAAGGAGATGCCCGTTTCGTATTCCATTTTCCGCCGTCGGTTGCGGTGTTCTTTCAGACAGTCTATAAGAATTTGGGGCATAGGCACGCTGCGCACGCTTGCCGCCGTTTTGGTGTCCGAAATCACCGTTTCGTAGTCGGAAACGCGCCAAGCATCGTCGTAGTGCGGGATGACGGTTACGGCGTTGTCCACCCAAATGGTCTTGTCGGTAAAATCCACGTCGCGCCAGCGGAGCGCAAGCACCTCGCCGATGCGTAACCCCGCAAAGAGCGATGTATAGCATATCGGTTTCAGAATTGGACTTGTATCCAAAGCCTTAACAAAGTCTTTGCGCAGTGCGGGCGGAATCGCCTTGTATTCTTCTGTCGTCTGCACTTTGCGTTCGCGCGACGCAAGTTTGGTCTTTGCCACGGGATTGGTTTTGAGAAAATCGTTGTCCACGCAATATTCAAAAAACTGACCGAGCAAAAATTTCGATTTCTTGACGGTTGCCAATGCGTACCCGTCCGATATCATCTTGTTGAACAGACGTTGTAGCATAGGAGCGGTGATTTCGTCGATTTTCATCTCGCCGAACACGGGGTATAATGTATTTCTCGCGGTGCTCAAACACCGCTCGAACGTTCGGGGCGAAACGGACGGGCGTTTGAACGTCATCAGCCATTCCTGCATTAACGTCCGAAAAGTTTCGTTCTTGATTGCGCTACACCCGATTGTGGGATTGTCTGCTTTGACCGCGAGCATTTTCATCGTCACTTCCGATTTGGTTTTTCCGTAAACGCTCTTGCGGATGCGCTTGCCGTTTTCGTCGGTGCCGAGCGTGACCACGCCCACCCAATTGCCGTCCTTACGCTTACTAATACAGCCTTCGTTGTTGCCTCTGCGTGTGGATTTCTTCGCCATCAGACCGCCTCCGGCAAACTGTTTACCTGCCACGCCACGAATGCCAGAATGCTGACCACCTGACGGTTGCCGACTTTGGTTACAGGGAATGCCTTGCTGTGCATAAGTGCGCGTACGTTGTCCCGTCCCAAGCCCGTAAGTTCGATAAGATTTTCGCAGTCGAGAAAACTCTTGCCGTATTTGCGGGTAAGTCGCGCAACTTCGTCTGCAATCAGCCGTTCGCGGTTCAAAGTCTTTTCGGTTTCCTTGTTGTAATTTTTATAAATCATTTTACTCCTTATGCAAGCTCGTACGGCTCGCGATTTTTTTATGAATATTCAGTTGTCAATGTTCAAAATAAGCGGCAACAGCCGCCGTTGTAAATGGCTTATTCGGTAAGCGCTTTGATTTCCGCGCGTATTGATATAAGTTTGTCTTCAAGTTCCGACATTTCCCGTTTAATGCGTATTAGCGCATTTTCTTTCATCAAGAGTTCCTGAACAATCGAGTCGGCTTCTAATTCAAGCCGAAAACTCTTTGTTATAGTGCTGAATGTATTTTTGTACTCCACAGATAAAATCCTCCTTTTAGTGATTTTTGTTGAATTCGAACGGGGTATCCCCGTTGCGAAAAGCGGAAAGAAACTGAAAGTCAGTTACTTTCCTTATCCTGTTTCTAAAAAACCTACATTTCCATTTGTTCCAGCTGCCGTTCGGTTTCGGCAAGTTCAAGTTTTTCCCGAAATTCCCGAAAGCATTCCGCCGCTTCCGCGTCCGCTCTTGCGGCAATTTCCATCGAAGTCAGAATACAGTCCGTCAGACTTTCCCGATAGACTTTCTGCCGCGCTTTGGCGTGGCGGATTTCGCGCGCTTTCAGAAGTTCGTCGCGGCGCTTTCTGAGTATCTCTCTGATGACGATATTGCCCATACGACGATACAGATCTCGCTGAAATGTTTCCGCGTACAGATAGCGGTCAGGATTGCGGATTTTGTTTTGCTCGCACAATCGCAGGATTTCTCCGTCGCGCGCGGCAAGTTCGGCGGTCAGCTTTTCATACGCGATTTTGCATCGCCCGTTTTTCAAAATGCAGTTTGTAATTGCATCCACGCTCTCGCGGCAATGGCGCATATTTTCGCTTTCGTAGCCGATTTTGCCTTCGTAGGGGATTTTCCCGTAAAGAGATTTTACAAGCTTTTTAAGCGTAAAAGAATACGCTGTGTAGGGTTGTGAAACGACGGCTTGCGCCCTGTCCGTCAACAACTTGCGCACGCGCCTGACGCCCTCGGCGGGTTGCATAAAATGCTTGACGATTTCGGCTTTGAACGTATCCAATGCTTCCGGCCGTATCTTACCGTGTCGATAGCGGAGCGTTCCAGTTTTGCGATGAAAACGCTGCGGCCCCTTCTCAAAAAAACAGACATGAATGTGGCGGTTGTCCGTATTCGTGTGCAGTCCCGCAAACCACGTTATATTATCGGGATTCAGTCCTGTCGCGCGGAACAGTTTCGGCAGGGTTTTCAGTAAAAGAGCCCTAGCCGCCGTAGCGTCCGTCAGGTTGGATTTGCCGTAGCTTTCTTCAAAACTCACGACCATATCCCAAATGCAACTCTGCGTTCTACGCAATTTTTCGCGCAACTCTTTCTTTTGGGATTTAGTCAACAATCCTTCCGCATTGAACGCGCCCGAACTCTTTTCTCCGTCATCCGTGTAGTCGAGATAGTCGATTGCTTTCGTGGATTGCACACCCTTGTCAATATAGCCGAGATAATCGTCCTTCTGCGCGCTACTGTAAAAATCTCTTTTTGGTGCGCTTACATCATAGTAGCGAACCCGTGCGATAACGTCAGGCGGCACGTCGGTAAGCCTCCTTCAACCGTTTCAACTGCTCAAACAGGCGCGGCGGCGGTACGTCGTACAAACCTGCTTCCAGACACTCGCCGTTAAATGCCTCGCCGTATACGAGACTGTCAAGCAGATAGTAGACGTTACATAGCAACATTCGATATGTCGCTTGTTCCGTCTGGTCAAGTGCGGCAGAGGATTGCAGGGCGGAAATTTGCCGTTCGAGCGCAGACAGCCTGTCCGAAAATTCTTCCGTGTTTGCGACGGAAGTAGGGGATGCTCTCTGTTTTGCTGCAAGTCCCGCCGCAATCAGATCGGCAAGATACTTGGATTTGCTCCGCTCGCCGCTCTTTACAAAGTCTTCGGTAAGCGCGTCGGCGAGTACCTTATCATAGATGTACAACGTCGAATAGTAAAAGTTTTTTTGTTTCAATTTCCCTCCTTTTAGCAACGAAAAAAGACAGCCCGTGATAGGCTGCCGCAAAGTTATAAATATTTATTTGTAACTATGCCGCAATCAGACAAAATTTCCCGTTACAATCAATAGGCATCACCTCCGTATAAAAGTAAGGGGCATTTATCCCCTCATCTTATATACTAATTTTCACCCATAGAAAAACGTGAATGTGCGGCTTAAATTTCAAAAAATATCCCAAAATCAGTTTTAGGACGGCAAAAACAGGTCTAAACAGGCAAAAAATTTTTCTTAATTTTCACAAAAAATGGTTCAATAACCCCCGAATATACAAAAAAAGCAGAAAACAATCAGTCGATTGATTTCTACTTTTTCGGTTTTTCTTTCTGTTTTAGATAATGTTTCGTTCGATTTTTGTGTTCCTGTAAATCCTGAAACTGATATCTTGCCATCTCTTTTGTAAAGTCTTCGGTATAGACTCCTGGAATAAACTTGTAATCCTCCCAATGCCAATCGCGGACGCCGCAGGGATTATCCGGATCGTAGAGTTTTTTCAACGTGAGATCGGTCGGATACAGAGTTTTCCGTTTTCCTGTAAATGACAGAATATATCCTTGATGTTTTCTTTTGCCGGGCGGAGGAGGGGTTCGTTTGATCAAGCCTTTGTTTTCGAGATTTTTCAAAGCTGTTTGTATCGTGCGTTCGGATACCGCGAGTTGCTCGGCGAAGAAACTGACCTTGACGGATTTTCCGCTGTTGACGCGGACATAGTTCAGAATAATTTCTTCCCGTTCCAACGGCGTAGGCTTACGAATTTCCGGCTCTATTTCGTCATCCCACCCGTCGTGTTTCAACTTCCGCTTATCTATAAACTCTATGTATCCGTATTTAGATTTTTTACGCATATATCATAATTTCTCCCTGATAACTTTAATTATATCATAAATGGAAAATAAAAACAAACTTCTTGTGTGTATAGGTGTTTTGAATTATAGAACATAATCGCTATTATGAGAAGGTAGGCTCGGAAGTCAAAGATATTACTGAGGCAAT
>OWKP01000469.1_pt1 | contig 31535 bp, 19 predicted proteins | sample 1732991 | NCBI WGS metagenome assembly OWKP01 (sample SAMN05065777, study PRJEB22554) | human gut metagenome | biome: ENVO:2100002; feature: ENVO:00000062; material: ENVO:00002003 | host: Homo sapiens | place: USA
CCACAAATGAGCTGACCATCGTTGTAATAGCGAGGACTTGAAAGTCCTCGCTATTGCTCTGCGGTTCAGCCCATATAGGACGTAATTACTTTTCCGATTTCCTCTAACATCTTACGATTGCAGAGACGTTCCCGGTCCTTTGGCGAACACTGCACTTCACATGCGCCCTCCAGCAAAAACTCAAGGGACACATGAAAGAAGTTGGCAAGACGCAGACATATTGCGAGGTTCGGTTTTGCCTGTCCGTTTTCGATCCGGGAAACATATTTCTGATCGCACTCCAAGGCCGCCGCAAGCTCTTCCTGTGTCTTATTCTGTGCCTTCCGGTATGCCTTGACGTTATTACCAAATATCTGGTAAATCTGTTTGGAAGATATAATCTGCTCAGAATATTCCATCGTCATTTTAATGTATTTCCTTCAAAAACTTAATTCCCGCGTTGGGATAATTATGGTCTTTCTGTCATATTCCTTGTGTTGAAGCTATATATTCTTAAATTTATCAGCACACCAATCCGTATTTAACTTTAATGCGGTCCAGTTTTTCCAACATTGGCTCCGCACCCAGCCACAGGAAGATGAACGTGGCAGCTGCGCGCACCAGATCGACCGGGATGCCGGTGATATAGTAGCTCATGATGATCTTCCAGTTGATCGTATTGGACCACATAAGCGCGGATGCCGGATTCATGATGCCGCCGAAGACGACGGTCGAAGCAATTACACCATAGATGCAAAGACTGAGTCTTCCTCGTCGCAGAACGCCCTTTTGGTAGAGCACACCGGCCAGCCAGCCGATGATCCCCATGGCAAACATCTGCCACGGCGTCCACGGTCCTTGCGAGAACAGCATATTGGACACCAGCATGGTCATGGCTCCGACGAGGAAGCCCGTTTCGCCGCCAAAGGCCACGCCAGCGAGGATCGTCATCGCAACGACCGGCTTGAACTCCGGCAGCATGAAGAACGCAGCGCGCCCTGCCACATTCAGCGCAACGAGCACGGCAATGAGCACCAGCTCGCGCGCCTGTGGCTTTCTGCCCTCGAAAATGAGGAAGAACGGCAGCATACATTCCAGCAAAATGAGCAGCGAAATGAAGTAGTATTTCCGCCCCGCGAAGTAGTACACGCCGACAAACAGTGTCAGAGGAATCAAAAGCAGGATGAGCAGCGTGGCAGTCACGGTGCGCTTTTGGAGTTTGCGTTTTTCCACGGGTGTCTGGATGAGATAATCCGGTCGGTCGGCCTTCCGACCAATGGACAGTGCAAACACAAGAAGTGCAGCAAGCAAAATGCCGTAGAGCTTGAGCTGCCCGCCTACCAGCGCCGTCATGCCGTTCGCGTCGATGAGCTTTGTGAGGTCTGTCACGCCGATAGCCTGCACGATCAGCACAAGCGACGCAATACCGGACACGGCGGCAAGAAGCTTCCGCCAGACCGGGAGCTTTTTCACCGTCCGCGTCTCTTCCTCCGGCGCGGGCGGGATGCGCTGATATTCCGGCAATGCCGCTTCCGGTTCGACCGCACCGCCGCAGGAAGCAATGACGTCCTCCGGCGTGACCGCATCTGGCAGCACATCGCGCGCGATGCGGTTCGCGGCGGTCGTGTAGAAGCTATTGCCGGAGAAGAACGTTCTCGGTTCGGCTTCGGTGACGATGCTTCCGTCAAAAACCAGGGCGCAGCGATCAGCGTATTTCGCGCAGAACTCAATGTCATGGCTGACCATGAGAATTGCGACACCGGACGCTTGAAGCGTCCGCAAAATCTGCCCGAAAACCTGTTTGAACTCCGCGTCCAGACCCTTTGTCGGTTCGTCAAGGAGCAGAATGTCCGGGTTCAGAAGCAGGATTTTTGCCAGCGCCGCGCGCTGCTGTTCACCGCCGGAAAGGTCATACGGATGGCGGTCCAGCAGCTCCGCCAGCTTGCAGAGGGAAACGACTTGTGCAAGCCGCTCGGTTTTGCGTTCGGATTTTGGTAAAATCTCCAATAAATCTGCGCGCACTGAGGATTTCACAAAGAGCGCCTGCGGGTTCTGCGGCAGCATCCCGACGCTGCCGCTGATAGTCAATTCCCCTCGATACGGCTTTTGCAGGCTTGCCAGCAGCTTGAGCGTGGTCGTTTTGCCCGTGCCGTTGCCGCCGAGCAGCGTAAGAAATTCGCCTTTGTGCAGCTCCAAGGATAGACCTTTTACCACGTCGGGCAGGTCTTTGTCGTATTTGAACCAGAGTTCCCGCGCCGAGACGACGGTTTCGCCGTTCGGCGTGTTTTTCTTTTCTTCCGGAACAGGTCGCAACTCATGCGTTTTCGCATAATCGAGCAGCCAGTTTCGGCCGTCGCAGACGGAGATGGGGCAAGTCGCTTTGGAATCCGACGCTGCCCAGATGCGCATGGCGGCGGGCATGGCGAGGAACATCGCGTTCCCACTGCTTTTCAGCTCCGCGCCCACTTCGGCGGGCGTGCCGGTGCAAAGAAGTCTGCCGCCGTCCATGACCGCCACGCGCGACGCAAAGCCAAACGCTTCTTCCAGACGGTGTTCAGTCAGTATGATGGTCGTTCCCAATTCGCGGTTGATTTTGCCGAGGGTGGCTAAAAAATCAGACGCGGCAATCGGGTCGAGCTGGCTCGCCGGCTCGTCGAGAATCAGAACCTTCGGCTGGAGCACCATGACCGATGCGAGATTCAAAAGCTGCTTTTGCCCGCCGGACAGCTCCGTAACGGATTTATAGAACCATGTCTGGATGCCGAAAAACGATGCCATTTCTGCCACGCGGCGGCGAATGGTCGGCGTGTCATAGCCGAGGGATTCCAGCCCGAACGACAGCTCGTGCCAGACCTTGTCGGTCGCGATCTGATTTTCCGGACTTTGCTGCACAAAGCCGATTGTTTCCGCCTGTTCGCGTTGGTCTAGGGAATCAAGATTTCTGCCATCGAACAGGATCTCGCCGCTTCTGCGGCCATGCGGCGCGAGAACGGTTTTGAGCTGCCGCAGCAGCGTACTTTTGCCGCACCCGGAGGGGCCGCAGAGCACCAGAAACTCCCCCGGTCGGACAGACAGTGTGAGGTCAGAGATTGCCTGTTTTTCCTGCTCCGGGTATGCAAAACTCAGATGGTTGATTGTAAAGAGTTCCACTGCCTGTCCTCCTTCCGATCAAGAATTACCGGCGTCAGTACCAGCGCAAGATAAACACACATGAAGCTCACGGTCATGGGGGTAAGCACAACGCTTTTCACGGTCGGATAGTAGCGGAAATATGTGCCGCCTGCCATCCAGCCGGAAAGGAGATACGCGCCGCAGAAGATCAGCCACGCAAGCGCGGCCTTGTCGCGGTCATCAAAGCGATAGATCGAAAACGCCGTGCGTCCAGGCAGACCGTAGCCGCGCGAACGCATGGAATCCGCTGTTTCGATTGCATTTTCCAAGCTCCATGTGACCATGATGGAGAAGATTTTGACGGCGTTTCCGACGCGGCGGAACACACTGCCGTTTTTCGTGTCTCTGCCGATACACGACTGCGCTTCCGAAACCGTCTGCATCTGTGCCTTGAATTTTGGGATAAAACGCAAGGCCATGGAGAGAACGAGGGACAGCGCCGGAATGACGCGCCCGAACAGATAGACGAACTTATCCGAGGTCATGACCTCGTTATAGCTGGAAAACCAGAGCACGACCGACGCAAGCATGACAGCCGCAGCTACACCGTAGAGCATGGATTCCAGCGTCAGCGGGTTGCCGGAGGGCAGATACGTCAGAATCGTTGCGCCCTCATGGTTAAAGGCCGGATTGACGAGCGCGGCAAGCGCCGCCATGGGAAGTAATCCCATGACGGCAAACCGCACCGCTTTCCGGCCTTTCAAGGTAATGTCATACGCCAATGCGCCGGTCAGGGAGATCGCCAGATAGACCGGGTGCATCAGGCACATAGAGAACAGCAGCACCAGCGCGAAATACAGAAAATTGATGATGGGATGATAGCCGGAAAAGGCGTCTCTGTTTCTCATTCCGTACTCCCTGTCGCATACCCGCCGCCGATGTCCTTGCCCAGCTCGCAGGTGTATTCCCATTCCACGACATCGCCGTTTTGAAGCTGATAGCGGCTGCATCCGTAATTCGGAAACCAGTCGTTGACCTTGTACATCCAGCCGGACACCTCGCCGCAGTCAAACTCATAGAGGTTTCCAATGCTCTCGATGTAGGCCGAGTTATAGATCGGCGTCATGGAAAATTCCATGTGGATCTTGTTGTCGCGGCAGACCTGCTGGAGTACGTCAAAGACGCTCTGCCCCTGCTTGAAGCTGACCTCCACGGGCTTTAGCAGCCAGCCGTCCTCCGGCACAAGCTCCACCTTTTCCTTGTCGCACAGATCCATATGGTCCAGAATCGACGCGCAGGAAATAGAGATCGTGCAGGTGTATTCCGTATCGCCGACCGTCACGTTCTGCGGCTCGACCGGCTGCGGCTTGCCCTCCGGGACGGGGTCGGTCAGGTATTCATCCTGCCCTTCCTTCCGCTCGGGTTTCCCATAGCCGTTTCCCGCCGCGCATCCGCAAAGGAGCAGGAGCGCCAGAAAAAGCGCGGTCAGTCTGTAAAACTGCTTCATTGCATCACATCCGTCATGTCATAGAGTGTGGTCTTGCCTGTTTCGGCGCGGTGGATCGCGGCCAGCGCATAGAATGCCTGCTCGGTCGCCATGCCGTCGTCGCCGCCGCTGCCGTCCAAAACATGTACAAACGCACCGCTTTCCTGTGCAAAGCGCAGAAGCGCATCTTCCACGGTAACGCCGTTCTTCACGAAGCGCTCGTCGTCCAGCGGCACACCAAGCTCCGTCAGCGCCACGATCACCTGTGCGACCGATTCGCTGTTGCTCGATCCCCACGAAACATAGCCGCCGTCCGGCTCCTGCAAGGAGGAAAGGACGGCAAGGCCGCGTTCCACCGCTGCTTCAACCTCCGGCTGTTCGCGGTATTTGGCAAGCGCCTGCAGCGTCATTGCCGTAATGTCCACGTCCGCCTCGCCGCCCGTCAGCGTCCAGCCACCGTCCGGCAGCTCCCGTGTAAGCAGTTCGTCCACATACATCTGCCGTGTTGCCTGCACGGCAGCATTCGGGTTTTCGGGAATTTCATAGTTTCCGCTGTCCAGTGCCAGCAGCGCAAAGATTGTGCCGTTGATGCCCTGTTTTGTGACCTGTTCAAAGTCCGCAAGCGGGCGCAGCAGGTTGAATCCAGCCACGCTGGCAGGATCTTTTCCAATGGCGGTCAGCGCCAGCACCGTGCGGGAATATTCGGTGTACTTCCGCTCACTGAGGACTCCGTTTTTCTCTCGAACAGCTGCTTCTACATTGTTATAATAAGTATCAAAGTATTTCTGCGGAACCTTTATGCCGGAGCGCGCCAGTCCGAAAATCAGCCAGTCTCCGCCAATGGAACCCACCCCCGGCTCGGCTACCTGCGCTTGCAGGTAGCCGGCCGTTTTTTCAAGCTGCGTTTCCGGTTTCCCGCAGGCGGTCAGGGAGAGCAGCAGGGAAAGCAGGAGCAGGATGCAGAGCAGTCTGGAACCGATTCGTTTCATATGCTGCATCTCCCATCATCCAAGGACTGCGGCAGCCGCGCAGAGCGGCTTGCTGTTGCCGTCAATATAGAATACGCGGATCTTTGCGCTGTCTGGCAGCGTCACACTGCCGCTGACAGTCCAAACCTCCAGCTTTGTCATCTTGCCGCTATCGTCGTAGCAGGCAATCAGAACCTTGTGCCCCTCCGGGATCTTGCCGTCAATGGAAAGCGTATTTACAGCCGGGCGGAAGCTCCATGTAAGATCGTCCGCAAGCGCGCCGGTATCGGTCGTATCGCCCACACGAATCTGCAGCGTCGTTGATATTGCTGGGATCTCATTACCGACAGTCATAGCTTCGCCGTTTGGCAGGTTACGATACATGGTTTGATTCCGGCCAAATACCAACGAGATTTCCGTTATGTCATCTGTCAGCGGCTCCGTCGGCGCGGATACCATTTCGGTCACATCTCGCGTCGAACCATCGGAAAGCGTTGCCGTTACGACCATGCCGGTTTTGTCAAAGGTTTCACCGGTTGTGTACTTCGTCTTTTGGGGCATCGTTGTGACCTCAATCTTCTCAATGCTTCTGCCGAAGGCCATCAGAAAAGCAGAATCATTCTTGAAGTAAATCGTGCCGTCGTTGTCCGCGATTGGGCTGCAGATTGCATACTGTGCTTGGCTTTTGACTGGCGTAAACAGTGCATATGCTGTCCGGTACGTCTCATCATTAAAGGTTTCCGATGTCAGATAATTTGCTTCGTTCTGACCCTTTTTATCGCGCAGGATACGGAGCTTACCCGGCGTATAGTTGTCAAAGAAATAAACATAAACGTATCCGGACTCCTGCTCATAGGCTGTCGTCAGCATACCGCTCGTCTGCGGATAGCCCTGTGTCGGCACACTATACGCAATTTCCAAGTTTTCCAGGTCGATGACCGTGATGTTATGGCCGGAATATGCCGTAAACTGACCTGTGCCACTGACACCAATATAGGCGCGGCCATTGTAGACGACCGGCGTGGAGGTGCTCATGGCCGTTTCATCTTTGATTCCATTCTTTAATTCCATTCCGTCACAGGCGGTGATCGTCTTGCCTTGTACTTTTATACGGTAAAAGCCTCCGCCTTTCGATGTAAAATAGTATGCATCGGTGTCTTTGTCATAACAGATCGTACTGCGGATATCGCCGTCAAAGCCACTTCGGGAGTCCAGCACTTTGCCGGTCAGCGGGTCAAGCAGATAGAGGTACGAGCAGGCTGTCTTGCCATCGTCTGTTCCGACCATAACGAAATCATCGCAAGCATAGGCACCAGCCCAATAGAAGCCTCCGTTCTGCACCATTCGCCATGTAGCAGCTTTTTCCTCGGCTTGATTTTCCGGATCTTCATCCGTCAAACTGACACAAACAAAACTACCGTCTTTGTCTTCTCCGTTCCAAAAGCCGGTATAGGCGTAACCGTTCAATATCGTGATTGGGCAGTTCGGCTGACCACCCAGCGGATCGGTGTACAGCCACAGGGATTCCAGCGTTTTGGCGCTGAACGCCTGGATACGTCCATTGGACAGTCCCACCAGCAGAATGCCATCATAATATGTTGGCCCGTTGATAGCGAAACTGGATTTTCCAGCCATCTGACCCGTTGCTTCTACTACACCAGTGGCTTTATTCACGCGGTAAATGTGTTCACCGGCATAAACAATCAGGCAGTTGTCCACAAGAATAGGGCTGCTGACTGCATCGGAGGAATACCCATCGCCCAGTTTTACAGCCCAATACAGCATGCCGTCCGCTGCGCTGATCGGTGTCTTTGCGCTTGTAACGCCGTTGTTGCTGTCCGTGCCGCGGAAGTTTGCCCATTCTGCGTTAAAATCAACAATATTGGGGTTTGCGTCCGCCTTTTGCAGCGTAATCGGCACTGCAGAAGGATCCGTATATTCTTCTTCGCCAAAGCGCAGAACGGTCTGACCGCTTTCATTTACGATTTGCAGCGCACCTGCCTGTGCAGCATATCCGTACAGCGAAATACTGCAATAGTAAGTGAAGCCTTCCGACAGCGCGAAGATTCCATCGTCTGTCGGCCAGACACGGTTTCCAGCGCCCTGTTCGTAAATATAGATCAAAGCATTCTTCGGATTTGTTTGGAATGCAACGGCAGTTGTTGCCGCTTTCTTTATTGTGAGTCGATATTCTGTATGAGCATTTTGGTTGTATATATTGGTTACGACTATTTTGATTTCTTCGTCTGTCTCAGTGCCATTTAGAGGGACTTCAACTGCCCCAGCATTTTCAACGATTCCCACATTCTTCCCGTTTACGGAAACCAGATATCCATTATCTGTGTCCCCATACCTAGGGGAGTCCGTGTGTGTCTGAACTGTAATTTTTAAGGATGATGCTGCAGCCGGAACGAGAACAGAATAATCCGTTTCAGTACGAGAAAAACCAGTACCACCGCTGCGATTCATAAGAACTTGTCCACCTTGAACGCTCACGCTCATATTTTTCAAACTCAGCGTCCGCTCAAGGCAAATCATATAGTCTGTGTAATATGTTACATCTACGCTTTTGTCTAAGTAAGACACTCTGAATGTAAGCACATTACTATAAGCACTGCCAGTGAGAAGGGCCTGCATAAGATTTGTACCTGTCAGTTTACTCGGAATCACAACTGATACGGTAGCTGAACCTCCACTTGCGCTGCTTTGTCTGGGGTATACGGCGTTGCAGCTTCCACGTGCGACTGTTACCCATGCGTAGACTGCGCTGGAATAATCCGGAACATTCACTGTGTATGTATGAGTGCTCTTTGAGAACGATGCTTCTGGGAAAAGATTTCCCTTGCTACCCGTGTTTTCACTGTTTCCGAGTGCCAATGAAGTCAGCCAATCTCCTTGTACGACCGATACCTCAATGACCTCGCTGCTGCCAAGCGTGAAGGACTTTTTCGCGTGGTAATAGGTGCCCTGTGTTGCGACATATGAGTAATCGTCGCCCGGTACGAGCGTGTAGAGATAATTGATCGTGCCTCCGGTGCCGACTGTTTTGGTATAGGCAAGCTCTTCGCCGTTCTTGTTTACGACCGTCAGTGTGACATCACTGGCCGTCTTGAACGTGACCTTTTTTCCTTGGCCCGGTTGGATCGCCAATGTATAGGTTGTCGTGTAGTTTCCGGAGGAAACCGTGATCGTGACCGTCGTATTGCCGGAGATCGTCACGGTCGCGCTGCCGTCCGCGTCCAGTTCGTTTCCGTTGACCTTGATGGAAGACCCGGAGACCGTGGCGGTCGGATAGATTTTCAGTACCTGTTCGGAATCAAGGATCTTATAGGTATATTCCGTCTTGGTGCTGGAGAAGCTCTCTGTCGCCGCCTGCGCCGTATCTGCGGCATTGGTCACGCGCAGACTGCCGAGCGTCGGCATGCGGTCGAGCTGCAGCGTCAGATCCACGCTCTGTGTATAACCGTCAGAACCGGTCTTGCTGGCTCTGAGCGCAACCGTATTGCCCGCCGCGCCGCGGGAGAGCGCATTGTCAATGCTGGTCGCTTTAGACTCAGCCGGGATGGCCTTATCTCTGGCTGCACCGCTTATGTCCGTGTAAACGGCCTTGACCGCTGCTCCTGTGGTGTTCAACGTGAAATATGGATACAGCCGTCCGGTGAAGCTGTCCGGCACCTGCACGGTTGCGGTATGATCCTGCAGCGTATATTTGTAGCAGTTCGCATCGAACTCCGCGTCGTAGCCGCTGGAAATCTGTAGGCTGCTCTCATTGAACCAGTCCCCGGTGGGCAGGCTGGCGCTTACCGTCATTGCACCGCTGACCGTGATCTTGCCGGAGACCATGCAGTTGTCCTGCCGGACGTAGAAGGTATAGCCGCCAGCCGGGAGCTGGAGTTTTCCGGTGTGACCGGTATCCTCGAATTGCTTACCGTAATCGCTGACCGCGGACACAGTATACCCGCTGCCGGAATAGCCGGAGAAGGTCACCGCGTATTTGGTGTTCTGTCCGGCTTTATAGGCGTTGATCTTTGCCGTGATCGCGGCTGCATAGCTCTGCGCGGTCTCACTGGTGACGTTCAGATAGCCGTTCAGCGCCGTCTGGTATTCCTCCGCCGCAGCATTTTGGATGTCGGAATCTTCTTCCAGATAGTCCGCCATGACCTGCATCAAGGTTTGCAGGCCGGAGGACGGCGTGCTGTTCGAGGCTTCACTAAATCTGAAATGCGTCACGGTATTGGCGGCGCTGTCAATGGAAACGCTGTCCGGCGCGCTGCCGTAGATATAGTTGCCGTTGACACCCTCGATCGTTGTAATAAAGCCGCTGCTGTTGCTCTCCACAAAGCTATATTGGCTGGCGTACAGCGCCTGCCGGATGGTCTGGCCGTCCGTAAAGGCGATCCGCGTTGGCGCGATGAGCAGCTTATTTGCCGTTTCAGCGGAAAAATAGAAATATCCGCTTGCATTGACCGCCTGCGTCGAAATTGCAGCTTCCTCCACAGGTTCTTCTGTGGTCACTTCCGCGTCTGTATTTTCCGCAGGCGCGGTGTCCACGGTATTCTCCGCTTCGACCGGCTCTGCGTCCGCTGCCAGCACGCTGAGCGGCAGGCAGGACAGGAGCATCGCCAGCAGGAGCAATACTGCGGTCATTCGTTTCAGTTTCATAGGGTTACCTCCCATCAGTAGAGACAATTCAGCCATTTCAGCCGCAGCTTGCGAAGCGGCTTGCAGCGTGTTTTCAGGTTTTCCATCGTCGTGCCGTGGAACGCCCGCATTTCTGTGAGCTGCTCCGGTGAGATTGCACGGCTGGAAAACAGCGCCTGTGCGTTATACATGGTCATATCGTGCAGCTTCGCGGCGTACTCCTCTCCAAGCTGCGTCTTCGCCGTTTCACAAAGCTCCAGCATGGAACCTGTGCCGCGCTTGAAGCCCATTGCTGCCAGCAGTGCCGCGCAGTCTGTAAACAGGCAGGCGGCTGCGGCGGATGGATCCTCCTGCGTGAACGTTTCGTTCCGTTTTTTTAGGATGACCGCATGGCGGATGAAGACAGCCGCAAGCAATAGAAGCAGCAGTGCCGCAATGAGGATGATCCAGAACGCGGGCTTGTGGAGAAGCCCGGTGCGCTGGCCGCCGTCCGGGGTGTTGTCCTCCGAGTTGTCCGGCTCTGCATCGTCCTGTTCCAGCTCCTGACCCTCTGTTACGCGCGGGCCGTCGCCGTTGCCTTCCTTGCCTGCGCCGACCGGCTTGATGCCGCTCTCGGTCTGCTCGGCGGAGAGGTCTTCAAGGCCCGGCGTCAGCGCCAGCGGCAGCCAGCCGATGCCGTCCTGATACACCTCGACCCATGCGCCCGCGGCGCTTGCGTCCACGCTCGTCGGCTCGTTTTCTGCGGTCTTGACCGTATACCCCTCGACATAGCGGGCAGGGATGCCGTAATAGCGGAGCGCCAGCGCGGCAACAGTCGCGTACTGATACGTTGTGCCGTCCGCGGTATCCGCCAGCGGCAGCGCGATATCACCGCTTCCGTCGAAGCAGCTCTCCAGAAAGGCCAGCGCAGCCGTCTGCGCCTGCTCTTTCGTCGGGCTGTCTGCCGGGCCGTAACTTTCGCAGCATCGATCCAGCACTGCGCCAAGCTGCGCGCGGAACTCCGCAGGCACGGTCAGCGCGTAGGAATATACAAATTCGCGGTATGCGCTTTCCGTTTGCAGATACGCGCTTACGCTGTCCGACGTGTCATTTTGCAAAAAGTCCAGCAGCTCCGGCAGAATCATCTGTGCGTCCGAAACCGTCTCGTAGGAATATCCGCGCTCACCGCGCAGACCGCTTGTTTCAACTGTGGACGGCTGGATCCTGTTTTTTGCCAGACCTGCGCGTTCAGGCAGAATCGTACACGGTTCGTAGCGGTACAGGCTGCACCCGGCAAGGTTCTGGACACTGACGCTGCCGGACTGATAATTGCCCATCAGCCGCGCAGCCGTTGCCAATTGGCTCTGCGGATAGAAGCCGGACTGATGCAGCCAGTAAAAGAGGTCTTTTTCCTCTGCGGCGGCTTCTGCACCCAGCGTTGACCATTCGCCGTTTTCATATGTATCACCGACGAATCCGCGCAGATAGAGCGTCTGCACCGTATCCGCCGTGACGGACAGAATGGTGTCTGTGCTTTCTGTCTTTGTGACTGGTTCGGACAGATTCCCCTCCGGCAGGACTTCTTCTGTTTTTTCATAACGCCAGTGATGCAGGCTGTCCTTTGCATTCTGCGAAAGGGTCTGCATTGTGCCGGTTTGCAGGGAAATTGTGGCTATGCCCGCAACGATCACGCCCACGAGCAGGAAGCTCACCGCCGAGACGGCGTTTTTATGTTTCTGCCACGAAAGGAGCAGGATGCTGATTCCGGCAGCAAAGAGCAGCATAACACCCGGCTGTACGAATGCTGCCGCTACGCAGAGCGCTGCCAACGCTGCCGCCGCCAGCGTCGGCACATAGGAAAGTGCAAGCGCCAGCAGTGCCAGCAGAATACCTGCCACGATCCCGGCCAGCCAAAGGCCGGAACTGTCCGTTTCGGCCAGCGGCAGAAGGATGCCTTTTTCCGCTGCCCAAAGGTCACGCAACGTATTCCATGCCGCGCCGAAGCCGTTCAGCAGCGGATTCCGCGCGAACAGGACAACGAGAAGCAATGCTGCCAGCAAAATGGGGAGCATCCACTTCGTCTTTCTGAAATGCCGGATGACCGCAGCGGCAATACAGGTCAATATGCCTGCGCCCAGCAGCCAGAGCATTGCAGCGAAACCGCTTACCGTGTAGAAAACCGCGGCAAGCGCGAGGAAAATCAGGACGCTGGCAAGGAGGTCAAAGAGTGTACTTTTCTGATTGCTGCTTTCCCGATAAACGCCGGCACGCAGGCCGGTATTTCTTTTGTTCTTCATAGCCTGCCCTCCTTACAGTTCCAGCTCGGAGAGCTGCGCAGCATAATCTCTCTCATTGAACTGCTCGCCGCAGACAAGCGCGGTCAGGCGGCCAATCGAGGAAAGCTGCTCCGTTTCTGCTTGCTGTTCACCGGAAACGTAAATCAGATGCGACCAGCTTCCGGCAGATACTTCTTGGAGAAGCAGCGACGCACCGCTGACGCCTGTAGCCGCTTGCGCCGTGAGCAGGCGCGGCATCAGGCCGATCAGGTCGTCCATGTCGCGGATCTGCTGGAATACGCAGCGGCCTGTATCGCCCTCGTTCCATCCAACCGTAAACTGGACGGACTGGGAAAGCAGATTCCGGCAGACGGAGACGACGATCTCCGCTTCTGCATCCGTTCTGTCTACCGTCGGGTTTTCTTCCGTGCGTTCCCAGAATACCGCGGCAGAGCGCGTAATCGGCAGCGACGGATCTTTGACGATCAGCTTGCCGTATTTTTGTGAAAGTTTCCAATGCACCTGCTTTGGACTATCGCCGGGAACATAGCCGCGGAGCCGGAACATTTCAGACAGGTCATAGCCGGGCCGCTCGTTGGAATAATCCTCGGTATCATCGATGTGCGCCACAGCGGGAGAGATCGCCAGCGTCTGCAAAAACGTATCCGGCTGCACCACGCACGCGCCGTGCGCGTCAGGCTGCGTTTTCAAGCCGATGAGGCCGAAGCAGTCATACAGATGGGTGGATTCTACGTTCAAACGGATTCTGCCGCACCACGGGCTTTGCAGAGAGATCTTCATCGTCCGCGTACCCTTCGGCCAGATGCCGCCGCTCACGTTTACGATCTGCGTCTCGCCGTTCAGCTGGTTTTCCAGCCGCACACGGCAGGAAAGCTGGCAAATTGGGAAAACGGTTGGGTTCTGCACCGTCAGCTCTGCTACGCCGCTCTCACTCTTGCGCAGATTCACGGGCAGCCTGACCGCCAGCTTCAGCTTTTTCGCCGCGTACAGGTTGACTGGCAAGCAGATCAACGGCAGCAGAACCATGCAGGCGGCAAGGCCGAGCGCGATGGGGCTGGCTGTCTGAACCGTGAGGACAAGAATCCCCAACGTCAGCAGCAGCCAGACAATTTTTCGTACTATCTTCATTTTTTCAGCACCGGCATGTCCACGGACTTCAAAATCTCTGCCAGAATGCCCTCCGGCTTTTCCTCCATCATGCGGGCCTTGCTGTTCAGCATCAGTCGATGCGCGCAGACGTCCGGGAAGATCGCGGCGACGTCCTCCGGCATCACAAAGTCACGGCCATTGAGATACGCATACGCCTTTGCCATCCGGCACACCGCCAGCGCGCCGCGCGGGCTGACACCGAGTGCCACCTGCGGATGCGTGCGGGTCTTTTCTACGAGCGTGGTCACATAGTCCAGAACGGGATCGCGCATATCGACCTTTCGCACGTCCTGCACCAGTCCCAGCAGTTCTTCCTTGTTGACCACGGCATACGCCCGGTCAAGGGGATTATCCACATGGCGGTCGCGGAGAATGTTGACGCTACTTTTGTGGTCGGGGTAGCCCATGCTGACACGGATGAGGAAGCGGTCAAGCTGAGAATTGGGGAGCATCGTCGTACCGGCAGACCCGACCGGGTTCTGCGTGGCGAGGACGATAAACGGGTCGGGCAGATCATACGTCTTGCCGTCCACGGTGACCTTGTGCTCCTCCATCGCTTCCAGCAGTGCGGACTGCGTCTTGCTGGAGGTACGGTTAATTTCATCCGCCAGCAGCAGATTCGTCATGATCGCGCCGGGCTTATAGACAAACTCATCTGCCTTTTTATCATAAACAGAGAAGCCGATGATGTCTGACGGCACGGTATCCGACGTGAACTGCACGCGGCGGGTTTCCAAGCCAAGGACCTTTGCAAAGGCCATGGCTGTTGTGGTCTTGCCGACGCCCGGCACGTCCTCCATGAGAACGTGGCCCTGCGCCAGAATTGCCATTAGGATTTTCTCGACAATTTCATTCTTGCCGACGATGACGGACTCGATCTCCTGTAAAATCTCATTGATCTTTGTATTCATAAATCTGCTCCTATCGTTATTTCTTTCTTTTATGATGTTCCTTACAGATCTCCGCCGGAGTCTCCTCCGCCGTCATCTCCACCGCCTGCGTCACCGCCACCTGCGTCTCCACCGCCGGTATCACCACCGCCGTCGCCGCCACCAGTGTCACCGCCGCCAGTATCGCCGCCGCCCGGATTCGGGTCAGTCGGCGGTTGGTAGTTCGGGTCTGTCGTGCCGCAAACCGTGCAGACGCCCTCGCTGAACGTATGATAGTCTGTAAACTCGCCCGGCGAACCGAACTTCTCTAACTCCAGTTCACAGATCGAGCAATAGCCGATCAGGTACTTGCAGTTGGACCGTGATGCATCCGGCACCAGCTTGCCGTCACAGTCAAAACCGTGGATCTGGCCGCAGACACTGCACTGCCAGTCGTCGCCATACGGAACATAGTGATGCTCGCCGTAGGTGTCCTCCAGCTTTTCATGGCAGATCTGGCATTCCTGATAGTGGTGCTTATGATCGTCATCGACGATCCACACGTTTTGTGGCTTATGCCCAGTCGCGGGGGATTCCTCTTCCTTCTGCGCATCGCAGATCTCACACTTGGAGGTTTTCACGCCCGCTTCGGTACAGGTCGCTGTGTCGGTCAGTTCTGTCCACTCGTGCGGGGACTGCTCTGTAAAGCCGCAGTTCCTGCACTTCGCGGTATGGGTATCCGCGCCCTCGTCCGCGGTGTATTCCAATTCATGCTCGCGCGGCACACCGATCTTCTCACCGCAATTTTTACAAACCTGCACACACGTTCCGTCGCCCTGATTCTGATATTCCTTGTTTTCATGTGGGCAGCCCTCGACCATACCGCAGCTGCGGCAGACGTACTTTGTCGTGCCGTCTTCTGCTGTGACCGTCTCATAGCTGTGATGGACCGACCAGCTGCCATTCATGCAGGTGATGCAGTAACCCACGTTATTGCCGTAGCCGCTTTCGCCCGTGCCGACATCCCAGCCGTAGGCCAGCGTGTAGCGGAGCGTCAGGGTATCGCCGTCCTGCAAATAGTAGCCGGACATGGGTGATCCGGGGTAGAAGTCTGCACCGCCGATGGAGTACATCCAGCCGGAACCCATTGTGTAATCAAACTCCCCGATGCCGGTGCTTGTGCCGGACAGCGGGATACCATTGCGGTAGATGCAGCGCCAGAGGATTGCTTCATTACTGCCTGCGCCGAAGTGACTGTCAATTCCGGCGAGGACTTCATCCTCTGTACTGCCGAACTGGCTCCAGCTGCCGCTGAGTGCATTCGCGCGGCTGCCCAGGCCGGAACCGTCGTCCATGGTTTCCAGATAGAATCCGGTGTCCAACGTGCCGCTGTAGGAGCAGCGGCTGGCAGGCCAGTGGAAGCTGGACGTTGCTGTGCCGAACGGGTCGCCCGCGTCATAATCCCACACCGCCTTTGCCACCGCGTAGGAAACAGGCTCCTTGGACAGCACATCATAGCTGATAGGCCCGCGAACGCCGAGACCCAGCACGCTCATATCGATATAGATGCTGGCCGTGCCGATCTTCTGACCTTCCTCGGTGCGCTTGCCGATGAGCTTCAGGCGCAGCTCGCCGAAGTTGCCCTTCTCGTCCTCGGCATAGATATACAGCTCATGTTCATTCCTGTCGCCCACATCCAGATTCTCTGGAACGAGCAGATACTGCTGTACATAGCCGGAGCTGCTTTCAAACTGCACGGTTTTGCCGTCCAGCTGGACAGTCAGCTTTGTTTCCGTGCCGGTTGCGAGGATATGGCTGACAGTATTTCCCGCGGCATCCTCTGTCCATGCTTCGACGGTCAGGTTGACCTCCTGCCCGTTGGTGACGGTATCGCCGTCGTGCAGGTTCGTCCGGATCTTGACGCTGTTATCTCCGCGATGCTTGTACGGAACATTGAACACAAACGTATAGCTGTCGCCGCCTGTGCCGGTGGCCGTGACCGTAAATGTGTTGCTGCCGGTTCTGTCGCCTTCCAGCAGGAGCGTCACACTGCCGCTGGGGGATGGGAGCGTGACCGTTTTGAAGCTGCCGGACTGATAGCATTTTACAGATTGGATGGTCACATCTGACGCTTCCTCGCCGCGGATGGTGAATGTGTAGGTAAGAAGTCCTTCCGTCAGCTGATCGTCATAGACCGGCTCGGCGTTGACGGTTCTCTTGTTCTCGCACGTCAGCACACACGGCTTTTGCGTGCCGTCCTCCATGACCGTGTAGGACATTTCCATGCTCACATCGCTCTGGTAGCGGATCGTGACCGTAAACGTGACTGTGCGATCCTTGACCGCTGCGGTCACGAGGACGGTATAGCTCGCGCCATTCTCTGCGGATTCAAGCTGGACAGAACCGCTGTCCGTGTTCATAGCAGCACCATTGAAGCTGGCGCTTGTGATCTGCGCATCCTCCGCGCTCCTGCCAGTCAGACCGAGCTTATACAAAAGCTCACTGTTGCTGATCTGGTTGTGCTTGATGGTCAGCGCCGCGCGCTTGTCCGCATCGCAGAGAACGTTCTGCGCCGTGACGGACTTTTCGTACCATGTAAATTGCAGCTGGAGATCAAGTCCGTCCTCATATGTCAGGGCGAACGTATAGCTGATGGTCTGCCCTAGCACCTCGGCGGTCACGGCGAAATAGTAGGTTTCCGTGTCCTTGCCGTCTGCCGCGGCCATTGGGATCTCGCCGGACTCTGAGAGCGTGCCGCGCTCACCGTCCGTCGCCCAGTATTCCGCCGTGCGGATGACCGCATCGTCTGCGTTTTCGCCAAGGAAGGTCAGCGCATATGTAAATCTGCCCTCGGTCAGCGTGTCGCTCTTGACCGTGCGGCTGACAGATCCGTTGGCCGGACAGGTAGCCTGACCGGTCGGCTGCCAGGTGAGCTGCAAATCCAGATCAATGCCGCTCTCCAAGCGAAGCACAAACGCAAATTCCACGTCCGTCTCCACGGTCTCGCCCTTCTGATTTTTCTGCGCGGCATGTGCCTGCACGGTGAGGATATAGTTCTGGTACTCCGCGCCGTCCGGCAGCGTCATGTCCAGCACACCGCGCGTATCCGCATCCTGCGGTACGCCGTTGCCGGCCGCGACCTGTACGCCGGTGACCTCCGCGTCGTCTGCGTCAAGGCCGGTGAGATCAACGTCATAGCGCAGCCGGCCGCTATCCAGCTGGGCAAGCAGCACGCGCTTGCCGACAGATTCTCCCGGCGCGCAGACCATGGAGCTTGCCTGCGAACCGTACTTGTACCACGTCAGCACCGCGCCGAGATCCAGCTCCGTTTCCGGCAGGTTTTCGTCTGTCTCGCCGGTGTTTCCGGCTTCTTCACCCTCGTCACCCTTGTTGGAATCCGTGTTTGTACCGATGGAAGCGTCGGCAAGGACTTCCTGCTGGGGCTTCGATTCCGGCTGCTGCTCCGGCTGGGTGTCCTGTCCCTGCTCCGTCTGGTTTTCCGTTTCCTCCGGGTCTGGCTGCTCCTGCTCGCCGGTCAGCTTGCTGTCGGTGCTGCCGCCCGAACCGGCTGCGCCGGTGCTTTCGGCTTCGCCGTTTCCGGCGTGGCCGGGCGCTTGTCCTGCTTGCAGGACGGTGATCTCCTGCGGCGCAGCGTCCAGAATTGGATTTTCCGGTGCGACCGACCGCATACCCATGAGCGGCAGACAGATACTCAGCAGCAGCGCGCAGATGAGCACGCCGCAGCCTGCCTGCTGCGCCCATGGGAACCTTTCAAGAAATTTTTTCATGTGTGTTCGCCCTCCGGGAAAAGGGCTTCCCCCTTCAAAAAGTCTGCTTTTTGTGCAGTTTATTCGTATGTTCAAAACTTCTCTTAAACGCACGAATAAGCCGCACGGTTCCCCACGCTTTCGCGTGGGGAACCGCCCAGCTTGGGTGGTTATCCAATATTCAGTTCAGAACGTTGGATTGCGTATTTCATTTTGCGATATTTTCCATGAACCGCATGAGGATTGCGGCGGTTTCTGCGCGGGTGGCCTTACCCTGCGGGTCGAGCATGCTGTTGCCCTTGCCGTTGATCAGGCCCTCTGCGTTGGCCCACTGCATTGCTTCCACGGCCCAGGACGAAACCTTGTCCGCATCCTTGAAGCTATCCAGCTTGTTGGACTTGGAGGTGTCGTAGCCCTTGAGCTTTGCGTAGCGATACAGGATAGCCGCCAGCTGCTCACGCGTGACCTCGCCGACCATGTTCGTGCCGTCGGAAATGCCGTTGTCCATCGCCCACTTCTGGCCTGCCGCATACCACGGCGTGCCGTTCGTGTTGACACCCTCGACACGGGCAAGGATCGTGACGATCATGCCGCGCGTGGTGGTGGCATTCGGGCTGAAGCCGTTCTTGGAGGTGCCGTTCATGAGGCCCTTTTCAGAGACATAATTCACAGCATCTTCATACCAGCTGCCAGCCGGGACATCCGTGAACGAGGCACCCGTGGTAGGCTTGTCGTCCTTCGGCTTGCTCGGTGTGGTGGGCTTCGACGGAGTGGGAGGTGTAGGCGGCGTAGGCGGATTCGGAAGATCAGCGTATGCCTTTTCGCAAGCGAGAAGGACATCATAGTTGGTGACAAGTGCCTTCTGCGCATCGGTCAGCGCGTCATAAGCCTTGCGTGCCTTTTCAATCTTCGGGCCGCTGCTGCTTGTAACAGAATCAACACCGCCGATATCATCAATCAGCTTGATAACTTCCTGTGCCGCAGCCTTGTCGATCTCTTCCTGCTCTGCCTGCTGCTTCAGTTCCTCATAGCGTGCTTCAGCTGCTTCCAGATTTGCCAGTGCTTCAGGATACTTCTTCTGGAAGATCTCCTTCTGCGCGTCCGTCAGTGCATCATATGCTGCACGGGCGGCTTCAATGGCGGCCTTGCTCTCAAGCGTGACATTTTCAGGCAAGCCAATATCCTCGATTGCCTGATTTGCCTTCTTCGCGGCATAAGCATCTGCAAGTTCTTCTTCAATCTGAGCGCGCTTGGCAACTGCGGCTTTGAGCTTTTCGGTATTTGCTAACGGGTCGCAGAGCGTATTGTCAAACACATCCAGATACGTCTCATTGCTTCCCAGCAAGTCATCTCCGTAGGTCTGACGCAGTTCCGCAATCATAACCGTCAGCTCTGTCTTGTCGCCGCTGTCGCCAGTGATACTGGGCTGACCCCATGCAGAGTTATCAGCATTCAGGTCGGCGCCGTATCCCCAAACCGTGAACTGCCAGCGCATGACATCGCCATCGGACATCTGCCAGTTGGCTGCACCGACACCCGGGAAGGAGGGCAGATCGCTGTCATTGACATTGCTGATGGAGTACATCCAGCCGGACATCTGGTGATAATCGAACTCACCGAGATAGTTGCCGGTATTGTACTTATCGTAGTCAATCGCGCCTGCGGAATCTGTGATGTACTTCGGAACAAATGCGTTTTCCTGACCGGGCCAGTAAACCTGTGCCAGATAGAAGCTGTCCGTCAGCGTACCGGTGTGCATATAGGCGCAGGTCTTATCCGGTTCGCTTTCGTGATAGGTCTGGTACGGCTCCCAGCCGATATCACCGTATTTCTCCTTCAGGGTTTCGATGATCAGATCGCTGATGACGACGCTTGCCGGCGTGTTCTTGTCCACCGTAACAATGGTGGGTTTAATGAAGTAGCCAAGCGTCAGCGTCTGTGCATCCATGGAAACAACAACGTCAATCTTGCCAACGCGATCCGGCGTGATGGCCTGCATGGCCGCCAGTGCCTTGTTGAGCGCGTCGATGATGTTGTTTTCGGGATACTCGCCCTCTGCGGGGCCGGCGTTGTTGATGTCCTCGATACCCTGTTCGTAAGCGGCCACGAGCTTCTGCCACTTTTCAGCGGAGTAGTCCGATTCCGTGTACTTGTCGAACTGCTTTTTCAGGCTCTTGAGCGCCGCTTCTCTGTGGTAGGTCAGGTCATTGCCATCGCCCCAGAATGCGTACAGCGTGACCTCGCCGTAAGGCATGCGTGCCGTGGTCGGATCCCACTTTTCGCCGGAGCCGTCCTTGGTGTAGTACCAGCCCATGAACGACTTGCCGGAGTAGGATGCGCTCGGCACCTTGCTCTCGTCAATCTCATCGTGTACCGTCCCGGTCAGCGCTGTGCTGCTGCTCAGTGTGCCGCCGTTGGCGTCAAAGGTGATCGTGCCCTGCTGCGTGGCATACATATAGAGCGCACCGGCACCACGCGGGCCATAGAGGAAGCTGAGACCGGAAAGGGGAGCCGTGCCGGCGGTGACACCAGCCGGGCGGATCTTCTTGTCGTAGGTCGTTTCGTTCGGGTCATTATAGGCGCTGATCTGCTGCAGCTGCCACTGGCCGTCCACGAGCTTGAACGTATCGGTATCTGCATAGATGTTCGTATAGACCTGTCGGCCGCCAAAGAACGCATATACCTCACCGAACTGGTCGAGTGCCATGCCGGTTCTTTGCGCATCGACTCTCGGCATATCGGCCAGTGACGGCAGATCCTCTGCTGTTTTGCTCTCTGTGCTGAAGCGCTGGTAGGTATAGGTGCCGGTCTTCAGCAGCAGATAGCCGGGGGACTGGCTGACGATCTCCGCAGACGTCGTTGTGACGGACTCCCATGCGGAGCCGTCATAATGATACAGACCGTTTTCAGACCCGGCCCATGCGTCAACTGCAGAAAACTGTGCAAAGGAATTGAAGCTGTAGCCATGCGTGCTCCATGCTGTGCCGTTCCAATGGTACAGATTCTGCCAGATATCCGTGCCGGACAGGATCAGAACCGCCGAGCCGGAGCTCCGCGGATCCGCAAAGTTCCAGTTCCCATTGCCGTCCTTTACATACATGGAGAAGCAGGAGTCCGGGATCATGGTCCATGTCTTCTGCTCACTGTTCCAGCGATAGAGGAACTCGTTGCCCATGGGGGTACCGGTTCCGCTGCCCGTATAGCCAGGTGTAGAAATCTTGTCGATTTCAAGCGGCATGACCTCAACCGCAGCAATCAGGCCGTCGTCGCCATCCGGACCGACCGCGATCACGCCGTTGTACGCCATCTTCGGGATCATAGTCGGCAGACCGCTGCCTATGCCCTTGAGATCCTGCACGCCGGTCTCATCCCATGAGCAAATGCCGTTCTTGCCGTAGAAATACGCCTCCAGCTCCTTCGTCACTGCATTCACGCGCGTATAAACGCCCGCAATGTTGGGGCCGGCATCTGCGGTATTGCCCTGATCGTCCTGATTGTACTTCGGCGTGGTCAGATAGACATAATTGTCGTTTGCCGCCACATTGTTGTTTACCGCGATCTCATAGGTTTTTTCCACCGGATCCAGTGTACCGGCCGTCGTGCGCAGCGTCGCGTGCACCTTCAGCGCACTGGTATTTGGGACCGAATCAATCGTAATATATGCCGTATTATCCTCGCCAGCGCGTAAGGTGTTTCTTGTTCCTATGGTCTGGCTTGTCACAAGCGTCCCGGATGCGGTATAAACATCCATCTGCAGTTTCGGCATAGGTATCGCCGCAGACACCTTGAACGGTACATAAAGCGTCGCCCTTGTGCCCACATACGGCGCCATAACGTCCCGCGTTCCGCCCCAGCCAGGGTTGATAATGTTTGTGCTAGATGTTCTGCTCTCTAAATAAGCACCGTCCAGCAAATCAAGGGTCGCCAGACGGTAATGAGCAGTAAACTCTGTGTTTGCTGTTACATTTGCTGTATATGGATTTTCTGATGAGATAAAGGTGTCATTCTGAGACCAATGATCAAACTCATATCCATCCGCAGGTGTTGCAGAAAGTCTCCACTGATCTGCACCGTTTTGGGAATTGACATATTCGGCAGTCTGTGTACCGGCCGATGAAATTTCCGCACGAACCGTTACATGATATGGCTCCCGGAAGTACGCAACAAATGAAGCCGCTTCCGTTGTCTCAACCATATACGGATTTTCCCGCAGATGGTTTGCAGCCGTGTCTTCTGCATTGTCCCGCAGCCAATAGTCAAAAGCATATCCAGCGGCTGATTTTGCGAGAACGCCGTAGGTGTTTCCCTTTTTATACATAACACCAGCGGTCCCCTTTGATTCATCGCTGGATGCCGCGGAAACGTTGTCGACCTTGGCCGGGGCTTTGGGCGTAATGGTTACAGTCGTTCCGCCGCCCCAATTGTCTTTTCGTCTGAGAATAGACAACCGGATGCCGGATACAAAGGTTAGTGTATTGCCCTGCATGGTTATGACAGGGCGATCCATTGTCGTCATTGCATGGATACTATAAGTATGATCCGAAGAACTGAATCTGGTATAACTTTCGTCCAGACCGCTTACAGTCCAGCAGTTGTAATTCTCCGTCTGTTCCCCTGCCGGGAAATCCGTTAACGTTACACTGCTCGTCGAAAATCCTGCACTCGGAATCAGGAACTCATTTCTCTGACCAGCGGTTAGCTCCACTTCAGCGTTTCCGAGCTTAATCGCTCCGGTTATGTCTCCCTGATAATCGCTGAGATCAACCACCACAAGGATCTGCTGCTTTGTCGGTTCCGCGGCAGAAGCCAGGAGTGACAGCGATGATATAAACAGGCATAAAATCAAAAGAAGACCAATTACTCTACGTCCTTTGATTTTCTTCACCTTCCTCCGTCTCTTTGCGTATCCCATGCTTCCCGCAGTACAGCGCTGCAGGAAGCATGGGCAGCGAAATGGCCGGACACCGAACGCCTGTCTGTCAACGAAGGCGTGCAAACGACGGCCGATGTCCGGCCACACTATGCTGTTGCAATGTTAATTAAGGATTTGGTTTCTAATGCTTTATGCCGGATCGTGAACCACGTACAGATGGTTATAATCGTTGCCGAACACAGCGTAACCGTTGTCGATCGCCATGCCGCCCAACGCATAGGTATCTGCATCAGTTGCCCAGACCTGCGTGCCGGTCGTGCCGTCAAACTTATAGCAGACTCCAGCGCCCGAGCCGGAATTGGTGTTGAAATAGAGGTAGTCCGTGCCGGTGCCGTCGCCCTTCACAACGATAGAGCTCTGAATCGGCATCTGGTTGTTCACACTTGCATTGTAGGGGATGACCTGAGTGAATTCCTGCGTTAACGTATTCACGCAGAAGAGCGCGCCGTTGTTGAAGCCCGGATAAACGCCGACATAGAGACGGTTGCCGACCTTCGTCGGGGTGGAGGTGGACTTGACACCAATATCCAGGGACCATTCTACCGCCAGCTGATTAGAGCCAGGATCAAAGAGGCAGCACCACACGAAGCCGCCCTGCGACGTAAAGTACAGATATCCATCGTCTAGCATGATCGAGGAGCGGACATTACCGGCCTCGCTTTCTTCCAGCTTGAGGTCGTAATAACCACCGGTCGTGTCAAATGCGTTAATCGACCGCCAGTAAAGCTTGCCGTTGTCGCCGCCGAAGTAGACATTCGTGCCATCAGAGACAGCACCGGCCCAGTAGAAGCCGGATTTATACGTTGTATCGGGAGTGAAGGTCTTGTAGGTATTATCAGTAATGTTTACCTGATAGTACGGCTGCGAAGTATTGCCACTCCAGGTGCCGAAGTAGACGTAGTTGCCATACTTTGTGACCGGCGTGTTGATCTGGCCGGTGATGCCGCTGACGATGGACGGATGCTCCACGCCTGCCGCGCCTGCGTCATTGGTTTCGATACCAGTGACCTTCTGGAGCGCTGCGACCTGTGCGTAGGTATCAACATACTGCAGCGTGCCGTCGCCGCCAGTCAGCTTGATCGTCAGTGTCAGCGTCTGTGCTGTGCCGACGTTTGCAGAACCGACGTTGATGTTGTAGTTGACATAGTAGTAATACTTATAGCTCGTAATTTCCTCGCCGGTATAGATAGGCTGCTCATACATCACGACATTCGTACCGCTGTTCGTGCCGCTTGCGATCAGGTTCAGCGTCACGTTTGCGCTGCCGCAGGTGATCTGCGCTGTGCCGGTAACACCAATCGTGCCGCGGTTCGCAACAGTGGTTTCACCCAGATAGATACCAGCCGCAACACGGTTGCTGCTCGTGGTGATGTTGGAGATGTTGAACGTCTTGGTAACGCCAGTGCTGCCAGCTGCAATCGTCTCGCTGCCAGTGAAGCTGGCATCCGAATAGGTTTCAGCATAGGAAGCTGCCAGATAGATGGTGTCGCCCGTGCCATCATCAGCACCGGGAACTAGCAGCGGCGTGGAAAGCTGGAAGCCGGAAGCGCCGGTCACCTGCTTGTCCCATACAATAACGCCATCATTGCAGTTGATCTTTGCCAGTCTGCCGCCGGCGGCATGGCCGTCGTAAAGCACATAGGCATACGTTACGCCGTTGATTGTCCGCATGACCGGAACATTGTCAACGCCGTCCCAGCCGGAGCCGGAGTTCAAAAGGTTGATTTCCTTCACTGTGGGGGATGTGCTGGTGGGGGCTTCAGTAACCACACTATTGTGGTTATCGTTGCCACCGTAGACTGTCCAGTCAGCGAATACTGTTACGGAGAACAGCATTGCCAGTGCCAGCACAAGCGCTAAAATTCTGCCAGTTCGTTTCATAATCAGAAACTCCTTTCCTGTTGCAGATATTTTCGTTCCTCACGTACTCCTTAATGCAGCCGAGGAACAGACTGCATCAAGGTTTATGTCACAGCCGGATACTGTAGACAACAAATGGTGTGCGAGGGGATATGCGTTAGGGTTTTCCCCGGCTCTGTGTTCCCGCGCAGAGCCAGGGCCTTGCGTCATGCTGACGCACAATGAAGCGAATCTCAGGGGGATGAGACGCACATCTATCTGCAAATCTGTCCGTTTCAGATCAGCATACAATACTACTTTGCGGCCTTGCGTTCAGCCTTTTCCTGCCGCATTTTTTCTTTATTGGCGACTTTCTTCTGCCGTTTTTCCAATATATCCTGCTCCCGCTGCCGCTCGTACTCCTGCTGGAAGAGCATGGTCTTCTCCAGCGCGGGATGGAACCGCTTGACGGCAAGCTCCTTTGAAACGCCGCTGGCACACAGGGCGTTGGCCCAGCCGCGGAACCGCAGCTCGATATAATCGCCGCCGATCACCTCTGTCCGGCCGGGAATATGCCCGCACCATCTGCGGCACTTGCACAGATACTCGGCCAGCTCGTCCAGCGACGCATTCTGGTTCTTCAAGACAAATTCAACATTCTTGTTGGCGAGCGCAACGTAAGTGCGCTGGATTAAAACCTTTTTAAGCGCGTCCATGTTCTCCTGACAGGTTCGGTATGGATTCATCGCTGCACCTCCTGTCCGGAAGTCCCAGCCATGTTCTTTTCAGCCATCCGTCCTTGTGCTAATTCGTACAGGTCGCGGACGATCTTGCGTTCTTTGAAATGCGGTGGGTTTTTGATGTTGGTGATCTTGCCGCCGTAAAAGGTTCGGATAGCCTTTTGCCACGATCCAAAGCGGTATTGGATGTACTCTCCGCCGATTACCTCTACCATGGCAGGAGGATGCCCGATGTCCTCCATGCAGCTCTGCAAATACGCCGAAAGCTGCTCCAACGTGTCATTTTGATGCTCAAGGATAAACTGAATGTTTTTATAGGCGATCACGCGCTCAATGCGGCTGTAGATGGTCTGATCCTGCCGGGACTGCTGTTCTGTGCAATTCTGGTTCATGACGTTCCTCCATCTCAATTCCGAAATAAAGGGCCGTCCTCCCTCACACCATGTACCGCGTGAGAGACATACGCCCCCCTTATCCCATAGATGCGAAAAGACGCCAATTTTATCACAAAATCGACGTCCCTGCTTCCGGCCTGAGTTCGATAGAAGGTGGTTCGTCCTAAAACCTCAGCATCACCCTGTCAGGCTGACGGTGTCATTCCAACATGAGGACAGCGATTTTTCTGACTTGTGATCTGGCAGGCAGTTTCCTGCTCGCCGCGTCCGCTTCTTACCTTCTCATGGGGGAATCCCCACAATGGCGCTCTTTCGGGCAGGCGGCCTTTCAGCCGCTTCAGAAGCGTCCTCTCACGCACAGCTCCGGGCGAATAGCTTGGCGCACCATGTACGCATTACCTTTACTCTTTCACCGCAAGCCCGGACCCAGTGGCCGTGACTTACGATTACAAATCCTCGGATGATGATGTATTAAATTGTAAATTTGAACAGTATAGCGTTCGCTCCCCGTGCCATACTAAAATAGAAAATACGGCGTTCGCATTTCCCAAAGTGTAGCACTTTGAAACCAGACAAGTTCCATGACTTTCGCATTATTTCACTCATATTATACAGCATGGCAGAAAATTGTCAATCTGATTCCCGCTCATTTTCAAGTAAGACGATAAAAAATTATTGGATTGACAAATGATCGTTCGTCAATTTGGGGGAATTTACTGGTTTCGTAGTTTGCAAAAAAGTCGATTCGCCGTCAGCATTCTGGTAACAGCATTTTGTTGGGGAGGAGGATTCTCTTGTCAAACACAGGTGAGAACATTTATGAGCGTCGGGACGGACGCTGGGAAGGCCGTTATATCTGCGGCAGGAAGCCGGACGGGCGCGCGCAATATGTATCCGTTTATGGACGGAGCTGCTCAGACGTTCGGAATAAGATCCGCGAGCGGCTTCGGGCGTGTACGCCGGAGCCTGCGCCGCACAGCGCTGGGACATCCGTTTTGACGGTAAATCAGCTTTTTGAATCATTCCTAAGTCATGCGAATGTGAAGCCGTCCACGTATGCCCGCTATAAAACCGTCATTGACCTTCACATTCTTCCAAAGCTCGGCAAGCGGCGCGTCGCAGGTTTGACGGCGAAAGAGCTTTCTGGCTATCTGTCCGAGAAGCGGAAATGCGGAAATCTGCGCACTGGCGGCGCGCTCTCTGAAAAGAGCATGCGCGATCTGGCTGTACTGCTGAAAAGTGCGCTCCGCTTTGCGCAGAAGGAGTTTCACATTTACACGGATGCGCTGAATATGCCGCTGCCGTCATACAAACAAAAGCGTGTGCGCGTCTTTTCAGACCATGAAGTGCAGCGGATGGCAAGGACGATTCAGGACGTGCCAAATCAAAAGAATACCGGCATTTTGCTGGCCTTGTGCGCCGGAATGCGGATTGGCGAGATATGTGCGCTGAAGGTATCCGATATTGACTTTTTAGCCGGTACAATAGACGTTTCACGCGCCGTGCAGCGGATTCAGACCGGCAAGAAAACGGAGCTACTGGTGCAAACGCCGAAAAGCGATGCTTCGGAGCGCGTGATCCCGCTCACATCGGACTTGCTTTGCTATCTGAAAACCGCAGTCCGTGGATTGCCGGAGCACGCGTATATTCTGACCGGCCAGACAGATAAACCAATGGAGCCACGAACGCTTCGTTACTATTTCAGCGGCTTCCTGAAGCAATGCGGCATCCGATACCGAAATTTCCACGTGCTGCGGCACACATTTGCAACACGCTGCATCGAGACAGGCATGGATGTCAAAAGCCTGAGTGAGCTGTTGGGCCATGCGGACGTTCGCACCACTCTAAAGTTGTATGTGCATCCCTCTTTGGAATCCAAGCGGCGTGCAATTCAAAAAATCGCACTTCTGGATATTTGTTCGTAAAGTTTATTCGCCGTCAGACATTCTGGTCATTGCGCCGAAGGCCCCTGAAATTACGGCGAAATTCATCCGATGATCCCTGAGTGCTACACTTTGGGAAAAGTTTTCGGAGCATTTATCCACCATTCACATATTACCGCCAGGTGTTATGGCTGGGTGGATTCCATTTGCGTACCTGTTATATGAAAAGAAGAATGCCCCAAAAGAGGCATCCTTCCTGTTTAGACATGATTAAATACGGAATCTCCGAATGCAAAGAAACAGCTGCAGACAAAGCTCCTGATACAGATCTTCATCGAGCGCCCCATCAAGAACAGATTCCTTCACCAAAATAGACTGATACATCGTCAGGATGCGTTCAGCAGCTTCGTTGTCTCCGGCTTTGGCACAGATCAGCAGTTCCAGGAAGTTCATTTCCGTTCCTCCAATTCTTTCTTGATTCGCTGGATTGTGCGGTAATAAATCGCGGCTACTCCTTTATAGCCTATATGAAATTCGTCGGCCAACTCTGCAAATGAGCGTTCTTCCAACGCTCTGGAAAGAAATATCAGTCTGTCGCGCTCCTGAAGCTTTTCCAGAAGTCGCATCAGTGCGGCATATTCGGTCTGCAGATCAAGCGCCCGGCATACTGCATCTTCCATGTCATAGGTGGACGCAAATACATTGTCGCTTGATTCTATAGGCTGTTCATGCTGCTGGTGGCTATCGCGGCGGGAAAGAACGGCACTCTTTCTTCGCCGCAGCGCCACCAGCAAATAAGCGGTAAACTGGTTCTGAATCACATGTTCTTCGCTTGCTCCGCTGTTTCTATATTGCATGGCACCCTCCGTATTTATCTGTTCTGTTGTTCGGACAAAACAGACGAACACGGAGGATTTCTGCACCGTGGAAAGATTTGATGCGGCGGGGCCTGAGAATCATAGATGCTATAACAGCGGATATATACGAGTAAGCTGGTATTTGCGGGATCATTGCTCACGGTCTGTGTTTACGCCTCCGGACTTTGCTGGGTAGGATTGCTTTTCCACCGTTGACCGCACCGCTGTGAAAAGCAAATGCCCGCTCAAATGAACGGGCATTGGGGATCGGTATTTTATTCTCTGTCAGTCTGCGCAATGTCTCTGCATACGCGCAGCATAAGATTGCGGCTTTTCTCCGAGCAGCCATAGGCAATTTCTGAAAACTGACTGGCAAGACTGAGCTTTTGCGGATTATCTGCATTGCTCGGCACAGCATTCTCCATGCAGCCGCTGATCAAATCCTCCAACGGGACATTCAGCAGCACACTGATCTGAGCCAAACGTTCCAGATTTGTGCGGCATTCACCGCGCTCGATCTTTCCGTAATACGTATCAGACATATTCAGTTTTTCTGCGATTTCCCGTTGTGTCAATTTCATTCGTTTTCTCGCTTCTTGAATATGCCGGCCAATTACTTTGTACGATACGGACATATGCCTACCTCAGCTTCTAAAGAGTGCTGCTTATATTTTAACTGGCACTTTTGAAATGATACAGAAATGTATAGAGGCAGATATACCTTTATATATTCATATCACGTCAAATTTATCATACTGACAAGTGCAATCCAGCTTCATAGGTTCCAGGGCACTTACTTATTCGCTGGGTTTCTATATCCACAAAAGGCCCCGCAGAAGATCATGCAAAATCTTCTGCGGGGCCTGTAACTGCCTATCTGCGGAATGCTTTCAGCGTGCCTGCAATCGTATTGAGGTTTTCTTCTGTTAAGAATGTGTCCGGTGTTGCATTGGAGCGCACCTTGCTTTCTGCTGGCGCTCCAACCGCCTGGCTTGACCGTGGAATATTTTCCAGTATGGAACGGACGATCGTTTCAAGCTCGGCCCGCGAGGGTGCGCCGCCGTTGTTTTCGATTCCAACGTAATGCAGAATAGCGTTTGTCAGAAACTGTGCTTTCAGGCGTCCTTGGGCGTTCAATTCCTCGACGGCCCGCTTTTGCCTTGGGTCGGACATACAGAAGCGAATCGTGAATTTTCCGGGGTCTTTTTTAGTATCCATTGCCTCTACCAATCCGTTCCGCCTGATATAGAAGCTGATAGCCCTTCACGTTTGCGGCGATGTCCTCGATGAAAACAGGCTCACGCACCTTGTCCGACGCTTCGATCTGCTGCTGGAGCAGAACAGCGCCGCCGCCTGTGAAGATCACCTTCCCGCTTTTCAGTTCCAGCATTCTCTCACGCAGTGAGCTGAGCAGGTCGCTGACAAATTCCCGTGCCTGGTGCCGCACGATCTGCAATACCGCGTCAGGCTGTCCGCTGTCCCTGCCGAGCAGGATCGCATCGATCTCCGTCTCATCCAGCAGCAAGTCCTGTTCGGCCGCGACGCGCGATTTGACCCGGTTATAGAGCAAAATCACGCCGTTTTCCAGCGAATCGCAAACGCTCAGGTCGCCCTCACCATTCCGAAGCAGCAGATAGTCCGCCGTAAAGCCGCCGATGTCAATGATAAGCGCTCTGGGACTGCTTTGCAGCGTTTGGAATACGGTAATGGCTGCGGCGTAGGACTGCGGATAGCAGCTCACCTCGTCGATCAGAACCTCATACTGCTTGTCATGCAGCGTGAAGCTAACCGTGCCCCGATTCAGAAAGTATTCTGCAAACCGTTTCTGCTGCGCGCCATAATGTGCCGGCGGCAGGCCGACCGCAAGCTGCACCCGCACTGGGCCCGCTCCATAGAAAGACGCGGCTTCCAGTTCATATGCGATTGCAAAGAGCGTCAGCACAAAGAAGCGCTCGTCCTCCGTCTTGTCCCGGCGGTATGGAATCCGCTGGTCGGTGAGCGTATAATACCGCCCCTGATAGGTCAGCGTTTCACCTCCAAATGGCTGTACCTCGCTGCATACCAGCCCGGATGTGAACGGCGCATGGTGGATCGTTTTTACCTGTTTGTTCCCATGATCGATAGAAATTAGCATTGTATTTTACCTCCCGTACTTCTCTTATACGTATGGAGTACGGCAGGTTCAACAAAAAGTGCGCAAAATACCGGCAGCACACATTTTGAAGTGTACTGCCGGTTCGCTCTAAATCAGCCGTTTCCGTTATCCAGCTATGCGCTCCTGCTCCAGCAGGCGCATGGCTTCTTCCATTTCTATGGTCTTGTATTCTTTCGCTTGCCCCGCCTGATACGCAGCGGCAGAGCCGTCCATGCAAAGTGCCTCTGCGTCTCCGATATGTACCATGCGGTTACATTCATCAAGATAGAGATAAATTCTGCCGCCTATATCCATAAAATATCCGCGGCCGTCGGCAATATTCTGATGATTGATCCGGACAATATGCGCGTCAGACAATGCAATGAGCCGTTTCCGCTGCAAATCGTTTGGTTCACCCAGCTTTCTTGCCGTAAACTTCTGCGTGTAAGAAAGCCGTTCCGTTTTCTTTTGCAGGAGCTTCTCCACACGGCCGATCAACTCCTCCACC
>OWKP01000490.1_pt1 | contig 30283 bp, 30 predicted proteins | sample 1732991 | NCBI WGS metagenome assembly OWKP01 (sample SAMN05065777, study PRJEB22554) | human gut metagenome | biome: ENVO:2100002; feature: ENVO:00000062; material: ENVO:00002003 | host: Homo sapiens | place: USA
ATCTGCGCATGTCTCGTGGGCTCGGAGATGTGTATAAGAGACAGGACGAAAACCGCGCCGTAATCGGAGGCGCGCCTTTTAACTTTGCAAGATACTATGCTTTAACTTCGGGCAAAGCTTACCTGTTGTCCGCGGTGGGCAACGACGAACCGGGTAAAGCGGCGCAAAACGAATGCGACAAGGCGGGCGTAAAACGCGATTTCCTGCTGACAACCTCTTTCCCCACGGGAACGGTAGAAGTTACTCTCGACGTAAACAAAGTCCCCTCCTACACTTTTAAAGAAAACACTGCTTACCACAATATCGTACCCGACGAAGAGGTTTACAAGAAAATAAAAAATTCGTCTGCGGAAATTCTTTCGTTCGGCACTTTGATACAATGTTCCGCCGCAAACAGACGCACGCTTGATAAACTTATCGCGCTTAAGGAATGGAAGGAAATTTTCTGCGACATCAACATACGCGACGTATGCAAAGTCAAAGAATACGTGGAAACCTGCCTTAAAAACGCAACCGTTCTTAAATTCAGTAAGGAAGAGGAAAAGATTTTTGAGCAGCTTAACCTGATTTCCGGCGATGACGCAATCGCGGAACTGAACGCAAAATACCCTAACATTAAAATAGCGCTGCGCACGTTAGGCGCTGAAGGCAGCCTTTGTTACGACCTTAAAAACGGTAAAAAATACTTCTGCCCCGCGGAAAAAATCGAAAAAGTGGTGACTACCGTAGGCGCGGGCGACAGCTACGGCGCGGCGTTTTTAGCGTCTTACGCCTCGGGGAAAAGCATACCCGAAAGCATGAAAATCGCAACCGCGACAAGCGCGCGCGTAATCGGCGGCAAAATCAGATAAAAAAAGCGCCAAGTCGCTTATAAACTTTGTCTTAAGTCAATAAAATTCAACCGAAAACAATTGCCGTAATTTAAATGCCGAAAGGAAGCAAAAATATCTTGCTTCCTTTTTTCAATGTTTTTTATATCGCCTTTTCACTTTTTTTATAAAAGGAGTGATTTTCCATCTCCTCCGTAATTTTACGAAGTCTTATAACAACGTTATATATTAACATTATATTTATTTCTCCGATAAAGTGCGCAAAAGCTCGAATACAATTTTCCTCTTTTCCGGCGGCACTTTTGAAAACAATTCCAACAAAACCGTCTGATCGGAATCCAAATTCATCACATCCACGCCGCTATAAAATTCTGCTTGCGATATACCGAACGCAAGGCATATACTTTCTATGGAATTCCTGTCAGGAGTATAATGCTTTTCGTTGAACCAATCATATACGGTTGTAGGGTAAAAGCCCGCCTCTTTCGCCAGTTTGTATTTAGTCCAGCCGTTCTTTTTCAGTAATTCTAAAATTCTATCCTGAATAGTCATTTCTTTTACTCCCTATATTTATTGGCTACACTAATATTTTATTAGTGTTGACACGATTTTTTATTCGTGCTACAATGTAAACAATATTATTGCTACAACATAAATATAGGAGTGTTTATGAAAACTTGTTGTCTTACGGGGCATAGGCCGAAGGGATTTCCATGGGATTATGAGGATAAAAACAGCACGGAACACAAAAGTTATCTTGCCGCGCTGCGTGAAAAAGTCGTCGAACTTATTCTAAGCGGATACGATTATTTTATTTCGGGCGGGGCTTTAGGCGCGGACACCGACTTTGCGGAAACAATTATCGGGCTGAGAGATTCAGCTTATCCGCACATAGTGCTTGAAATTGCCGTACCATGTCCCAACCAGGATTTGAAATGGCGCAAAAAAGACAAACTCCGATACAAGGCGATTTGCAACGCGGCGAGCCTTGTCAACGTCGTCAGCGAGAAGTATTCGGACTTTTGTATGCAAAGAAGAAACGAATACATGGTTGATAAATCAGACTTAGTGCTGGTAGTCCGGAACGGAGAAAGACAAGGCGGAACGTACAATACACTCCGATACGCGCAAAGAAAAGATAAAAAATTAACGGTAATAAACCTTACGGAATTCATTTTTTGACCGCGTGCAAAAAGGAGCCGTCATTGCTTTTGACGACTCCTTTTATAAAATTACAACTCATTATCGGTGCGGCAAAAAGTTTAAAACAAGCCGCCTGACAAACTTAATAATCGTTAAAAATATATGATTTCGGCTTTTGAAAAAACGGATTTTATCGGTTGCCTAAGGCAGATATTCGGGTAGTCAGTTTTTAAGGATTTTTTTCAAAAACTGTCCCGTGAAGCTGTCGCTTACTTTTGCGACCTCTTCGGGAGTGCCTTGCGCGATGACCTGTCCGCCCGCGTCGCCGCCCTCGTAACCCATATCTATTATATAATCGGCGACTTTGATGACGTCGAGATTGTGCTCGATAACCACGACGGTATTGCCGCCGGAAGCCAGCCGCTGAAGAATTTCGAGAAGCTTGTCTACGTCGGCAACGTGCAAGCCCGTAGTAGGCTCGTCTAAAATATAAAGCGTTTTAGAAGTAGAACGTTTACTGAGCTCGGTTGCGAGTTTTACTCTTTGCGCCTCTCCGCCCGAAAGCGTGGTTGCGGGCTGGCCGAGTTTTATATACCCCAGTCCCACGTCGCAAAGCGTTTTGATTTTGCCTGCAATGGAAGGAATGTTTTCAAAAAACGAATACGCCTCCTCCACCGTCATTTCAAGCACTTCGTAAATGTTTTTGCCCTTGTATTTTACGGCCAGAGTTTCGCGGTTATAGCGCTTGCCGCCGCACACTTCGCAGGGGACGTAAACGTCGGGAAGAAAGTTCATTTCAATCTTGATTATGCCGTCGCCCGTGCAGTTTTCGCATCTGCCGCCCTTGACGTTGAAAGAAAATCTGCCTGCGTTGTAACCGCGTTCCTGCGCGTCGGAGGTCTTTGCGAAAAGCTCGCGTATCTGGGTGAAGACGCCTGTGTAAGTTGCGGGGTTACTGCGCGGAGTGCGGCCTATGGGGCTTTGGTCGATACAGATTACTTTGTCGATGTATTCCGCGCCGAGAACCGCGTCGCACTCCCCCTCGGGAATACGGGTACGCATGATTTTATTGGACAGCGCGGGATAAAGAATCTGGTTTACAAGACTGGATTTGCCGCTGCCCGACACGCCCGTAACCGCCGTAAACACGCCTACGGGAATATCGACGTCAATGTTTTTGAGGTTATTCTGCCGCGCGCCTTTGACGGTGATAGACTGTCCCGTCAGCGGACGGCGCGACGAAGGCACGTCTATCTTCTTTTTGCCGCTTAAATATAACCCCGTCACGGAACGCGGTTCTTTTATGATATCCTCCACACTGCCCGCGGCGACAATCTCACCGCCGTGAACACCCGCGCCCGGCCCCACGTCCACAATGAAGTCCGCGCGGCGCATGGTTTCCTCGTCGTGTTCAACCACGATAAGAGTGTTGCCCAAGTCGCGCAGTCTTTCCAGAGTGGCGATAAGTTTTTCGTTGTCGCGCTGGTGAAGTCCTATACTTGGCTCGTCCAGAATATACAGTACGCCCGTAAGTCCGGACCCTATCTGCGTGGCAAGCCTGATGCGTTGCGCCTCTCCGCCCGAAAGCGTTGCCGCGCCGCGCGAAAGCGTAAGATACCCCAGCCCCACGTCGATAAGAAATTTAAGCCTTGCCTGAATCTCGCGTAAAATAGGACGCGCGATAATCTCGTTTGAGGGCGAAAATTTAAGTTCTTCCATGAACTTACTGATTTTGACGATGGGCATATCGCTGAGTTCCGCGATGTTAAGTCCGCCCACGGTTACGGCAAGCGCTTCCTTTTTAAGCCTTTTGCCGCCGCAAGCCTCGCAAGGAATTTCGCGCATATATTTTGATATTTCGCTTTTGATGTAATCGCTGCTTGTCTCGCGGAAACGGCGTTCGAGGTTGTTGACGACGCCCTCGAAACTGCGCTTGTAACTTCCCGTAAAATTGGCGGAAACGTATTTGAGGTCCAGCTTTTCGTCGCCGTTGCCGTAAAGCAGAATGTTCTTTATCTTTTCGGGCAAGTCCTTAAACGGCGTATCCAAAGAAAAACCGTACCTTTCGGACAGCGCTTTAAAATACATGCTTCCTATCTGACTGGTATCGAAATTCCAGGCGCTGACGTTAAGCGCGCCCTCGTTGAGGCTTTTACTTCCGTCGCCGTAAATAAGCTCGGGGTCAAGCTGCTGCTTAAAACCCAGTCCCGTACACTCGGGACAGGCGCCGAACGGCGAATTGAACGAAAACAAGCGCGGCTCCACCTCGCTGACCGATATGTCGCAGTCGGGACAAGCGTACTTGGTGGAAAAAGTCTGTTCCTTTCCGTCAAGGTCGACTACGACAAGCCCGTCCGACAGTTTAAGCGCGGTTTCCACGCTGTCGGTAAGGCGTTTTTCTATGCCCGATTTCACGATAAGACGGTCCACGACTACGCTTATGCTGTGCTTTATCTGTTTGTCGAGGACTATTTCCTCGTCAAGGCTTCTCACTTCCCCGTCGACTTTGACGCGCGTATAACCCGACTTACGGAAAGAGTCCAATTCCTTTTTGAACTCGCCTTTTTTGCCCCTTGCCACGGGCGCGGTGACAAGTATGCGGCTGCCCTCGCCGTATGCCATGATGCGGTCAACTATCTGGTCCACGGACTGCTGGGATATTTCCTTACCGCACTTGGGACAGTGCACGACGCCCGTGCGCGCGTATAGCAGACGCAGGTAATCGTGGATTTCGGTCACGGTGCCCACGGTGGAACGCGGATTGCGCGCGGTGGTTTTCTGGTCGATGGATATGGCGGGACTTAAGCCCTCGATGCTTTCGACGTCGGGTTTCTGCATTTGCCCCAGGAAAAGACGCGCGTAAGACGAAAGCGATTCGACGTACCTGCGCTGTCCTTCCGCGAATATGGTATCGAACGCAAGCGAAGTTTTGCCGCTGCCCGAAAGCCCGGTAAAGACGATGAGTTTGTTTCTGGGTAAAACCAGGTCTATGTTTTTAAGGTTATTTTCGTTTGCGCCTTTGATTTTTATAAAGTCCATTTCGTTTACTCCGTTTGCGTATATTATAATACTTCGGGGCGCAAAAATCAACTTTAACGAGGACGTTTGGCAATGGAAAAGACTTCCGTTTTTATTGCGGAAGCCTTATATATTGTTTAAACGTATTTTTATTTTATGAGATTAAGCGTAAGGACGGAGTAAGGCTTTATCGCAACCTTGACTTTGCCGCTTTCAACCTTTAAATCCTGAAGTTTTATCTCGCTGCTATCGCAAACATACGCCTTTTTAAGCCAGTCCGCGCTGACGCTTACCATACTTTCCTTGCCGTCCGTTTCGACGAACCTTGCGATAAATCCCTCGCCGCCCTGGCAGGGCTTGAACGCGGTAAGCCATGCGCCGCAGGCGACGGCGGTTTATGCCTGACGGGAGATAAATAGCCGCCCTTGTACATTTTTCAAGGCGGTGATATCCACCCGCAAGGCGGTTAAGCACAGGCAAAAGACCGCGTATATAATGCTTATAAAACACAGATAATTCGGGCTTTCATTGTATCACAGATAGAACGCCTTATTTTGCCGTAATACCGCATAAAAAGTCGGCTATTGTAAAATGCTCTTGTTTTTCTTTATTTTGTAGATATGATAGAAAAAATTGCTTTGGTTTATATTTAATAACTGCAACGCGGTTTTCAGTTTTATGCGCTTGCAAAGATAGTCGTTAGCGACGGATAAAAATTCTTCCGAATATACGAACGAAGGGCGACCGAAACGGACGCACTTTTGATGTGCAATCTTTATTCCCTCGGCTTGCCGCGCCTTTATGCTCTCCCGCTCATTCTCGGCTACAAAGGATAAAACTTGCAACACAATATCCGAAATGAACTTGCCGACCAAAGTATCCGCTTTCGTGCGGGTGTCGAGTAGCGGCATATCTAACACGAGTATGTCCGCACCGATACTGTTTGTAATTCTGTTCCATTCCTCGATAATCTGGCTGTAATTGCGCCCCAACCGGTCAATGGACTTTATCACGAGCAGATCGCCGCTTGTGAGTTTCTTTAATAAGCGTTTATATTCCTTACGTTCAAAGTCTTTGCCGCTTTTCTTCTCGGAGAAAATGCGGCTTTTTTCAATGCCGAACTCACTAAACGCGGCAATCTGCCGTTGCAAGTTCTGGTCTTTTGCCGATACCCGCGCGTATGCGTAATTCATTGGTTTGTGCTCCTTTCGTTTTTATATAAGCATAGCGGATAAACGGCGAAAAGACTACCTGAAAAAGCCAAAAACAAAAAAATTGCAGTAAAAGTGTACTTTTACTGCAATGCCAAAAAAAATATATATCGGGCGCAAATTCAATGAATTTACTTGATTTATTATAGCACAAAAGCGGAAATCGGGGCAAGTAAAAGATAACAGTAAAAGTACACTTAAACTGCAAGCCGCAAGGAGGATAAACAATGAAAAAAGTATTAGCTGTTTTGCTTGCCGTGTTCATGGCGGCGACGTTAGCCGTAGGCTTGACCGCTTGCGACGATACCCCTGCGGAGCATACGCACGAATTTGCTACTGCTTGGTCGAGCGACGAAACTGACCATTGGCACGCTTGCACAGATGAGAATTGCACGGAAGTGAAAGATAAAGCCGCGCATACTTGGAACGACGGAGAGATCACCACGCCTGCAACCGAAACCGTCGACGGCATAAAGACTTTTACTTGCACTGTTTGCGGAAGAACAAAAACCGAAAGCGTGGAATATGTGCCTGTCGGCGGCGAAACAGATGTGCTTGCCGGCAAAACCTTTGTATTTTATAATACAACTTCCGACAATATGGATGCGGATATGCTTGCAGCAGTCAAGGCGCAAATGCAGAATTCAACAATAGAGTTTTACACGGACGGAACTTTTGAAATAAATCAAATAAGCATATCCGTCGTGCAAACCGGCACATATACACAAGATGAAACAGGTATTGCAATTACAATCGTAACTATGACACAGAATGGCGAACCAATAGAAACCCCTTCGTTGCCTATGACAGTCCGTTGTACATTTGACGGGGAATATTTTTCTTTTTCTACAAGTGTAGGACCGGATATTACTGTCAACAATATTTTTATTCTTGAATAAACAAAGCAAAATTTGATTTCCTATAACGATACCAAAGAAAACCTGCCTAAATAAATAGGCGGGTTTTTGTTATTGTATGGCAAATAAAACTTTAACGGCGAATGATTGTAACAATAGATATGACATACGGGGAATGATGAAAATTTAATAAATCAGTCAAAGGCGTTCACGCAAAATCGCGTGAGCGCTTTTTTTATGCCCTGCGAAAAAAGTCGCAATATAAAAGCCCGCAGTCCTCCCACGCGAATTTTGAAAAATTCAACCTTTTCAAAATTCAATCGGGAGGACAATTTTTTTGCATACAATCAAGTACATATTTGCGGACGGTACGGCAAGCGAAATCGAGGTTACGGAAGAATTTTACACGCTATACGCGGAACTTGTGCAACAGGAAAAGCGCAACCATTGGAAAGAAACGCGGCGGCATATCTCATTGGAATACTTAAACGAAAACGGGATAGATTTTGCAAGCCATGCCGCCGTCAGATTATGTCTTTTCCCCTGCGGCCCGAATATTTGGACTGAATTTTCTTAAGTTCCGCCATGCGGTCGCGCATCTTTATCGCCGTTTCGAAATCCAGCGACTTTGCCGCGACGGTCATCAGGCTTTTGAGTTTTTCTATTTCCGCGGGGATATCCTTAAGGTCCACTTTTTCGGAAGCGGCTTTGGTTATCTCGATGGTGTTGGTTATCTTTTTTATTATGGTTTTGGGGGTTATTCCGTGCTCGGCGTTATACTTTTGCTGTTTTTCGCGGCGGCGCTGCGTTTCGTCGATTGCGCGCCGCATGGAGCCCGTAATAACGTCGGCGTACATGACCACATAGCTGTCTGCGTTTCTTGCCGCCCTGCCTATTGTCTGGATAAGCGAAGTTTCGCTGCGCAAGAAACCCTCCTTGTCGGCGTCGAGAATGGCGACAAGGCGCACCTCGGGAATATCCAGTCCTTCCCTTAAAAGGTTGATGCCCACAACTACGTCAAACTCGCCCGCGCGCAGGTCGTTGACGATGGAAATACGCTCCATGGTGTCTATATCGGAGTGGAGATACCTGACTTTTACGCCGTTTTCGGCAAGGTAAGAAGTAAGACTTTCGCTCATCTTTTTGGTAAGCGTGGTTACAAGCACTCTGCCGTTTTCCTTTACGGTGGCGCGTATGCGCGAAAGAAGGTCGTCGATTTGCCCCGTAACAGGTTTTACGATTACGGGCGGGTCCAGAAGTCCCGTGGGTCTTATAATCTGCTCCGCCACGGCAGGCCCCGCAAGCTGCAGCTCGTACGGCGCGGGAGTTGCCGAAACGTAAATAATCTGCCCTACTCTGCGGTTGAATTCCTCGAAATTAAGCGGACGGTTGTCGTAGGCGGCGGGCAGACGGAATCCGTAATCCACCAGCGATTTCTTTCTTGCGAAGTCGCCGCGGTACATTGCCCTCAGCTGCGGAATGGTCATGTGGCTTTCGTCGATGAACATTATAAAGTCGCGCGGAAAGTAGTCCAGAAGCGTAAAAGGCGGCTCGCCCGGCTTTCTGCCGTCGAAGTAACGCGAATAGTTTTCTATTCCGCTGCAGTAACCTATCTCGCGCATCATCTCCACGTCGTAATCCACTCGCTGGTCGATGCGCTGCGCCTCGATAAGTTTATTCATGTCGGTGAAATATTTAACCTGCTCGTCCTTGTCTTTAAGTATCGCGGTTATGGCGTTGTTGAGCGTTGCCCTTTCCACGGCGTAGTGAGATGCGGGAAAAATAGCGGCATGGTTAAGCCTTGCGACAATCTTGCCCGTCACGATGTCAAACTCCGACAGCGAGTCGATTTCGTCGCCGAAAAACTCCACGCGGATTCCGTGCTCCGACGACGACGCTATAAAAATATCCACGGTGTCGCCCTTAACGCGGAAGTTTGTACGTTCCGCCTCCGTATCGTTGCGCTTGTAATTTATGGCGACAAGGCGGCGTATAAGCTCGTCTCGTTCGAGTTTATCGCCGGGGCGAAGCGATACGGACAGTCTGTAATACTCCTCGGGCGCGCCCAGTCCGTAGATGCAGGAAACGGACGCGACGACGATGGTATCTCTGCGCTCGTGCAAGGAGCAGGTTGCCGAGTGTCTGAGTTTGTCTATTTCGTCGTTTACTTCAAGGTCTTTTTCGATATAAGTATCCGTGCTGGCGATGTACGCCTCGGGTTGGTAATAGTCGTAATATGACACGAAAAATTCCACGCGGTTATGGGGAAAAAACTCGCGCATTTCGTTGCAAAGCTGCGCCGCAAGCGTTTTATTGTGCGCAAGAACAAGCGCGGGACGCGCCACGTTTTTTATGATATTCGCCATGGTAAACGTCTTGCCGCTGCCCGTGACGCCCAGAAGCACCTGATGACGCAGTCCGTCCTCTATGCCCTCGCTTAATTTCCTTATGGCTTCCGGCTGGTCGCCCGTGGGGCTGTAGTCGGAAACGAGTTCGAATTCCTTATCCATGGTTAAAGTATAGCACATAAGGTTATTATGCGCAATTGTTTAAATGATTTCTTTGCGCGCATTTCGTCAAAGCGTAAAGAGCGCGAATCCGTGGACAAACGCGGCAAAAAGGGTTATAATTTTTAAAACCGAACAGTGTAACGCAAACGATTTAACCGTAAATTTTCTCCTTAAAGGCAGGTGTTGACAGTGGACAGACTGATTTTACACAGCGATCTCAATAACTTTTACGCGTCCGTCGAATGTGCGCTTGACCCCTCGCTTAAGGACGTGCCCGTAGCCGTTGCGGGCAATCCCGAAAAAAGGCACGGCGTCGTACTTGCCAAAAACACCATTGCCAAAAAAGCGGGAGTAAAAACGGGCGACGTGATTTTCGTCGCGAAACAAAAATGTCCCGACATACGCTTCGTCCGGCCGCACTTCGACCTTTACATGAAATATTCAAAAGCCGTTTTCGGGATTTATACGCGCTTTACTCCCCTTGTGGAGCCCTTCGGCCCCGACGAATGCTGGCTGGACATGACGGGCTCGACAAAACTGTTCGGCTCGGGCGAGGAAATCGCGCGACGGATTGCCGACGAAGTCAAAAAAACCGTTTCGCTTACCGTTTCGGTGGGCATAAGCTTTACCAAGCCTTTTGCCAAACTGTGCAGCGACCTTGCTTTACCCGACGGATACTTCAAAGCGGACAAAAGCGAATTTAAGGAAAAACTCTGGCCGCTTGAAATAGGAAAACTTTTGATGGTGGGCGGCAAAACGCAAAAAAAACTTAACGCGATGGGCGTATTTACCGTGGGCGACCTTGCGCTTAAAGACGAGGCGGCGCTTGAGCGCGAGCTGGGCAAAATGGGCGTAAAACTGAAAAGTTACGCTCTCGGCAAAGACGACGAACAGGTAAGAAGATACGACGTAGAGCGCGAAAAAGAAAGCGTGGGGCACGGCATGACGGCTGTTCGCGACATAAAAGACGAACACGAGCTTTATACCGTAATTTGTTATCTTTGCGAAAAAATTTCCGCGCGCATGATAAAATATGGGTTGAAAGGCGAATGCGTACACATTGACCTCAGAAGCGCGTTTTTAAAAAGCGTAAGCAAGCAGAAAAAATTGCCGAGACCCGTTTTCGCCGCCTCCGACATTTCCGAAACAGCTTTTGCGCTTGCCAAGGAATTGACGGAAAAAAACTTCGTCCCCTTGCGCACGGTAACGGTCAGCGTTTCCGCGCTTTCGGACATGAAAAAAGGAGTCCAGATTTCGTTTTTCGATGATAAAGACCGTAAGCGCGAAAACCTGGAGCTTGCTTTAGATAAAATCCGACGTAAATACGGCAAGGATACGGTAAGACGCGCAAGTTTAATCGCGTGCGACTTTATCTACGACAAAGACGACAACGAGGATTTTCTGCCGTTTCAAAGATAAATTTTCGTCTGTTGCCTCTTTGCCGCCGCGGCGTTATTCCGTTTATGCAAATTGTAATTCTCTCCCCGTAAAACGACGGGATTAAATTTAACTCAAAAAAACTTAAAAAAATATCCGCCCTTGTGTTAAAAGGCGGATTTATTTTATTAAAACGCACTGACAACGCGCGAAAAACAAAGCTTAAAACAATTTTTATTGACTTACCGATTAACGGCATTTTGTCTTTTTTAATCAAAAAGGTTAAGCCGATACATATTTTGTAAAGAAAACGTCACTTGACGAACCCCAAAGAAATAAGCAGCGCCTTGTCGATGCGGCGCATGACTTCGCCGCTTACCACTCCTATTTTATCCTTGAGTCTTCGCTTATCGATGGTACGAATCTGCTCCAAAAGCGCGACGGAATCCTTATTAAACCCGAAATCGCCTTTTCTGAACTCTATATGCGTGGGTAATTTTGCCTTGGTCATCTGACTGGTTACGGCGCATACTATTACGGTAGGCGAATATTTATTGCCGACGTCGTTCTGAATGACAAGTACGGGGCGCACTCCGCCCTGCTCGCTGCCCACGACGGGGCTTAAATCGGCATAGAATATTTCACCTCGTTTTATTTCCATAATTCTCCTTGACGGTTACTTGCAAAGACTGAGATTTATTTCGCCCCAATCGCGATAGCCTTCCGCCATATCCTTCTCGTTCATAATATGCGGGTTGACAAGCATGGTGTTAAGGATATCTTCGGCTATTCTTTCGGGTGTTGCGCTTTCCTCGGCGGCGCGTTTAATCAGCGCCGATTCGGCCTCGGAGGAAAGCTCTATAAGATATTTACCCATTATTTATCTCCTTATAAAAATTTAATATACGCTTATTATCAATAAAAAAACGCGTTTGTATGTGTAACAATACGCGTTTTTACTGTTTTTGACAAAATCTGTCGTTTTTCGCAATCTTTGTTTTTTATTGATTACGGTTGTTTTTTTGTTGACTTTTACATTAATTTTTTCAGCACTTTTGTAAGCGGATTAAATCCCACCAGCATGAACACGAGCGAAGACACAAGCTGAAACGCATAAAACGGAAGCCCTGCCACATAAACGGGGATAAACGGTACGCCGTATAAAAGCGAAAACACAAGCGAGGTAAGCAATCCGAAAAACAGCGTACCTATAAGCGCGACGATGAGATATACATAAAGCGACTTTACTTTCAGTGCGGACAAAACCGCAGCCGAAAGGCACAAAAGCGGCCAGTACAGATAATAGGAAATCGCCACGTCCAAAGAAAAAGCGTACAGAAACATGTCCGCCGTGCAGAACACGACGCTTGCCGCCACCGCGCGAAGACCGAAGCACACGCCGAAAACTATCGTAAGAGTGGTTACCACTTCAACGTTGGGAATAAACGACAGTGCAAGTTTGCCGATAACGAGCATGGCGCTCATTACGGCGGTTTCGGTAATTGCGCGCGCGGGAGAAACTTTTTTTCCGTTTTTTGAAAGAAGTTTAAATTCTTTTCCCTCCGCGGCGGAAGACTGCACGCAGCTGGTTTTATCTTCAGTCGTGCTCATCTTTGTTTTTTCTTGTCCCGGCCACTATAAGCTTTACTGCGCCGGCAACCGCCGCCAAGGCGACCACAGCCCCCACCGCTATCAGCACAATGGTCTGAGCGGGAACGGGAGTAGACGTTTTACTGCCGTCGCCGCCTTTTGCAAGCGTTGTGGAAAGAGTGTTGTAATTTTCGTCATAGTTCTGCGTGCCGTATTCGAAGGTTATTTTAGACACGTAAGAACCGTCTTCTTTGGTAAGACTTTGCTGCGACACGCCCAATAAAGCGTACTCATCGTCTATTTTATAAGTGTAGTAATATCCCTTTTCGTCGTTTATGGCCGTGTTCTTCAAAGACGTTATGTACGCGCCGTAAACGCTGTCCTCTTTGACGACCGACAGGTCAAGATAGTCGTTGTACTCTTCAAGAAATTCAAGCACCGTTCCCTTATCGGTGGTAAGGTCCTCGTAAGTATAGGTCTTGTCCTCGTACTTAATCTCAAGCGTCAAAGTTTTTTCGCCGTTGTCCGTTTTAGGCAACGTCGCGCCGTATACGATAAGCATTATCGCGGCTACGGCAAGTATAATCACCGACACTATTGTTGTTTTAGCTTTGTTCATGTTGTCTCCTTTTTTTCGCGCCCGTACCGTGATGCAGTCAGTAGCGAATTGTTAAAGCCGATTGTCTGTTTGTAATTTTTTTATTCTTTTATTGCGCCAAAAAATTTTGTTAAAGAAATCTCATCGCGCATAAGCGATTTCGATTATCACGTCGCTTGCCAGCACGCTTGTAACCGAATTAAGCCTTTTCGCGGCGCGCTCTCCCGCTTTGCCGAAGTGGAAGCATCCCGCTTTGACCGCCTGAAACGGCGGAAGAACGCAGGACAGCGCGGCAATCATTCCCGAAAGCACGTCACCGCTTCCGCCTTTACTCAGCATGGGTCCGCCCGTCACGGAAAAATACGTTTCGCTGCCGTCTGTAATAACGGTGGTTGCGCTTTTAACCGCGACTGCGCAATCGTACTCGCGGGCAAAACAGCGTATCCCCTCGAGATAAGGCAACCCGCAATCGGGGTTTAACCGCGCGTACTCCACGACGTGAGGAGTAAGTATAAGCTTGCACTTATGTCCTTTTATAACGCTTTTATCGCGGCTTACCGCGTTAAGCGCGTCAGCATCTAACACAAGCGTACCGCTGAAATTCTGCGCCAGATATTTCACAATCGCCGCTGTGTCGCCGTCCCTGCCCATACCGCAACCTATCGCAATAGAATCCGCACCGTCCATGACTTCGTCAAGTGCTTTTGCGTCAAATAAAATTTTTCCGTTTTCAGACGGTAGAAAATACAGCATATTTTCCTTGACGCGCGACTCAAAAGCGGCTTTTTCCGACTTCGGCACGCAAAGCGTAACAAGACCCGCGCCCGTGCGCAGAGCCGCGACGGCGCTTTCGAAGCACATGAGCGGCGCACCGGGCATAGTCATACTGCCGCCGATGACGCGCACTTTTCCGAAGCTGCCTTTATGCGACGCGGGTTTACGCGGCGGCAAAACCGCGTCTTCGTCCGACAGTATTCTGCCTTCCTTCACGCACGGAATACCTATTTCCGCAACGGTTACGTCGCCCGTATAATTTCTGCCCTCGCCTAAAATCAATCCCGTCTTAACGGCGGTAAAGGTAACCGTTTCGTTTGCCGTAACGCACGCGCCGTATGCTTTTCCCGAATCGGCGTCCAGTCCCGAAGGCACGTCCGCGGAAATCACGAACGCGCGGCTGAGGTTTATTTCCGATATCGCCCTTAAGTACTCTTTCTCGGGCGCACGCGTAAGACCTATGCCGAACACGCAGTCGACCACCGTACGGTAAACGTTTTTACTTACCTCGTTTACAAACGGAACGCCTGCCGCTTTCAGCGCGGCAAGCCGTTTTTCGTTGCCGTCGTTACGTCTGACGCCCACGGGAAAAACGCTTACGTCGAAACCTTCTTCCCAAAACAAGCGCGCGCACTCCAGTCCGTCGCAACCGTTGTTTCCGCCGCCCGTCACGAAAAGCATTTTGTCGTCCTTCCCGCGCAAAGATTTTTCCGCACTCTTTTTAAGCGCGGCGGCGGCACGCGCAATAAGCTCGTCCTCGGTTATACCCGAATCCATAAGTTTTTCCTCGGCGGCTTTCAGGTTTTTGGGAGTAACTACGTATTCGCCGAATAAACTCATTTGGGAACCTCCAGCATACAGACGGCGGTTGCCGTACCCGCGTCGTGGGAAATGGAAACGTGAGCTTTAAGTCCCGCGGCAATTTCCTTGGCTTTTCCGTAAAGATGAACGACGGGCGCGCCGGACTTGAGGTGGTCGATTTCCACTTCGTGAAAGTTAAGCCCGTTTATGCCGCTGCCAAGCGCTTTGAAGACGGCTTCTTTTGCGCAGAAAAAGCCCGCAAGCGTTTCGTCGCGCCTGCCCGTGCTTTCGTAATAATCAAGCTCCTTTTCGGTAAAAACGCGGCTGCGGAAATGCTCGCTTTCAGCGGCATGCGCCACTCTTTTTATCTCAACAATGTCAACGCCGATCATGACCTTTAGTTCTCCTTTTTTACCCCGTCTCTTTTTTCAGAATTCCTCTTCGTCATATAAGGAATATTCCTCTTTAACGCGCTCTAAGGCGGCATCGATGTCCGAATATGAAAAGCCGCGTGCGTAAAGGTGATGCTTTAACTTTGCCATGACGAAATCCCGATGAGTGCGTATATATTTTTCCGCGGCGGCAAATGCGGCGTCCGCTTGCGAATCGATTTCTTCAAGTGCCTCCTCCGCCGCCATGGAATCCGCGCCCAGTCTTTTGAGTTCGGCACGGATTTTGTTTACGCCCGCTTTAGTACGGTATGCCGCAACGTACTCAAAGCAGAATTTACGGTCGTCGCAAAGTCCGTACTCCCTCAGCTTTTGAAGCACCGCAGACAAAACATTATAAGTGTAACCCTTTTCGCGCAAAAATTTTTTGATTTCCGACTCGGTGCGCAACCTTATCGAAACGAATTTTACGGCTTTTTCGAAAGCCGTACCCGATTCGCTTTCAAGCTGAATGGCCGAAAGCTCGTCTTCGCTTATCTCGACTCCCGGCTGAAGTCTGTATTTAACCGCAGTAAGTGCTTCCAGTCCGCAGACGAAAACTCCGTCAAGGTATACGTTGACGCGGTTCTTGTTTTTTCTTTGACAAGCAATTTCGGTGATTTTACCCATACCGCTATTATAACAGACGCGCAAAAATATGACAACGGTTTTTGCGTGCACTAAGCGTTAAAAAAAACCCTCGCCCGTATTCTATGTTTATTTTTCGATGCGTTTGCGCATAATGGTAATATCATTTCTTTTAAGGAGGATATTTAAATCATGGCGTCAAAAATGACTACCAAAACCCTGCAGGAGCTTAACGAGCTTCTTAACAGCGAGCAGTTGTGCTACAAAAAATGCTGCAACTACGTCGCGTCGTGCACGGACCCCGTGCTTAAGACCAAGCTGGGCAATTACGCAGACAACTGCAAGTCCCGCTTCCAGATGCTTTTGAACTATCTTAACAATCATCAATAATTCGGAGGAAATTTTTAAAAATGGCAACTTCAACCAAAACCACCGCCGCAAAAAAACAAACCGCGGCAAATAAATCCACTGCGGCAAATAAATCCGCAACGGCAAAAAAACAGACTGCGATGAAAGCCGACTGCGCAAAATCGTCAGGCGCAAGATGCAAGGCTACGGAATTCGCTCAGGACCAGTGCAAGCTTTCGGATTACGACATCATATCCGATGTTTTGGGCTCGCACAAATCGCTGATTAAGCTTTACGGCACCGCGCTTTGCGAAATCTCCTGCGAGGACCTTAGAAACATCGTTTCAAGCAAGATGAACGAATGCGCTTGCGATCAGCTTGACGCTTTTCTCTATATGAACGAACGCGGTATGTATAAGACCGAACCCGCGCCCATTCAAAAGGTAAAGGAAGCGCGTCAGAAATTTGCCGGCACCATAAAAAACATTAAAAAATAATGTATATTTAGAAAAAGAATGCGCGCCTTATCCCATTGAGAAGGCGGCAAAAAAAACAGCGGTTACCCAAAATCAGGTAACCGTTGCTTTTTTATTAACGAGTATTATTTGATTATTTCTTCGTATTCGTAGGAAGTATTGCCGTTTTCGTCAGGCATGCTTTTAACGATATATCTTTTAATTTCGCTACCGTTGCGCACAGTCATGCAAACGACTTCCTTGCCGTTGTGCATTTCCTTGTCGAACGAAAACATTTTTATCGCACCGTCTTTATAGTACTTCATTTCGACTTCGGTTTCGTTGCGTTCTTCCTCGACGGAAAACTCAGACTTTTCAACCGTGACTCCGTTTTCCGTTATCGAACAGCTGTACTCGAATTCGGTTTCGTCGCCGTCGGTTTCGGTCTTGTGTTCCACCGTCATGTAACGCGACTGACCGAGATTAACGCGGAATTCCGTTTTGCTTTCGCTTTCGTTGTATTCCGTTTCGATTTCTCTTTCGCCGCGGATTTCGTAATCCTGTCCTTCAATCACCATTATCCCTTCGATGGAATAATTCTCCTCGCTTTCGTCGCGGTCATCGTCAAAATCTCTGTCACAGTCGCACTCCCGATCATCGTCAGAATCGAATTCTTCCTCACGGTCACGGTCGCGCTCACGGTCACGATTGACGTCATCGCGCAATGTCTGATTGTAATACATCACGTATCCCGACTCTTTGCCGTCAATATCCGTAAAAGAAACGGTAACCTTTTCCGCGTATTCCGCGCGGTCGCTTTCCTCGGTTACGATTTTAAATCCGTCATCGTTTAAAAGACTTTCAACCAGCCCCATGTACCTGTCAAGTTCATTTGTTTCCCCTCCGCTTGTGTCCGTGGTACCGCTCTCGTCGGTAGTGCCGCTTGTGTCGGTAGTGCCGCTTTCGTCAGTGGTACCGCTTGTATCGGTGGTACCGCTTGTGTCAGCTGCGGGCACCTCATCGTTCATGGAAGAAATAATCATGCCTGCGGAAGCCGCGCTGAAGCCGTAAACCGACTTTGCGGAATTAAGATTATCAAGCGAAATTCCGTTTTGACCCGAATTGTTTTTGCCGCCGCTGAGGTCGCACCCCGTAAGCACCAAAGAAAATGCCAGAACCAGCGACAGAGTTAAAACTGCAATAAATTTTTTCATGTTCGTAATCTCCTTAATTGATTTTAAAAGGGGACGGAATCATCCGGAATTTTTATCCGTCACACCTATATAACAACGCACACCCTCCTTTTTGTTGGTAAATTTCAAAAAAAATTTTAAATTATTTTTTATAAAGCGTTATTGACGAAAAACAGGCTTTTCCTTTATAATAATATACGGAATGAACTTAATCGGGCAAAACGCTTAAAAAAAATTACGCCTTTAAAGAAATTTTTTCTTATAAAAAGTTTCTGAGTAAAGGCGAAAATGGTTTTACAAAAAAACTTTAACGAATTTTAAAAAACTCCAACAAAACGAGTACGCAAAATTGTTTATATTACGGATGGGCAATGATTAACGACAAACTGGAACGCAAAATCATCAAGCTGAAAAACGGCGACATGAGTGCTTTTGACTACGTTTACAAGCACACGAACCGCTCCGTTTATTTTACCGCGCTTTACATCGTGCGCGACAAAATGACGGCGGAAGACGTTTTGCAGGAAACTTTTATAAAAGCCGTTTCGTCCATCGGTCAATACAAAAGCGGCACGAATTTCACGGCGTGGATAACTTCCGTAGGGCGTTCGATTGCGCTTAACCATATTAAAAAACGGCGAAGAGAAATCCTGACCGATTTTGAAGAAGACGAATACCGATACGGGCGCGAGGACGCGGACGTGCCGTACATATTCGACCTGGCGGCGAAAATTCTGACCGAAGAAGAATACCGTATCGTAATGATGTGCCAGGTTGCGGGCTACAAGCGAAGAGAGGCGGCGGAATTACTTGATATGCCCATAGGAACCGTTACCTGGAAGTTTAACGAAGCGATAAAAAAACTTAAACAAAATCTCGAAAAGGAGGAAGGCGCATGAAAAACGTTAAAAAAATGCTGACCGAGCAAGCCGATAAAATACTGCCGGACGACAGCGTTAAAGAAAACATAAAACGCGAACTTAACATATCAGCGTCGGAAGCCGCGCTTTCCTATGCGCACGGCGGAGAATCGTCGGCGCGCACAAACACCAAAAACAAGCTGATTGCCGCCTTTGCCGCAATAGTCGTGGTGGCACTGGCGCTTGTAATCGCATTGTCGCTGATATTCAAGGATAAAAATCAGCCCTTCTCACCCTTCCCCGCGCCCGGAAATAAATTCACGCAGATAACCAATGCGGACACGTTTTACGCATACGGAGCGGCTTCGGTAGGGACGATGCTCTCCTCTTTATCTCAGGATAAAGTTTCGGGACTTAAGACAAGCGGAGTGCGTCTTGCATCCTTTGACGAAGAGAATTTTCCGACCGATGACGTCAACAGATACATGGCTCTGGTGGAAAATCTTTTGGGCGGCGACGAAATAAAGGAAACTGTTGTTTCGGGCGATATGGGTTACGAATACGGAATGACGGTATCGTATACCGATTTACTTGGTAACACAGTTGATTACACGATGTATTACGACAAGATTTTCCTGTCGTCCGATATTGACAAAGGCGAAAGCGAAGAAAATTACTCGATAATCGGAATTCTTGTTACCGATAAGGGCAATTATCCCGTGGAAGGCAAGTACGAAACCGAGTCGGAGTCCGAGGGCGGTGAATCCGAGTCGGAGTCGGAGCTTTACTTTAAAGCCTTTACTAACGCAGAGAAAACTTCCTATATCGAAGTTGAACAGGAATCGGAGTCGGAAAACGAAGGCGGCGAATCGGAATCCGAAACAAAATACAGTTATTCGGTTTTCGTGGGCGGCGTAATGACGGAAAAAACGGTCGTGGAATACGAAAACGAAGACGGCGAACTTGAAGTTAAGCTCCTGATAACGACAAATGACGGCGAAAACACTACTCTTACCTTTAAAGACGAAAGCAAGAAAAATCAACGTATTTTGTTCGTCCGCGGAGAAATGAACGGTAAAGACGTAAGCTTCCGCGTTTACGTATCCGAAGGACAATACAGATACGAATTTCAGGACGGCTCCTATTCCGACCAGGGCAGATACCACGACGATGACGACGATGACGACGACGAAGATGATGATGACGATGACTGATTTTTTATCGGGTTTTTGTACTGACGGTATTTTTTGTCTGATATAAATTTATCATAAACCGGCTTAAGCAAATAAAAAGATAAAAGAACACAAAAAAAAAGAGCTTCCGACTTAAAGCAGAAGCCCTTTTTTATTACGCAATAAGTTTTATCGAAATCGCAATTACTTGTTCATCGCTTCCTGAACGGCAACCGCGCAAGCGACGGACGCACCGACCATGGGGTTGTTGCCCATACCGATAAGGCCCATCATTTCCACGTGAGCGGGAACCGACGAAGAACCTGCGAACTGAGCGTCGGAATGCATTCTTCCCATCGTGTCCGTCATGCCGTAGGACGCGGGACCTGCCGCCATATTGTCGGGGTGCAAAGTTCTGCCCGTGCCGCCGCCGGAAGCCACGGAGAAATAAGCTTTGCCGTTGTCGACAGCCCATTTTTTGTAGGTGCCTGCAACGGGGTGCTGGAATCTGGTGGGGTTGGTGGAATTTCCCGTGATGGAAACGTCCACGCTTTCATGCTGCATAATCGCAACGCCTTCCCTTACGTCGTCCGCGCCGTAGCAACGTACTTTTGCCTTTTCGCCGTCGGAGTAAGCGATGGTGTTTACAACCTTAAGCTCGCCCGTGAAATAGTCGTATTTGGTCTGGACGTAGGTAAAGCCGTTGATGCGGGAAATAATCATGGCAGCGTCCTTACCAAGTCCGTTAAGGATAACCTGAAGGGGATTTTTCCTTACCTTATTGGCAGTTTTGGCAATGCCGATTGCGCCCTCGGCGGCGGCAAAACTTTCGTGGCCGGCAAGGAAGCAGAAGCATTTGGTATCCTCGCTTAAAAGTCTTGCGGCGAGATTGCCGTGGCCCTGACCCACTTCGCGCTGTTCGGCAACGGAGCCGGGAACGCAGAAGGCCTGAAGTCCCTCGCCTATCGCGACGGCGGCGTCGGTAGCCTTTTTGCAGCCTTTGGCGATGGCGACGGCACAACCCAAAGTATAAGCCCAGGAAGCGTTTTCAAACGCGATGGGCTGGGTTCCCTTTACGATTTTATCGGGGTCGAAACCTTTGTCAAGGCACATCTGACGCGCGGCCTCGAGGTCTTTAATGCCGTACTTTTTGAGGCATTTATTGATTTTATCTATTCTTTTTTCGTAACCTTCGAAAGTAACACTCATGACTTTTACCTCCTTACTTCGTGCGCGGATCGATGTAGCTTGCCGCACCCTCGAATCTGCCGTAATGACCGGTGGACTCCTTAAGAGCCTGGTCAGCGCTCATGCCGCCGCGAATCTTGTCCATCATTACGCCCATTTTAACAAACTCGTAACCGATGATAAGGTTGTCCTTGTCAAGAGCGAGTTTCGTAATATAACCTTCAGCCATTTCAAGGTATCTGACGCCCTTAGCCTCGGTGCTGTAAATTGTGCCTACCTGACTGCGGTGACCTTTGCCGAGGTCTTCCATGCCGGCGCCGATTTCCAATCCGTCCTCGGAGAAAGCGGACTGGGTTCTGCCGTAAACTATCTGCAGAAAAAGCTCGCGCATGGCGGTATTGATAGCGTCGCAGACAAGGTCGGTGTTAAGCGCCTCCAGAATGGTCTTGCCGGGAAGAATCTCGCCCGCCATAGCCGCGGAATGAGTCATACCCGAGCAACCCAGCGTTTCGACAAGCGCCTCGCGAATAACGCCCTCTTTGACGTTAAGCGTAAGTTTGCAGGCGCCCTGCTGAGGTGCGCACCAGCCCACGCCGTGCGTAAGACCGCTGATATCTTTAATTTCTTTCGCCTGGACCCATTTGCCCTCTTCGGGAATGGGCGCAGGTCCGTGGTTGGGGCCCTTGCGGACGCAAACCATTTCTTCTACTTCCCTTGAAAAATGCATATTACCCTCCAAAAAGATTATTGCCCTGTCTATTAAGGCACCTGACTTAGGCACCGATAAAAATTATACCATATCGTGTCCGATTTAACAACTGTTTTTTCGGCCAAATCGTTGCTTTTTTAATCGGGTTACTATATAATAAAATAGAACTGCATAAGTATTTATAATATCAGGGAGGCTTTATAATGGACAAAAACATTCTGGTAACGGGCGGAGCCGGTTACATCGGCACGCATACCGAAGTGGAACTTCTTAACCGCGGTTACAACGTTATCGCTTTCGACAATATGGTTAACTCCTGCGAGGAAAGCATTAAGCGCGTGGAAAAAATTACGGGCAAAAAAATCAGATTTTACAATGCCGACATGCGCGACGCCGCCGCAATGGAAAAGATTTTTTCGGAAAACAAAATCGACAGCGTGATTCATTTCGCCGGTCTTAAAGCCGTGGGCGAAAGCGTCAGAAAACCGCTTGAATATTACGACAACAACATTTACGGCACGCTTGTGCTTTTGGAAACGATGCAGAAGTTCGGCGTCAAAAAAATAGTGTTCTCCTCCTCCGCCACGGTTTACGGAACGCCTGAAAGACTGCCTCTTGACGAGGATTGCGCGCTTTCCACCACTAATCCTTACGGCTCGACCAAGCTGATGCTGGAAAACATAATGAAAGACCTTTACACTGCAGACAACTCCTGGGATATAATTTTACTGCGTTACTTTAACCCCGTGGGCGCGCATGAAAGCGGTCTTATCGGCGAGGACCCCAAAGGAATCCCCAATAACCTTACCCCCTATATCGCACAGGTGGCAAGCGGAAAACTTAAGGAAATCAACGTTTTCGGCAACGATTACGACACCCCCGACGGTACCGGAGTGCGCGATTACATTCATGTCGTTGACCTTGCTTTGGGCCATGTAAAAGCTATTGAAAAAATCAACGAAGCGGGCGTGCATATCTACAATCTCGGTACGGGCAACGGTTACAGCGTGCTGGACGTCATCAAAGCTTTTGAAAAAGCTTGCGGCAAAAAGCTTCCGTACAAAATCTGCCCCCGCCGCCCCGGCGACATAGCCGCCTGCTACGCAAAAGTAGATAAGGCAAAACGCGAGCTTGATTGGGTGGCTGAGCGCGGCATAGACGAAATGTGCGCTTCGCTGTGGAAATGGCAGACGATGAATCCCGACGGTTACAAATCAAAATAAAACGAACAGTATAAACAAAGCGGAACGGTTGATTTTGCCGTTCCGTTTTTTTATTAAATAATTTGTTTAATCAAATTCCTTAATTCTGTCAATTACCGCGTTGCTTTTATAAGACCCTTTGATTTAATAATACCGATATTAAACTCGCTTTTTACCGAAAGGCGACTTAATTGTTTAAGCATTACTCTTCAGTCAGATAATGCGATTGAATAAAGCAAAATTATTTTTAAGTAAAATGCTCTATTCTTTCGGATGACGCTCGTCTAAGTAACCCGTTTCAAGCGCCTCTTCCATTTCGTTATCTGCGGTCGAAAAAGTGTCGGTGAAAAAAGAGGGCGCCTTTTCGCCGTATACTTTTTTGCCGAACTCGTAAAGATGTCTTTTTGCCTTTGCACGCTGTTTTCGGGCAATCTTAAGCGCGCGTAACTGAGTGCGGGTATCGACTTTTCCGGTTGTCTTGATATAATCGTAAAGCGATATTTCGTTTAAGTGCGAACACTCGGTCATGAATTCATATACTTTGTCGCGCATTGCCGAAGCGTTTGCTTTTGCGGAAACGTTTGCTTCGGGATATACAGGCTTGCCTACTTTCAAAGTTACCCGCGGACAGAGGTAATTTTTAAAAAGTCCTTTGGGCTTACGGTAAACCACGCAAACGGGTACTGCGGGCACGTTGTTCTTTGCCGCGTAGGAAAACGAAGTGGACGGAAAAGGTCTTATGCCCGTATAATACGGCCAGATATGCGCTTCGGGCATTACCACGAGAGTACGGCCTTTTTTAATTTTGCCGTCTACTGCTTTGGTAAAGTTTTTAAAAGCCGCAAGATCGGCGGGCACAGGCAGCGCACCCAGCATTTTTACGATATGCCGGACTACGGGCATATGAACGGCGTCGGGGTTACAAACTATGTAACACCTTCTCGGGGCTGCGGCACAAACAAGCGCGAAAGCGCAGTCAAGCGTGTTGACGTGGTTGCTGTAAATCACGCATCCGCCCTTAACGGAGCGCAGATTTTTCCTGCCCTCCACCCTGACTCCGTGCGCTATTTTGCAGATAATCCAAAGAACGGGAACGGCAATAAGGTAATAAAGGACAAAACTGAAAAAGCGGAAAAACGGATTTCTGCTTTCGTAGCGGTACATTTTGTCCACCGGACGGATAAGCGTAGCTTTGAAATCGGTGAAATCGTCGTTTCGCTCGTCGGAATAATATAGTTTTTGTCCGTATAATACCTTTTTCATTTTGCGTCGTCCGCAACTGCCTCTTTAAACATTATTTCCATCATGTCGATACTGTTATCCAGTTTGAATTTTTGTGCGTATTCGATGTATTTTAAGGAAGCTTCGGCTTTCTCTTCGGGGTGTTCTATCCAATAATCGATTTTTGCCGCCAGCGAACGAGGAGTCCCGTCAAACAGACTTCTCTCGTCCAGCGCAAAAAAGCGCGTGGCGGAACGCGGACTGTCGTTTATTACGGGCACAAGGCCGCAGGTTATGGCCTCAAGCGCGGCAATAGCCTCGATTTCCACGTCGGCGGGATGCACGTAAAGGTCGCAATAATTAATTACTTCGTTAAGCTCGTCGGGCGCAAAAAAGCGTATTACGGGCGGATTGACTTTCAGTTTTTCGGCAAGATCCATCACTTTTTCCTGCTTTGGGCCTTTTCCCGCGCAGATAATCTGTATTTTGTCGCGATATCGTGAAGCGGCAACGCCTTTGACCAGCAAATCGTGACGCTTTTCTCCGGCAAATCTTCCCGTAAACAATATCAGAATCTTGCCCTCGTACTCTGACGGACGGACGGAGTCGGTTTTTTTATAGCAAGGGGCGACGCCGTTGCTGATGACGTGCAACGCCGATTTGTACTTATGGGCGGTAAGCTCGCTTGCGATATACTCGCTTGGGCAGTGAATGTGTTTTACGTGTTTATAAAGCACCCTGCGGAATCGGTTGTAAAGATAGTCGTTTACAAGCTTGGCGTCTTTAAGGAAAATATGGCTGGAAAAATTTTCGGGTTGGCAATGAAAAGCCGCGGTACAGGGAACGTGCAGTTTTTTTGCGATTTTAAGCGCAGCTCTTCCCAATTTGAAAGGCATCATGATATGCACGAGGTCGCTTCCCGTTATCGCTTTCGTCAAAACTTTCTTATCGGGTTTAGCAAGCTCCACTCCGTTTTTGGAAACATAGTTGTTAAAGCAATAAAAATTACGCTTCGGAACGGTGTAATATCCTTCTTTATCGCAAGCATAAGGAGAAACTATCCTGACCTCGTAACCTCTATCGGTCAATGATTCGATTAGCCTTTGCGCCGTGATGGCCGTGCCGTTGTTTTGTTTTCCGTACACGTCCGCTATTATGGTAATAATCATATATCTCCCACAAGCGTATATAATCAATATGCCCTGATAAACGGGCATACTGACACTTACGCTTTTGTCGTTAAGATTTATCAAAGCGCAACTTACGCGAAACGCTTTACTTATACTATACTTTTTTACACTATAAAAGTCAAATATAAAACCTTAATTTAGCATTAAAAAAAGGTTAAAAAAACTCAGCTCAAAAATTCGGCTTTCCGAACCGATGAATTTAAAATATTTTTCGGTAACTCTCCGCGCTTATAAAAATCAAAGCAAAGGAATAGTTTCAAGGAAAATAATATCGCCGCGTTCAGCCGCCTCGCCCTCGGCAAGCACGGTGGCTTTAACGGTAATTATGCCGCCCGCTTTTTCGACAAGCGCTTCAAGCCCCTTTAAAGAGCCGCCCGTGGAAATTACGTCGTCAACAATTCCTACGCGTTTACCCTTAAGGAGCTGCGCATCGTGTGCCGAAAGATACAACGTCTGTTCTCCGCCCGTAGTAATGGACTTGACGGTGGAGCTTATGCCGTCCTGCATATAAAGTTTAACCGTTTTTCTCGCCACCGCATAGAACTTCTGATTAAGTTCTCTTGCGACGACGTGCGTCAGCTGTAACCCTTTGCTTTCAGCGGTAATAAGCACCTCGACGTCGGGTGCGTATTCCTTAATTCGCTCGGCTAACTTTTTACCGCAGTATTCGGTAAGGTCCTGATTGCCGTGAAGATTGAAAAACGCAATCCTGACTCCCGAAGGAAGTGCAAGCACCGGCAACTCTTCTTTGCGACCGACAATATTGATTGTATGGAATTCAGCCATAATTTTCTCCTTAACGATAAAACCGATGTACCAAAGAGTATTATATAATTTTTTTTCGTTTTAGTCAATACTTAACGGTCACCTTACGGAAATTTATGTGCTTTATTATTTTATTCATTGCGTTGACATTAACATCGAAAGAGGTTATAATAGTATACAAACAATAACTAACTTAGCCCGCAAAAAGAAGAATTTGTCTTGGCGGAGGTCGTTTTTTGTACGAGCTTGCAGAAAAAATCATAGAACTAAGGTTGGCAACGCGCCGCGCTTGTATGTGCGAGGGCAAAGGTCAATCGAAAAAAAATACTTTGTCGCTTAAGACCAAAGTGTTGTTTTTGATAGGCAAAAAATTCTCTCCTAAAGAAATAATAGCTTCTTTGCTGATTGCCAAAACAAATCTTGCGCTGCTTACCAAAGACATGGCTGAAGAAGGTCTTATCGTAAAGGAAAAGGGTACTCTTGACAAGCGCGAAGTGCGTTACGCTTTGACCGAAAGCGGCAAAAATTATCTTACGGAAAGGCTTAAATCCATAGACGAAAATCTGTCGCCGTTATTCCCCGTTGAGGATAATATCAATGAAGCGATTGAGCTTATAGAAAAAACGATTGCTTTGCTTGACGGGCAGGATTAAGACCGGGATTAACGGTATCGCGCCGTCATATAATAATATATGGACGGCGCATCCAATAAAGAGGTAAAACCACAAAAAAATGTTTTCACGGTTAAAAAAAGATCTCGAATCGGTAATGAAGCACGACCCGGCGGCAAGAAACCGCTTTGAAGTGGTGCTTACTTACAGCGGTTTTCACGCGTTGGTCATGTACCGCTTTGCGCATTTCATGTATGTGCACGGTTATAAACTGATTGCCAGAATCGTGTCCCAGCTTGCCAAATTTTTCACAGGAATAGAAATTCATCCCGGCGCGAAAATAGGCTCCGGCGTGTTTATCGACCACGGAGAAGGAGTCGTAATCGGCGAAACGGCGGTTGTGGGCAACAACGTGGTTATTTATCAGGGCGTTACGCTGGGCGGCACGGGAAAAGACAAAGGAAAACGCCACCCCACTATCGAGGATAACGTCATGATAAGCGCGGGCGCTAAAATTTTAGGACCGTTTACCGTGGGCAGAAACGCCAAAATCGGCGCGGGCAGTATTGTGCTTAAAGAAGTGCCGCCCAATGCCACCGTCGTAGGCGTTCCCGGCAAAGTCGTCAAGCTTAACGGCATACGGGTAGACGACCTTGACCAGACCCTGCCCGACCCCGTTTCCGACGAGCTTAACAAAATCAATCGCCGCCTTGACGAACTTTACGCAATGATGGGAAAAAAATACAAACAAAACTGCGACGAATTACCCGACGATACTGCAAAGTAAGTTTTACAAACTTTCAGGCATTACAGTCAGGATAACAAAGATTAAATCAAACCTCATGACTGTAAGGGCAATTAAAAAAGATATGTTTTGAAATTTCAGTTTTTTCATTTATTATGAGGATAATTTATGCTTAGATTTTATAATACTCTGTCACGCCGTAAAGAAGATTTTCAACCCGTAGGAAAAGTGGTTACCATGTATTCGTGCGGCCCCACCGTTTACAACTACGCGCATATAGGCAATCTGCGCACTTACGTATTTATGGACCTTGTAAGACGTACCCTTAAATACGACGGATATAAGGTCAAGGGGGTCATGAACATTACGGACGTGGGACACCTTTTGTCCGACGGCGACGAGGGCGAAGACAAAATGGAAGTTGCCGCAAAAAAACTGAAAAAGTCCCCTTACGAAATCGCCGCATTTTACACCGACGTGTTTTTTAAAGACATTGCCGCACTCAACATAGGAAAACCCGAAATAATCGCAAAAGCCACCGACCATATCGACGACATGATTAAATATGTCCAGGCGCTTTACGAAAAGGGTTACGCTTACGAAACCAGCGACGGAATATATTTTGACATTTCCAAGTTCAAAGACTACGGCAAGCTGTCAAGACTTAACCTTGACGACCAGATTGCCGGCGCGCGCGTGGAAGTCAATGACGAAAAACGCCACCCTGCCGATTTCGCCCTGTGGAAAAAAGCGCCGAAAGAGCATATTATGCAATGGCCCTCTCCCTGGGGCATGGGATACCCCGGCTGGCACATAGAATGTTCCGCCATGAGCAGGAAATATCTGGGCTCGATAATCGACATTCACAGCGGCGGCGTGGACCATATACCGGTACATCACGAAAACGAAATCGCCCAGTCCGAAGCGCTTGAGGGGCACAAGACCGTCAATACCTGGCTGCACGGCGAATTCATGTTGGTGGACGGCGGCAAAATGAGTAAATCTTTGGGCAATACTTACACCATAGCCCAGCTTGAGGAAATGGGTTATACTCCCCTCGCCTTCCGCTATTTTTGCCTTAACACGCATTACCGCAAAAAACTTAACTTCACTTTCGAGGGACTTAAAGCGGCGGAAACCGCATATAACAGACTTCTTAACCAGCTTTACGAACACAAGCTTTCCGCCGGCGTGACCGATAAAGAGGTTATCGACAAGTACCGTGCGGAATTCGGCGCCGCCGTCGATGACGACGTAAATATTCCCTTAGCGCTGGGCATACTGTGGACGATGCTTAAAGAACCCGCGTCAAAGGATATTTACGCGCTTGCCCTTGAATTCGATAAGGTCTTGGGATTAAGCCTTGATAAGGCAAAACCCGCCGAAAAGGAAAAAATCGAAGTACCCGATGAAATCAGACAAATTGCAGAACAAAGGTTATCCGCGCGTAAAGACAAAAATTGGGCGGAAAGCGACAGACTGCGCGATAAACTTGCCGAAATGGGTTACGCAATCATTGATTCCAAAGACGGTTACACCATAGAAAAGAAATAAACGATAAACGTTTTTACCTACGCAAAAACCTTATAAAAAAAACGGACGTCTCTTAACAAAGTCGTCCGTTTTTTTATATGCTTTTTAATAAATTTCCGCAAACTGTTCTTTCAGCGCGTTAATAAATAATGTTAAAAATTATTTTATCGCGAAAATCGATAAACCGATTCAAAAAGGAAAACGCGCGTTTTTGCAACAAATAACGCGCGCCTTCCTTTAAGAGGTAAAATTATGGAAGAAATGTCATTGTGATACTGCGCTCAGACAGTGACGGTAACTGTTTGCTCCTGCCCGTCGCGAACTATCTGAAGGGTTACCTGACTGCCTGCATCCGCATACAGCAAAGCGTCGGACACTTGGAAAAGACGCGTTACGACGGTGGTTTTGCCCTTTACAGTAATGCTTTTTATTTCGTCGCCCACGCTTAATATTCCGTTGCTTACTCCGCCCGCCGCAACGTCGCTGACTGAAACCTTCTGAATAATCGAAGTAAGATAAGCTTCCTCATCATATACGGCCTTGCTTTCCGTAGCCTCCAGCGTTACGCCCAAAGTCCGCTTATCGAATGTGCCGTCGTTCCGAATTACGTTTTCGGCAACTCCTACCGCTACTTTCGAGGGAATTGCGTAAGATATGTTTTCAATCGAAGAAGAAGACGTTTTTGCGTTGACTATGCCTATAAGTCTTCCGTTTGAATCAAACAACCCGCCTCCGCTGTTGCCGCTGTTAATACTTGTATCTACGCGCATAACCCTGAAAGTAGTCGTTCCGCCGCTCAGCCCCTCCATGGTGATATACTCCGAATCCACGCTGAGCGTACCGGTCGTCGCGGAAAAGCCGTCGCCCTCGGGATTGCCGATGGCTATCGATTGCTGACCGAGCTGAACCGAATCCGAGTCGGCAACCGTAACGGGAAAACAACCGCTGTTTTTGTAGGTATCGGAGCCGCTTATTTTGATTACGGCGATGTCGTTGTCCATAGAGCCGCCGATAAATTCCGCCTTAACAGTAGAGTTTTCCAGCACGGACGAATCGGTAGCGTCTATCTGGGCGCTCATGCCGTACAGACAAACTCCTATATATTCCGCAATACCGTTTTCGGCGGAGGAAGTACTTTCGTATATGACGTGATAATTGGTGATTATGTAAGCGTCGCCGTTGTCTTTATCGTCCGACAATATCACGCCCGCGCCCGCGGAATGTGCGGTTTTAGTAGTATATCCGCCGAAAGGCGAATAAGAACGTATCGTATATCTTGAGTAAATAGTAACGGACGACATTATCGCTTTACTGACCTGTCTCTTATACACATCTCCGAGCCCACGAGACATGCGCAGATCTCGTA
>OWKP01000491.1_pt1 | contig 30243 bp, 27 predicted proteins | sample 1732991 | NCBI WGS metagenome assembly OWKP01 (sample SAMN05065777, study PRJEB22554) | human gut metagenome | biome: ENVO:2100002; feature: ENVO:00000062; material: ENVO:00002003 | host: Homo sapiens | place: USA
CGAGTTTCGACGTTGGTCGAGGCGACGGGACTTGAACCCACGACCTCTTGCTCCCTAAGCAAGCGCGCTACCAAACTGCGCCACGCCTCGACGGGCAACAAACAAGCGCCGTAACGGCGCATTAACGTTGCTTGTTGATTACCGCAGATTATTCTACCATATCCCCAACCGCAAGTCAAGCCGAAATATGCAAAAAGTTTACAAAAAATAAGTTTTTGTTTTCTCGTTTTGTTCGGCAAGCCGAGTTAGCTTTACGTAAAAGTTGACGCGGTTATTTTTTTGTTGTAATATGAAATAATAAAACAGGCGAGGTGCGGAATGCGTCAAAGATTCAAAGTTACGGGTATGTCCTGCGCAGCGTGTTCTGCGGGGGTGGAGCGCGCGGTCGGCAGGCTCAAAGGCGTTAATTCGGTGGAAGTCAGCCTTGTTGCAAAAAGCATGGTTTGCGACTTCGACGAAAACATAATAAGCGAAAAAGAGATAGCGAACGCTGTGAAAAAGGCGGGCTTCAAAGCCTATCCCGAAAAATCTGCCGATTCGAGTCAGGGCGCGGACAGAAATGCCGGGGCAAACCCGATTGCGGAAACGGACGGCTTTACTCCCATGAAAACGCGCCTTATTGTGTCTCTGATTTTTCTCGTGCTTTTGATGTACGTATCTATGGGGCACATGATAGGGCTGCCTGTTCCCGCTTTTATGCACGGCGTTCAAAACGGCGTGGCATTTGCGCTCGTTCAGTTTTTGCTGGTTCTGCCAATCCTTTACGTAAACAGAAAATTTTACGTCAACGGCTTCAAGGCACTGTGGCATCGCGTGCCCAATATGGACAGTCTGGTTGCAGTCGGTTCGTCGGCGGCTGTCATATACGGAGTTTTCGCTATTTTCATGATATCCTACGGCATCGGCAACGGAAATTTGCAGCTTGCCGAAAAATACTTGTCGGGACTGTATTTCGAGTCGGGCGGCATGATACTCACGCTGGTGACGGTCGGAAAATTGTTGGAGGAGCGCTCTAAAAACAAAACTTATTCCGCGATACAAAAGCTCATCGACCTTGCGCCCAAAACGGCGCTTGTTTTGCGCGACGGGGAGGAAGTAGAAATAACCGTAGACAAAATAGCGGTCGGAGACATAATTTTGCTCAAACCCGGCAGCTCGGTTCCCGTTGACGGCGAGGTGACAGAGGGCGGCGGTACGGTTGACGAGTCGGCGCTCACCGGGGAAAGTATGCCTGTGGAGAAAAACGTCGGAGCGCAGCTTATTTCCGCTTCCATTGTCAAAAGCGGAGCGTTTAAAATAAAAGCGCGGCGCGTCGGGGACGATACGACGCTTTCGCAGATAGTCGAGCTTGTAAAAAATGCCGCTTCGTCAAAGGCGCCGATAGGTAGGCTTGCGGACAAAGTAAGCGGCATATTCGTGCCCGTTGTCATGGGCATCGCTCTCGTTACCGCGATTGTTTGGCTTGCGTGCGGAGCGACATTTGAATTTGCCCTTAACGTGGCAATTTCGGTGCTTGTTATTTCCTGTCCGTGCGCGTTGGGGCTTGCTACTCCGTTGGCAATCATGGTTTCGACGGGCAAATGCGCTTCGCGCGGAATTTTAATCAAGAGCGCGGAAGCTTTGGAACAGCTGCACAATGTTACGACAGTGGTGCTTGACAAAACGGGCACCGTGACCGAGGGAAAGCCGTCGGTCACGGACGTCGTTCCGTCTGACGGAGCGAGCGAGCGTGAGCTTGTTTCGCTTGCCGCCGCGCTTGAAAAAAACAGTCAGCATCCTTTGTCTGTCGCAGTAACCGAGTATGCGGATTTGCAGAATATCCGTACCGTCGGCGCGGAAAATTTCAAAAATCTCGACGGATTGGGCGTGGAAGCAACAATCGACGGTCGTCAGGCTTTGGCAGGCAACGCAAAACTTATGGCTGAACGCAATATCGACGTTTCGTCGGCGTCTGTTGCCGCGGAGGAATTGGCAAACAAAGGCAAGACGGTCATGTATTTTGCCTGCGGAGGCAAATTTTTCGGACTGATTGCCGTGGCAGACAAGGTCAAACCCACAAGCAAAGAAGCTGTTGAGGCTCTTAAAAAGAGCGGTATTGAGGTGATTATGCTGACGGGCGACAATGCCGTTACCGCGGAGGCAATCAGAAACGAGGTCGGTATAGACCGAGTCGAAGCGGAAGTCATGCCCGCCGACAAGCAGCGCATAGTAGCCGAATTGAGAAATGCCGGCAAAAAGGTTGTTATGGTGGGGGACGGAATAAACGACAGTCCCGCGCTCATGCAGGCGGATGTAGGCATAGCTATCGGCAGCGGCACCGATATAGCGATAGAGTCCGCCGACGTTGTGCTTATGAAAAACGATTTGACGGACGTGTCGCGCGCCATACATTATTCAAAACGCACCATCAGAAATATTAAACAAAACCTGTTCTGGGCGTTCTTTTACAACTCTCTCGGCATTCCGCTTGCGGCAGGAGTGCTTTATCCGTTGTGGCAGATAACTCTCAGTCCAATGATTGGCGCGCTTGCAATGAGTTTAAGCTCGCTTTTCGTTGTCGGAAACGCATTGAGACTGTACAGAGGCTGAAATAAAAAAGGAGAAGAAATATGACAAAAATTCAAATCAAAGGTATGACTTGCAATCATTGTAAAATGCGTGTGGAAAAGGCCTTGAAGCAGGCAGGCTGCGGCAAGGTCAAGGTTGAACTCGAAACGGGAACCGCAACTGCGGATACACGCGGTTTGCCGGCGGAACAGATTCGAGAAACGATAGAGAGTCTGGGCTTTCAATGCGGTGACGTTTCCGAGATGTAATTTTACAGTAAAAAACGCGCTTTAAGCGCGTTTTTTCATTTTAATATTTCTTATTGGCTTTCGACGCTCGCGCCGACAAATTCGTTTTCTGTTTTTTCGGTAGGAACCGCGTCGGTTTTCTTTCTTGCCATAGCCAATGAAACGCAAAGCAAAGAGATTGTCACCGCGCACAGCGCGGGATTTCTGAAATAGCTGAACGAAGTTGTTCCGAATTTATATTCATTCAGAATTGCAATGACAAATACGATTGCAACGTGAAGGACGATAAATACTATATCGGATATATAAGAGTTGAAAATACTTTTTTTATTTTCCGAGCTGTGCGCGAGTGTTACGGCTCCCAATACCAGCAAAAATACGGACAAAATCAGCTGCCAATACATATTGCCGACGATTTCCGGATTGACGAACAGGCAGTAAAAAAAATCGAGAACGGCAAACGACGCTCTAACAAGACAGAAAATCGTCGCCGCAAAACGTAATTTTGCACGGGAAAAACAAGAAGTCGGTAACTGCTTTTCTTCGGAAGAAAACGAAAGCGAAATGATACACAACACAGCGGAAGCCGCGTTTATCAAAAGATAAATCAGGTTTAACAAGCTATTTTCTAAAAACGGAATTTCCACGTCGATCGGTTTTATGCCGATAAACGTGAAGATATTATACAAAAGTATGATTAAATCGAGAGCACGTCTTGGAGCGAAACCTTTGCTTGTTCGTTCCGGCGCTTTGATTAACATAATCGAAACGATCAAAAATACAGTCGTATAAGCTATATAAAACAGCATAAACAGAAACGGAACCGAATTTTTTTCTTTGAACATCCAAATTACGTAAAATATGATTATTGCCGAGAAATGTATTGTGTTGAAAATTCCGTTTCCGAGTTGAATATTGCGTTTCAGAGTGACTCCGCGCGCGGGAGACTGTCCGTATTTGCAAAGCGTCAAAAAGGCGAATGTCGCGGAAACGCCGCAAAATGCAAATTGAAAGACGGCAAGAGAGTTTGAAGTCAGATTAACAAACATGGAAAAAGAGCCTGCAAGAAAAGACAAAAGCAGGACTGCTATTGCCGCACTGCCGTTTTTTTCGATAAAAACTAGAAGTAACGAAAGCAAAATGACGCATCCGTATACTACGGCGAATAAAATGTAAATATTTGTTAAATCCGATTGACGCAGCTCTGCGGAGTTGATTAAACCAAAAACTGAGAACAGAATTCCGGCGATACTCGCGCAAATCTGATAAATTTTTTCTTTAAAATGCAGCATTGCATCCCTCCTTTTGAGTAAGTAATGTGGTTATTCCGCGCTTTCCGCCTTTTCTTCCGTCAAAAGATTTAAAACCGTTTGTTTGGGCTGCTTAGGACTTTTTCCCAACACTGTCGACGCGGCGCAGCAGACGGCAAGCGCAAAGCCGAATGCGCAGGATGCTCTGAGATAGCTTTGCTCGGGCGTTGCAATCAGCCCGAATGTCAGGCACACGAGGCAGGCGACAAAAATAAGCATATTCAGGACGGGGGAAACGGTTTTTTTGACAAAGCGCATGAGCAAGGCAAAGATTACGACCGCCGTGCCTGAGACAAGATAAATGTAGTCGGCGTAATCGGGAATGCGCCTCAACGTATCGTCCTTTTGGCAAAAAACAAAATTTGCAATCACGGTTACTGCAAGAAGAATGGACAGGGGAAGAACGGCTTTGTCGACGCAAAAAGACAAATGTCCGCGCTTGTCTGCAAAGGGACCGAATTCAAATCTGTCGAAAATGCAAATCAGACTGAGCGCGATTATTGCCATACTCAAAAGAATATTCAGAAAATAAACGGGCTGCTCGTACAGCAAATCACCTTCCAGCAGTTTCTTTATATCGTAAATGTAGTAAAGTACAATTAAAATATTGATTATTGTTTTCTCTTTGTATCTGTCGCTCATTTTCCAATGCTGTTCTTTGATGAGAAAGCATGAGAGAACTATTATTGCCGCCGACAGCAAAACGGGCAACAGCGAATCGAAATCGGCAAACCGCGAGTAAAAAATAATCAAAGCGCTCGAAACGGCAGTAATCACGCCTCTTACAAGGTTTGCTATGCCGTTTGCTTTGAGCAGAACACGTTTTTTATGAAAGACGTATTCGGCTTTTTGCGCGTTGAACTGAATAATTGCGGCGTTAAGCAAAATTATGAATACGCTTAGAAAAATGCGAACCGTGTCAAGCGCCAGAGAATACTGTACTTCGAGTTCTTCCCAGAAAACAAAACAGCACAAAAAAATATTGACGACGATGAAAACGATTTCCGCAGACAAAGATTCGGTTTTCGACGATGCGATATAATATATGGAAAAGATAACGGAAGTCAAAGCAAGCGCAACGCATACGACGGATACCGTGCTTTGTTCCGAATGAAAATCTTTCGGATTCAAGTGAATGAGTATTTCCGCAAGGATAAACAGCGCGGCGTTTGCAATGCAGCAAAACGAATTCAAATATTTAAGCAAAACTGTTTTGTTTGCCGACTCCTTAATTTTTTTCATGTAAAATTACCCTGAATATATTTTATATTATTCTGTCGAATTTTCCAAGCAAAACAGCATAAAAGATTTTTGAATTTTGGGAATCGGTGAGATTTATTTCGATTTACCAAAAAATATATATAGATTTGTTTGCAAAATTATGGAAAAATGTTAAAATAAATAATGAATAATATTCATATTCGGAGCGCCATGAAAAAGGACAACAAAAAAAATTATATTCTTCATATTTTGCTGCCCTGTCTCGTTTACAGCTCGGCGGGCGGCATACTTACCGGCGCGGTCATTTTCGGTTTCAGGGTTATGACCGATTGGCTCAACAAAACCGCAGTTGTGCTTTACGACGCGGTTTGCGCCGACCTTTGGCTGCTGCCGCTGTTTTTTCTTGCGCTTGCGGCGCTTGCGTTTTTGCTTTCTGTTATCCTGAAATGGGCGCCCTCCGCCAACGGAGGAGGTATTCCCACGGCGATGGGGATTTTGCGCGGCATTGTTACCTTCAAATGGCTTCGCACGTTTGTCGGAGTCATAGCCTCGTCGGTAATCACATTTTTTGCGGGAATGCCTTTGTGCAACGACGGTCCGAGCGTGCTTATCGGCGCGTCGCTGGGGAGGGGAGTAAATTCTCTTCTCGGCGGCAAAAAGGGCGCCGCATGGGACAGGTATGTCATGACGGGCTGTGCGGGAGCGGGGTTTGCCGCCGCCACAATGTCGCCGCTGACGGCTGTGTTTATCGCGTTGGAGGAAATACACAAGAAATTTTCCCCCATGCTGCTTATGACGGTTTTTTCAAGCGTACTGTCCGCAACCGCAACCACCCGACTTTTGGGAGAGCTGTTCAAGGTTGACACCGCGTTCTTTCATTTCGGAGAAATGCCTTCTCTCGGACTTTCCGATATTTGGCTTCCCGTTGTGCTGGGCTGCGCCGTAAGTCTGTTTGCCGCTTTGTTTTTGCTGCTCGCCCGTTCGATAAACCATCTGTTTATAAACAAGCTCAAACGCATACCGCATTTTTTGCAGCTGACATTGGTTTTTGTGCTGTGCGGAGCGGCGGGGCTTTGGGCAAGGGATTTTATCGGCGGAGGACACGAGCTGATTGTTCACATAAACGCGCGCAGCGTTGTTCCGCTTGCGTTGCTTTTGATTTTTTGTTTATCGCTTGGGGAGTTAACCCCGATTATTACAAAATTATAGTCGTGCTTTCGATTTCCGGGTTCATGTCCGCCGCTTCCCGCGTTCCGCTGTCCGCGATTATGCTTGCGTTGGAAGCCATGAACGGCACGGGAAACATATTGTTTATCGCGGTTTCCGTATCGGTTTCTTTCATGCTTTTAGAGTTGACAAAGCTTCCCGCAATCAACGACATAGTGCTGGAAACCACTATAAAAATTTCCACTCACGAAAGACAGCCCAAAAACGTTGAAATTTCGCTCGAAGTAAAGCCGGACGCTTTTGTCGCGGGCAAGACGGTGCGCGACGTGCTTTGGCCCGCAAATACGATAATCCTTTCGGTGACGCGCGCGGAGCACACGGAGAGCGAGAACGGAGAGCGTTTGACTAAGGACGGCCAAAAGGAGCTTAAAGCGGGAGACATACTCAGGCTGCGCTTTCAGACGTATGACGAAGAGACAACCGTTTCAGGACTTTTGGCTTTGCTTGGCGAACAAAATTTAGAAACCTGACCGCCGCTGTAAAAAAAATTGTCCGTGCCCTGTTCCCAACAGGTTTAAAACCGTTGACAAAAGGCCATTTTTGCAATATCTTTGTTATCGGTATTTTTACGGGAGAATATTTTGAAAGTCAGAGAAGATTTGAGAAACGTAGCCATCATAGCCCACGTAGACCACGGCAAGACGACGCTGGTCAACGAAATACTCAAACAGGGCGGTATATTCAGAGAAAATCAAAGCGTAGCCGACAGGGTGATGGACTCCAACGACCTTGAACGCGAACGCGGTATAACTATACTTGCAAAAAACACGTCGGTTTATTACAAGAACACGAAAATAAATATTGTGGACACGCCGGGGCATGCGGACTTCGGAGGAGAAGTGGAGCGTGTGCTTAAAATGGTAAACGGCGTTCTGGTGCTGGTCGATGCGGCGGAGGGTCCCATGCCTCAGACGAGGTTCGTTATGCAAAAGGCGCTCGAATTGGGGCACAAGCTGATACTTGTAGTAAACAAGACGGACAGACCGGACGCAAGACTCAACGAGGTGGAAAACGAAATTCTCGATTTGCTGCTTGAACTCAACGCAAACGAATCGCAGTTTATGAGTCCGATAATATACTGTTCCGGGCGCAACGGAACCGCATCGGAGGATTTCCGCAAACAGGGAATCGATTTGAAGCCCTTGTTTGAAGCAATAATCAATCATTTCGAGCCGCAGACGGTCGACGAGCAGGGAGCCTTTCAGATGCTTGTTTCTTCCATAGACTACAACGATTACGTGGGAAGAATAGCCGTCGGCAGGATAGAAAGAGGTACCGTGAGGGTAGGCGACGCCGTATCGCTTGTCAATTTCAATCAGCCCGACGCGCCTGCGAAGCAGGGGAAAATAGTGACTGTATTTCAAATCGACGGTTTGAGCCGCAAGCCTGTCGAAAGCGCTGAAGCGGGAGACATCGTCTGCATTTCCGGTCTTGAAGACGTGACCATAGGCGACACCGTATGCAGTCCGCAGGACCTGACTCCCGTGCCGTTTGTTAAAATAAGCGAACCTACCGTCGAAATGACTTTCAGCGTAAACGACGGTCCCTTTGCGGGCAAGGAGGGAAAGTACGTAACGACAAGGCATCTGCACGACCGACTTTTCAGGGAAATGCTCAAAGACGTTTCTCTCAAAGTGGAAAAAACCGATTCGGCGGATTCCTTTAAGGTGTGCGGAAGAGGGGAGATGCACCTGTCCATTTTAATCGAGACGATGCGGCGGGACGGCTACGAGTTTCTCGTCGGAGCTCCCAAAGTGCTTTTCAAGCGCATTGACGGAGTTTTGTACGAGCCGATGGAAAAGCTTGTGGTGGACGTGCCCAATGAAAAGACGGGCGTCGTCTTTCAGAGCATGGGCGAACGAAAGGGCGAGCTGCTCAATATGGAGAACGTAAACAACCGCGTGCGAATGGAGTTTTCGGTACCCGCGCGCGGACTGTTCGGATACAAGAGTCAATTCTTGACCGACACGCGTGGAGAAGGCGTTTTCAATACGGTATTTTACGGCTATCAGCCTTTCAAGGGGGAAATAGAACGCAGGCAGACAGGCTCGCTCGTTGCTTTCGAGACGGGAGAGGCGGTGACTTACGGCTTGTTCAACGCGCAGCAGCGCGGCGCGCTGTTCATTGTGCCCGGAACGGAAGTTTACGAGGGCATGGTGGTGGGGGTTTCTCCCAAAAGCGAGGACATAAGCGTAAACGTATGCAAGAAAAAGCATCTCACAAACACGCGCGCTTCGGGCAGCGACGACGCGCTCAGACTCGAAACTCCGCGTATTTTGAGTCTTGAAGAGGCAATAGAGTTTATCGACGACGACGAGCTGTTGGAAATCACACCCAAAAACATACGTATAAGAAAGACGATTCTCGACACGGAAAAACGCCTTAAAGCCAATTTCCGCAAGAGAGAGCAAAAGGTCTGAGAATTTTAGGCTGCGGCGAAAAACCGCAGCTTTTTTTTTGTAAAAATGCTCTAAATCTGTTGACAATAGTCCGAAACGGGACTATAATGTGCTCCGTCCGAAATCGGACTTTTATAAGAGACATAATCATGAACGAAAAAATGAACAGAATCGAATCTCTTTACAATATGCTTTACAAGGAAACGGACGAAATTTACGGAAAGCTTGCGCATTTTTTCGGAATGACGTCGACTGCCTTTTGGCTGCTTTATTTTATTCGAGAGAAAAACCATTGCACGCAGAGCGAAATCGCATCCCGTCTCTCCATACCCAAGCAAACGGTAAATTCATCTCTCAAACGTTTGGAAAAAGACGGGTTCATCCGTCTTGAAGCCGATTCGGACAATCACAGGAACAAGCTGTTGAGCTTTACCGAAAAGGGAGAGGAGCTTGCGAAAAGCACGATAGACCGAGTTTTTGAACTTGAAATTTCCGCTTTTTCCCGTTTTGACGACGAGGAAGCGGATATGTTTCTGGCGCTTGCCCGAAAGCACGTTGCCATGCTGTCCGAAGAATCGGAAAAAATTCTTAAAAAGCGCGCTTCGGAACACGGGGAGGAAAGTATATGAAGCAAAGAATACAGCTTAACGAGCACTTTACCTACGGAAAGCTTTTTAGGTTTGCTTTTCCGTCGATAATAATGATGATTTTCACTTCGGTTTACGGCGTTGTGGACGGACTTTTCGTGTCCAATTATGTGGGAAAAACCGCTTTCGCCTCTGTAAATCTGATTATGCCCTTTATCATATGTACGGGAGCAATCGGCTTTATGCTCGGAACGGGCGGCAGCGCCATAGTCGGCAAAACTTTGGGCGAGGGGGACAGAGAAAAAGCAAACCGCTATTTTTCAATGCTTGTTTACGCCACGATAGCGCTGGGCGTGCTGATTGCGATATTGGGACTTGTCGCAGTAAAGCCCGTAGCGCGTCTTTTCGGTGCGGAAGGCGAGCTGCTGGACGGCTGTGTGACCTACGGTTCGATTTTGCTTGCGTTTCAGCCGTTTTTTATGCTGCAATCGGCATTTCAGAGCTTTTTTGCAACTGCCGAAAAAACATCCGTCGGCCTGTGGGTAATAGTGGGCGCGGGATTAACCAACATTTGGCTGGATTTTGTTTTTGTCGGGATTTTGCATTGGGGAATCTGGGGCGCCGCGCTGGCAACGGGTATAAGCGAGGTTGTCGGCGGCGTAACTCCCGTCGTCTATTTTTCGGTAAAAAACGGCAGCCTGCTCCGCCTGACCAAAACGCGTTTTTACGGAAAAATTTTTCTCAAGGTTTGCGGAAACGGCTCGTCGGAATTTCTTACCAACATTTCCTCCGCAGTAGTGGGCATGCTTTACAATTTTCAGCTGATGAAGCTGGCGGGAGAGGACGGTATATCTGCTTACGGTGTAATCATGTACGTCAATTTCGTTTTTCTTGCCATATTTTTCGGTTTTTCCATTGCATCGGCGCCTGTTTTCAGCTATCATTTCGGAGCGGACAACAAAGCCGAGCTGAAAAGCCTTTTCAGAAAAAGCATGACAATCGTGGTGATTTTCGGCGTCGTGCTTGCGGGAGCGTCACAGCTTTTGACCGTGCCCTTGTCCAAGCTGTTTGTGGGAGATTATCAAGGTCTTTACGAGATGACCGTGCGCGGAATGAGATTGTTTGCAATATCCTTCCTTGTGCAGGGAATAAACATTTTCGGCTCGGCGTTTTTTACCGCGCTCAACGACGGTTTGGTTTCCGCCGTGCTTTCCTTCGGCCGCACGCTTGTCTTTCAGGTTTCCGCCGTGTTTCTCCTGCCCTTGCTTTTGGGGCTTGACGGTATCTGGCTGGCGGTGGTTGCCGCAGAGCTTCTCGCGCTGGTTGTTACCGTGGTCTTTTTCGCTGCGAAAAGAAAAAAATACGGATATGCATGAAACGCGCCGCGGCGTCGAATTACGTCAAAATTCCTTTCGTTTTGCGTTGCGCATTTCAGCCTTAAATGTTATACTTAAAACATGATTGAGGAACGGAACGAAAAAAAAGGCGTCGCGCCTTACCTGCTGCTTTTGCTTTTGACGACGGTTTTGTGGGGCATAGGATTTGTAGTGACCGAACAGCTGACGCAAAACAACGTGCCCGTATTCATGCTCTTTGCAATTCAGTTTGCCATAGGCGCGTTTTGTCTGGCGTGGTTTGCCTTTTTCGGCAAAAAAGCCGAGCGCAAGCCTCCTTCGGCAGGCGAGGCGATAAACGGCTTGCTTTTGGGACTTTTGCTGGGAGCCGCCTTGGTGCTTAAACATTTCGGTTTGGATTCGTATTCCCAAGGGACGGACAAGAGTTATTTTTTTTCTTCGGCGTTCGTGCTTTTCGTGCCCGTACTTGTATGCGTTTTTGAAAAAAGATGGGCTTTGAAAGAACTCATAGACGGATTGATTGCGTTGACGGGACTTGCGCTTTTTTACAATATGTTTCATAAGTCCGATTTCTTTTTCAGTCTGTTCGACGGCTTGTCGCTTATGGGAGGAATCGCCTTCGCGTTTTATTATTATCTTTTGGGCAGGTACGCAAACAGATTCGACACCGCGCGTTGGGTTTTTTATCAGCTGGCGACAGTGGCAGTTGTCTGTTCGGCTTTCACTCTGATTTTTGAAATGAAATATATGTCGGAGATAAAAAACGGCATGGAAGTTGCCTTCGGGCTGATTTATCTCGGCGTATTTTGCACGGGGCTGGCTTATTTTATACTTGTGCTGGCGCAGAAAAGACTGCCGTCGCCGTCCGTTTCACTGGTTGTGGGCGGGCAGTCCGTCTTTGCTTTTCTGTTTGCCTGGGCTATGGGCTACGTCGCATTGGAGAGCGCCTCGACCGTGGTTGGGACGGTGATAATAATCGTTGCCGCGCTTTCCTCGCTTGCGGTAAGACCGGAAAAGTTTTATCTGTCCTTCGGACGTATTTTCCGTATCGCGAAATATTCCGAAGAAAAAACCTGCGAAAAAAACTCCGTCGAAGACGTAAAAGAAAAAGATTCTGCCTCCGACGGCTGAAAGGGGGATTTTTTGTCAATACTTGTGACGCGTCTTGAAAAAACGCGTCGTTTTTGTATTTAAAAATAATTTCGGAAAAAACTAAAAAAGTTATGGACAAAACAAGAGCTATGATTTATAATACGAATATGAATTTGTTTCATAAATTTGAAACTTTACGGAGGTAAAAAATGGATTTAGGCAAAAAGATGATAAGCGTAGAACAGGCATTGTCTCTGGTCAAAAGCAACGACCACATCGTGTCCGCGCTTGCGCCCGCCGAAGGCGCCGCTTTTCTCGGCTCGCTGCATACGATAGCCGACCGTGTAAAGAACGTCACCGTTACAAGCTGTCTGCCGATGGGAAATTTTGAATACATGACCAATCGCGCTTATGCCGACAGCTTCAATGTCGACGGGTGGTTTTTCACTCCCGCGCTGAGAAAAGCCATGCCAAACGGCAACGTCAGTCACGTGCCGCAGCAGCTTTCCACGGCGGCATTGAAACGTCTTTGTCATCTGAAATGCAATATATTTATAGGCAACTGCTCTATGCCTGACAAGCACGGATACGTTTCGTTGGGACTGTCCAACACATATGAAACGTATGTTATGGAAAGGGCGGACATTGTAATACTTGAAATCAATCCCAACGTGCCCCGCACATTCGGAGATGTCTTTATACCGGTAGACGAGGTGGATTATTTTATCGACGCCGATTACGCAATACCCGAAATACCCGACGCTCCCTGCAATGAAAAAGACCTTGCCATAGGCAAGACGATAGCCGAGTTTATCAACGACGGCGACACCATACAGCTGGGAATAGGAGGCATACCCAACGCCGTTGCCGAGTCCCTTTACGGTCTCAAACATCTCGGCGTGCACACCGAGCTTTACACTACGGGCATGATGAAGCTCACGAAAGCCGGCGTTATCGACAACAGCAGAAAAACGCTGCATAAAGGCTCCGCCGTCACTACGATGATTATCGGCACGCGCGAGCTTTACGATTTTGTAGACGACAACCCCGGAATCATGGTAATGAACGGTATGTATACCAACGACGCTTACGTTATCGGGCAAAACGACAATCAGATTTCCATAAACACCACGCTGGAGGTTGACCTTACGGGACAGTGTTGCAGCGAGAGTCTGGGCTCGGTTCAGTTCTCGGGCAGCGGCGGACAGGCGGATACCGCTATCGGCGCGCAAAAGAGCAAAAACGGAAAATCCTTCATAGCGCTCTATTCCACGGCTATGGCGAAAAATCCCGACGGTACGCGCACCGAGGTCAGCAAAATAGTGCCTCAATTGAAGCCCGGCGCGACGGTGACGCTCAGCCGAAACGACGTGCAGTACGTTGTCACCGAATACGGCGTGGCGGATTTGCGCGGCACAAGCATAAGAGAGAGAGTGGAAAAGCTCATCGCCGTTTCTCACCCCAAATTCAGAGAGCAGCTCACCAAAGAGGCTTATGAAATAGGTCTGGTGTACAAAAAGCAGGTTTAAGGAGTTTCTTATGCAATTTGAAATCGACGGCGTAAAGCTTTTTTACGAGGTAAGAGGCAACCAAAACTCCGACGTTGCGATTGCGTTTTTCAACGGCGTAATGGCGACTACAAACAGCTGGTACGGTATGCTTGACGGGTTTGAAAAGCTGGGTTTCAAAATCGTTCTTCACGATTTTATGGGGCAGATGAAGTCGGACAAGCCTCAAAGGAGCATGTATTCCTTTGAAGAGCATTGCCGTCAGGCAAAAGCTCTGCTTGACAGTCTCAACGTCAAAAAGGTGCACATAGTGGGCACTTCTTACGGCGGAGAGACGGGTATGAAATTCGCTTTGATGTATCCCGAATTCGTCGCGTCTCTTTCGATTATAGATTCGGTAAGCGAGGTGGACGAAATTTCGCGCTGTTTCGTTTCAAGCTGGAAAACTCTGGCGGACAGCGGGGACGGCGAAAAGTTTTTCTGGGGCATGGCGCCGAGCATTTACGGCGGCAAATTCATTGCGGAAAACAAACAGATGCTGGAAAAACGCGCTCAGGCGTGCAAGCTTATCGGAAAGGATTATTACGAAGGACAGAAAATTCTGTACGACACCTTCTGCAACGACCTCGATTTTACTTCGGAGCTTAAAAACATCGTTTGTCCTACGCTCATTATCTGCGGCGAAAACGATATTTTGAAGCCTCCCGCGATGTCTTTGCTCATGCACAGAAACATCGAAAATTCGGAATATGTCGTGCTTCCGGAGTGCGGTCACGTCGCGATTTTTGAAAAGCCTAAGGAGCTTGTTTCGGTTATTTTGGGCTTTATATTTAAGAACAGCTGAAAAAAAAGGACGCCTTTAAGGCGTCCTTTTCAACGTATAAAAAAACTGCCTATACGCACAACTAAATTATGAAAAAAGTGTCTGTGCTTTTGCTGTGCGTGTTGACGGTTTTTGCTGCCTGCGTGTTTGTTCCGCCCGCGTCAGAAGTCGACGCATTGCAAAAAAGCGCGAAAAATTTGGCGGTTGTTATGTATCACAACACCGTGCCCGACAACTACAAAGCGTCTGTCTACGTTATTCGCGCCGGCAGTCTTGAACGCGACCTTAAATTTTTGAAAGAAAACGGTTATCGTGTTCTCAGCGCTTCCGTCGTCATCGACAGTCTCAAAAACGGTATTGCTCTGCCCGAAAAAAGCGTTATGCTGACCTTTGACGACGGATATTATTTCAACAAAACCTATGCAATGCCGCTTCTTGAAAAATACGGGTTTCCCGCGCTGTTTGCCATCGTGGGGGAGTACACCAAGTTCAACAAAAACAACCCCAAGGTAAGCAAAACCTACACCTATTTCGATTTCGAGGACGTTGCGGAAATCAATCGCAGCAAATATGTGGAAATAGCGGCGCACTCGTATTATCTTCATCACTTCGGAAAGCGACAGGGCGTGAAAATAAAAAAATACGAGGACAAGACCGCTTATTGCGAAATGTTGGAAAAGGATACAAGGCTGCTTGAAAAATCCCTTTTGCAGGCGGGAGTTCGTCCGCGGGTTTATGCTTATCCTTTCGGCGCTTATTGCGCGGAAAGCGAACAGGTAATAAAGCGTCTCGGCTATGAAATGAGTCTTACCTGCAACGAAGGAATAAATTGCGTAAAAACTCCCGAAAATCTCTTTCTTTTAAAACGTCTTAACCGCAGCGGCACCGGAAAATCCGTTGAAGCCATGTTTGCGGAATACGGCTATTAAGGTCAGATGGACATCAGGTCGTTGTCCGGATTGAAACGCTTGTTGAATCTGCAATAAACGGCAAGCGCCAGCATGACGGACGCGATAACCAAATTGTATACGGGAAAAAAGGTTATCTGAGCAAGCAACGCAAGAAAAACGGCGTTCCAAAAATAATAAGGGAAGCGTTTCTTGTTCAAGGCGAAGTATAGGATTTTGGAGGCGGGTTTTTTCACGTTTTCGGTATCTTTAAGCTCCGGCAGCGTGCCGTGCTTTTTGAGAAAGCGGTAGGTTTCGTTTATGTCGGCAATACAAATTTCTTTTTTGACTATCTTGGTCAGCTCCTTTGCGGAAGCGTCGAAATCGGCGCAGAAAACGTAAAGCTTGGGGCAGTCGTAATGTGCCGCCAGCTTCAACGGGGCGACAATGTCCTGGTCGGTCAATTTTTTGAAGGAAAAATTGACGTGCACGAAAATTCCGTCCTCCTTTTTGGCCACAAAGCTGTGTGAGTTTACCGTGTTTGCCGAGTAGCCGTTTTTTCTGAATGTTTCCTCGAAAATATCGGCGGAATCGCTGTCCATAATCAGCTTCAGTTTGAGCGCGGCGACCTTCTTTTTGTCCTCCTGTTTTTTCTCCTTGCGGGTTTTGTCGGAGCGGCTTATCCAGAAAAGCGTCACTCCGGCGACAAAAGCAAGCCCCAATCCCACTACGTAAGCAATCCACAGAATTTTTACGTAATAATACGTCCAAGTGAAAACAAGTCCGAAAACTCCCAGTGCAATAAGTATAATATTTATAAAACGGGACATAAAAAACCTCTTATATTATTATTGCCAAATTACGCTTAACAAAACGGCGGTTTTGCGCTATAATAATCACATGAGGATTGCAATCGTCGGCGGAACCTTTTCGCCGCCTCACAACGGACACGTCGCGCTGGCCCTCTGCGCTCGGGACGGGCTGAATGCGGACAGAGTTCTGATTATGCCGAACGCGGCTCCGCCGCACAAATTCTGCGGAGTTTCCAAGCTTGACAGGCGTGAGATGACGCGTCTGGCATTTATGGACGTCAAAAAGACGGAGCTTGACGAAACAGAGCTTTTTTCGGACGGAACAAGTTATACCTATGAAACTATGGCGAAGCTTAAAGCGCTTTACCCGAACGACGATTTGATTTTCGTTATCGGAGGGGACAGCCTGAGGGATTTTGCCACGTGGCGCCATCCCGACCGCATATTGAAAAATTGCCGTCTTGCCGTTGCTGCAAGGAGGGGAGTCGATTTGTCGGACGCGCTCGGCAAAACGGAAAAAGAGTTCGGTACCGAAATCGAGCTATTGGATATGCCTTTCTGCGACGTTTCGTCAACGCTTGTAAGGGTAAACTGCAATTTCGGTTTTGACAATTCCGCCTATCTGCCTAGGCCTGTCGACGCTTATATAAAAGAAAAAGGGCTTTACTGCGATTTTAAACCTATGGTAACAAAGCTGCGCGCATTGCAGAACCGCGACAGATTCGAGCATACCTACAACGTGGTGCTTGCAGGTCTGGAAATAGCGAGAAAAACCAATCTGGACGAAAGCGAGGTTTTTGTCGCCTGCCTTTTGCACGACTGCGCCAAAAATATTCCTTGTTCGGAATGGCATCGTTACGGCTTCGACAACGGCGAAAATCTTCTTCCGCCGATAGTGCACTGCGGGCTGGGAGTCAAGGTGGCAGAACGGGTATTCGGCATAACGGACGCCCGCATACTGGACGCAATACGTTTTCACACGACCTGCCGTCCCGAAATGACGCAGCTTGACAAGCTGGTTTTCGTTGCCGACAAGGTGGAGCTTACTCGGAACTATCCGGAGCTTAAAGAGAATTACAGCCTTGCGCTGAGTGATTTGGACGCGGCTTTTCTTACAGTTCTGAGTCAAACCTATCGGTTGGCGTGCAAAAAGCACGGTGCGGAAAATGTGGACGAAATGACGCGCAGGGCGATGAATTATTATTTTTGCAATACAAAACAGGAGAAATAAATGGAACTTAACGACAGACAGATAGTGGAGCTTGCCTGCAAAACGCTTGCGGAGAAAAAAGCGGTGGATATTAAAATAATCGAGGTCGTGGGAATGACCGACATAACCGATTATTTTATCGTATGCAGCGGCAGAAGTATGCCGCAGGTCAAGGCGCTTTGCGAAAACCTTGAAGAAAAAATGGAGGAAAACGGAATTTTCGCGCGCAGAAAGGAAGGCGCGGAAACAGGACGGTGGATTGTCATCGACTACCTCAACGTGGTCGTGCATATTTTTCATCACGAAACGCGCGAGTTTTATCAGCTCGACAAGCTGTGGAACAACGGCAACAACGTAGTCGATTACGGCGAATGATTGGCTTGAACGTGTTTTACGGATAACGTATTCGGAGAGGTAAAATAATGAAACACAAGGTAAAATTGACGGTAATAGACAAAAAGCTGTATCACGAGCTGCAGAGTGAGCATTGCTTGAACCCGCAGTCGGGTGTTTGTCCTTGCTACAACGTCGGCGACGAGTTTGTTTTTTTTCGTGACGGAGACAGGGACGATTTCTGGCATTGCGGTTTGAATACGCTTACCAAAACAAACGGCAATCCCGATACGGTAGCGGGCGGTCCGAAAATGCCGTTCTGCTCGGAATTGTGGGACGCCGTTTCGCGATACATATATACCGGGCTGCAAGGCGGTTCCATAATGAAAGGCTGGATGAAAGAGGAAAATACCATGATTGCCTGCTGCTCGGACGGAACCCGTCCCGTTATTTTCAAAATCGAAAGAATCGACTATGACGACTGACGGCAAATTGTATTTAATCAAACATTTACGGAAAACAAAAAATACCGCGCGTTTTAAATACGCGCGGTATTTAATTCATTGCCTCTGTTCGGGCTTGAAAGCTTTTAGATTAAAGCCGCATTGTTTTCGGTTCTCGGCTGCACCTTGTCGTGACCGTGCTCCGGCGCGGGTTTTGAAGGACGCCTTTCAAAATCGAAAGGCAATTCCAATTCGTCGAGAGACTTGCCTTTTTCAAGCGCTCTGTTGATACGCTCCAAGGTTCTGAACGCTTTAAGCGATGTCGTAAGCTTTACGTTTGTATACTGAGGAAATGCTTCCCTGATTTTTTCTTCGGCAAGCTTGGAAAGCTCGGTTTCAAAGCTTTTGAGATAAACGCCCTTGGTTCTCACCGCCACGAGCACGCAGTCGCCGTAAGCAAAGGCTCTGCTGTCGCCTACGCCGTCTATGGTGTTGACGATTTCTCTTATCTTCTGATTGTCGTTTTGAGTGGTTTCCTCCGCGGCAAAAACAGGCAGGCAGAGGCATATCAGCGCGATTGCAAGGACTGCTATTGCCAAAAATCCGTATTTTTTCAAAATAAAGACCTCCTTTTTTCCTTAATGTGCGTAAAACAACAAGATGTTATTCATATCTTTAAAAATCAACAAAATTCGCGTAATGCGGTATTTTAAAATAAAGATGTGGAAAAATTCTTACGGGGAGGAAAAGATATGGAATTTTTGCCTATTATAATTGTTTCGAGCATAGGTCTTTCACTGTGCATAAGCTATCTCTTGTATCACGCGGTCGATTTTTTCCGCAAACGCCGCAAGTCGCCGACGATAAGGGAGGAGGATGTATACGTTTATTGCGACGAGCAGGAAAGCGGAGACAGCCTGATAATCAATCTGCAAAGCGCAAACGAGGACTATTGAAGTTTTCTTTTGTTTTTTACCAATTCGGTGGACTTTTACCCCTCGTCGGTGTTATACTTTAACAGGAAAATATCATTGAGGGACGGTTAATGGCAAGCTTAAAGAAATCTAAAAGCACGTTAGTCAGCTATACGCCCGCAGGTTGGTGGGCGGAAACGTGGCGCGAGGGACTGTTCTGCGGCAACGGAAAAATCGGCGCCAACATTTTCGGCGGAGCCGCTTTGGAGCAGATTCTGCTAAATCATTCCGATTTGGTTTGGCAGGGCAGAATCAGCGTCGTGCCCGACGTAAGCGTTAAAATTTCTCAAGTGCGCAAACTTATAGACGAAGGCGAGTATGAACAGGCCCGCGAGGTCATGCAAAAGGCTTTGATTCAGAAAAATTTTCGTCCGCAGCCGCATACGCCGCTTCCTTTGTGCGTCCTGAAAACCAAAATGACGAGCGACAACGCTCCGAAAAATTACGTAAGGGAGCTGAATATGGCTACGGGGGAAGCAACCGTAAGCTATTCGGACGGCTCCACCCGCATTGACAGAGCGCTGTTCGTATCAAGACACGACGACACGGTAGTTTACGAAATCACCAAAACAGGCGGCAGGTTTATCGATTGCGAGCTGTCCTTCGACCTTATGGACAAAATCAACTGCCGCGCGCCCAACGCGCTTTCCTCGATGCCGGAAGGCGTCACCGCCCGATATGAACGGCAGTTTATGAGCTTTGCCGCCCGCAACGACGACGGCACCGAGTTCGGCGCGGTGGCGAGAGTCACCCACAACGGCGGCAGTATGGAGCCGACGGACGCCTGTATCAAAATCACGGGAGCGACAAGCGTGCTGATTTGCGTAAAGCTGTTTGTCAATTCGGGCAAGGAGAAAGAGTGGAGCGCTTTGAAAAACGCTCTCTCGACAATCAAGGAGACCTATGCGCAGCTTTTAAAAAAGCACAGCGCTATACATAGCAAACTTTTTTCTTCCGTTTCGGTGGATTTGGACAGCGCGGCGGACGACAAGCCGACAGACGAGCTGCGCCCCGACGGGGAAAAAGGACAGCTTTCGCCCGTGCTTGCTACGAAGCTGTGGAATTTCGGCAGGTATCTTCTCCTGTCCGCAACCTCTCAGACAGGAAAAACCTTCAACCCTTACGGCTTGTGGAACGGCTCTTACAAACCCGTCGGAGCATGGGTGAATTACGTCGGAGAAATGCAGTCGGTTTATCAATCCGCGCTTGCCGGCGACCTTGCGTCCTTTTTGGAGCCGGTATTTAACTTCTGGCAGGCGAATTTCGGAGACTTAAGAGACAATGCAATCAGACTTTTCGGCGTGAGAGGGGCGTTTTTGCCGCCTGTTACGACGGTTTCGTCGGGGCGTCTCGGTCTTGTCGACGCAAGGGAAGTTTACTTCACGGGCTGCGCAGGCTGGTTGGCGGCGCTTTATTACAGATATTACGAATTTACCAAAGACCAAAAATTTCTCAAAAATACGGCTTTCCCTCTGATGCGCGAGGCGGCGGAGTTTTATCTTAATCTTATGTCGTCAGGCGCGGACGGCTCTGTTACGTTAAATCCTTCGTTTGTGCCGTCCTGCGGCAGACAGAACGAGCTGGGACGCAATGCAAACGGCGATTTCGCGGTGTTCCGCAGTCTGCTTAAAAATCTGCTGAAAATTTCTTCCGAGGTGCGGGCCGACGAAAGGGACGTGGAGCGTTGGAGAGACGCGCTAGAAAAGCTGCCTTCGGAGTTTACCGACAGCGAGGGACTGCTGCGCGATTTCAAAATGCGCGCAACCGATTTTTCGGGGGAGAGCACATACAGCTTGTTTTCCGCCTTCGCCTCGACCGACGTGGACTTTTTGTGCAGCGAGGAAACGCTGCGTTCTTATACGGCGACAGTGAAAAAGCGTCTTGCGGAAAGCCGTGATTCTCAAACGGCTATGGGCATGAGCAACCTTGCGGCGGTTTGCGCGAGATTGGGCTTGAAGCAGCAGGCGTCGGACGCGCTTCACAATCTGACGGCGGGGTGTATGCTGAACAATCTCGTCTTTTCCGAGTCGGATTGGAGAAGCATGGGACGCTGCGGCTACAAGGTATGGCCTCAGCTGATGCTGAGTGCCAATATCGCTTTTTCCGGAGTAGTGCAGGAAATGTTGCTTTACAGCAAGGAGGGAGTGCTCAAAGTTCTTCCGTGCCTGCCTTCAAATTGGAAAAATCTGGAAGTAAAGGGGCTTGCCGCGGCGGGAGGTCTTACCGTAAATATGAATCTGTCGTCGAAATCAAGACTGCTCAATCTGGAAATCAAAGCCTCGAAATCAGCGTCCTTTGACCTGTATCTGCCAAACGAAACGAAAAAGCTCAAAAAGAGCAACGTCGCAACCTCTCTCGACGACGGCGACCTGTTCAAGAGTATCAAAAACATAAATCTTTCCGCAGGAAAAGCGGCTACATTTGTTTTCCTTATGAATTAAAAAAAACGACCGTTCAAACGGTCGTTTTTTTCAGTCGTTTTCAGGATTAAGATTTGTCGCGGCAACAATAGGGGAGTTCTCCTCGTCGGAAGACTGTGACGGCGGGGATTTTAGATTGGAGAATAAGTCTTTGTTCTGCCATTTGTTTCCGAAATATCTTACCAACGCCCAAATCATGCCTGCGAACCATGCCGTGCCGGACGCGGCAAACACTCCCACGTAACCGAAGAAATGGTTGAGAACAAAAGCGGCTGTGATTCTTACCGCAAAACTGAAAATGTTTACACTCATGGCGGTTACCGTGTCGCCCGCGCCGCTCAAAAGCCGCGTGGTTAGGTGCATGACTGCAAGAACAAAATACGACGGCACCATAATGGAGATGAACGTACCCGTTATGCCGATAACGCTCTGTATATCGACGTTTGTGCCTTCCGTCGCGCTGCTGTCGAGAGAGATGAACAGCGAAGCTATGTCGTGTCTGAAAATCAGCACAAGTCCGCCCAGTATAACGGTTGTGACGAAGGTTATCAGAAGCGTCTGCCAAAATCCTTTTTTAATGCGCTCGGTTTTTCCCGCCCCCTTGTTTTGCGCGGCAAAGGTCGAAAGCGTTGTGCCGAAGCTCTGAATTTCCATATTCATTATTTCGTCGATTCTGTTGCCCAGCCCGTATGCAATGGTCAACTCGGCGCCGTGGCCGTTGACAAGCATATTGACCACGAGAAAACCGCTGCTTGTCACAAGCTGTTGAATAAGAGAGGGTATAGCGGCTTTGTTTATGCTTTTAAAATACTCTCCGCTGAAACGGAAATCTTTTAACCGCACTCGGAGGATTGGTATTTTTATCTGCATATAGACAAATGCAAGCACGGCGGATAAAAATTGAGCAATCAGCGTTGCGACCGCCACGCCGACCACACCCATATGAAAAACGGCGACGAACAAAATATCCAGACCGAGATTCAATACGGTGCTGGAAATAAGTATAACAAGCGGAGCCGCCGAATTGCCTACCGATTTGAGTATCATGTTGAAGGTGTTGTACATGACGACGGCAATGGAACCGAGAAAATAAATTTGAAGATAAGCGGTAGTTCCTTCAATTTGTTCGGGGCTTACTTTAAGCAGCTTTAAGAGTGGTTTTGTTCCGAAATAACCTATTACCGTTACAAGCAGGCTTGCGACTAACATGGTTATCAGAATGGTGTTAAGCGACTTTTTTATGCCGACCTCGTCTTTTTTGGAAAAAAGCTGGCTTAAAATAACTACCGCGCCCGTGAGAAAGCCGTTGGTTACGGTTAGTATAAGAAAAATAACGGGCATTGAGGCCGTTATGGAACCGTATGCCACGGCTCCGTCGGTTTTGCCTATGACTATTGCGTCCGCCCAGCTGTAAAACAGTTGAAAAATGTTTCCGATTATCAGCGGTATGGAAAATACAATGATTTTTTTGAAAGAGGAGCCTTCGGTGAGGTCCATAGTACCTTTTTTTTCTTTGACCGCGTCCATGACGATTATATTACACTTTTAACCCCGAAAAGGCAATTTTTATATCGGAGCAACAAATAAAATTTGAGTGAAACGCGCGGCTATGTTTGACAAAACGGGTTGACTTATATATTATTAAAGAAGAACGGCAAACGCTTTGCTTTGCCGGAGGTGAGAGAAATGAAATGTGTTTACTGCGGCTGCGAGGTGCTTAAAGTTATCGATTCCAGACCCGTGGACGAAACAAACGCAATCCGGCGGCGCCGGGAGTGCGCCAAATGCGGCAGAAGATTCACCACATACGAAACGGTGGAAACAATGCCTTTGCTCGTGGTAAAAAACAGCGGAAACAGGCAGCAGTTCGACCCGGTAAAGCTCAAAAACGGAATCATAAAGTCCTGTGAAAAGCGCCCCGTATCCGCCGAAAAAATCGACAGACTGGTGGAGGACATTCAAAAACAGCTTTACAACACGCTGAAATCGGAAATTTCCAGCAAGGAAATAGGCGAGCTTGTTATGGACGGGCTCAAAAAGATAGACGAGGTTGCTTACATCAGATTTGCGTCTGTTTACAGACAATTTAAGGACAGCAACACCTTTTTTGAAGAAATGAAAAAGATTTTCGACGAAAAAGAACACAAGGAGAGTTGATTTTATTCGATGATAGCCGACGATTTGTTGTTTACATACAGAAAATATCCTCTTATGCGGGCGCAGGATTTTGTAAAAATGCTCTATCAGGGCGAGTACGGCGGCGCGCACGGAAACAACGACGACCTTGCGGCGGCAGATTCTTTGAAAAAGGAAATCAAAAGCATGAAGCCCGTTTCCTTCAAGGAGGAGCTTGTCGAGGATATTTCCGCAAATTTTGCCCGCGTCAACCTGAGACCTTTCGTCGCGTCGGGTAAAAATGTCGAGACGCTGCGGGAAATGTTCGTCAAAAGCCGCGCAAAAAGCGCAAGCCGCGAAAGACTTGACAGAAAGCTGGAAATTTTTACCGAGCAGTGCTGCGTCAGAAAAATCGATTTGCCTTATTTGACTGTTAAAAAATTCGTAAACGAATACAAAGCGGCGGACTATCCCGTAGAGAGTCACTCGATGACTTACAGATTGAATTATTTTCCCGCGTACAGGGTGGTGCGAAGAGATTTTTTCGGTTTGTTCGATATTATCGACAGCATAAATTCGCTGCTCAAAGCGCAGACCAATCTGATTGTCGCAATCGACGGTATGAGCGGCAGCGGCAAGACGTACACTGCGGAAAAACTGAAAGAATATTTCGACTGCAACATTATTCATACCGACGATTTCTTTTTGCCGTCAAATATGAGAACGCCCGAACGACTGTCGAAAATAGGGGGCAATATCCATTTTGAAAGACTTGCGCCGCTTTTAAAAAGCATAAAGAAGGGCGACGCGCCCGTTTTCGACAGATACGACTGCAAAACAGATTCTTTTGAAAAGGCGGAAATGCCGCCAAAGCGTCTTACGATTGTCGAAGGGTGTTACAGCCTGCATCAATCGCTTATAAACTGCTATGACGGCGCGGCGCTGTTCAAGGTAAACGGCGACGTGCAGTTGAAAAGGATACTTAACAGAAGCGGTGCGGAAATGCTGAAAAGATATCGCGAAGAGTGGATACCTATGGAAAACAGGTATTTTGAAGCAGTAAATCTTGCGCAGCTGCCGGTAAAGGTAATTGACACGTCCGACAGAAAAATTTTAAAAACGGATTTCTGAACCTGTGAAAACCTCCCGAAAAATATTTTCGGGAGGTTTTTTTGTTTGACATAAAAAGCCGTTGATATTAATATAGTTGCATTAGCAACAGTTGCGTGTGCAACTAAAAGGTGCGATATGGCAAATTTGATGAGAATGATAAACGAAATTTACCGTTGCGGCGCTCTTTACCGCACCGTCAGACTTGAAAGCGACGGATTAAACGGGTTGCAGACGGCGTTTTTGATGAATATCTGCTCGAACGAAGGAACAACGCAGGAGAAAATCGCGCGTTCTTTGTACATACACAAAAGCACCGTTACCCGACAGCTTGCGGCTCTCGAAGAAAAGGGGTATATCGAAAGGCGCGTGGACGAAAACGACAAACGCAATATGTTGGTTTTTCCCACGGAAAAGGCAAAGGAAATTCTGCCGAAAATCAAGCTCGTATTCAGGGAGTGGAGGGAATATTTGACGGAGGAGCTTACCGAGGAAGAAAAACGGAATATGGAAGGAATACTGACAAAGCTTGCCGACAGAGCTAAAAAATCCGTTTCGTCAACGGAGGCGGACGTACAATGATTACGCTCGGACATTACTTGAAACCGTATTCGAAGCGCATAGCGTTGGGTACGGTCATAAAAATCGTGGGAACAATAACCGAACTTTTTTTGCCTTGGATTTTGTCCTATATGATTGACGAAGTCGCGCCCGAGAAAAACGTCGCGCGTATTTTTCTGTGGGGAGCCGTTATGCTTGCCTGCGCGGTGGTTGCTCTTTTTGGAAACATAACGGCAAACCGCATGGCGTCAAAAGTGGCGCGCGACACAACGGAAAGTATGCGTTTCGATTTGTTTGACAAAACGCTCAACCTGTCGGCAAGACAGACGGACGGGTTTGCCATGCCCTCCCTTGTGTCAAGACTTTCGTCGGACACTTACAACGTGCACAATATGATAGGTATGATACAGCGGCTGGGTATACGCGCGCCTATGCTGCTGATTGGCGGGATTGTCGTGACTTTCATGGTCGAACCCGTGCTGGCGCTGGTTTTGCTGGCGACAATGCCTTTTCTTGTGCTGCTTGCCGTGCTCGTGGCTAAAAAAGGGACTTCTCTCTATACCAAACTGCAAAAAACAGTGGATACCATGGTGCGCAAAATTCGCGACATTTACAGCGGAATAAGGGTAATAAAGGCGTTATCCCGCACGGAATACGAAAAAAAGAGCTTTGAAACAATAAACAAAAATGTTTCGTCAAGCGAGACAAGAGCGGGACTTACCACAGGTGTGACCAATCCGATAATGAATTTGTTTCTCAATCTCGGTATGACTGCGGTCATCCTTGTCGGAGCCTATCGCGTGAGCGCGGGACTGACAAAGGCGGGGCAGATAATAGCGTTTATGACATATTTCACTCTCATGCTCAACGCAGTGATTTCCGTCGGGAGAATTTTCGTTATGTATTCAAAGGGCATTGCTTCTTCAAGACGCATTTGCGAGGTGCTCAACGCGCCCGCGGACCTTTTGACCGAAGAAATCGACCTCGAAGGGAGCTCGGAAGCGGATTCGGACCGAGCGCAAATCCGCTTTGAACACGTAAGCTTTTCTTACGACGGCGGCAAGGTACTTGACGACGTATCCTTTTCAATCGGCAAGGGCGAAACCTTCGGTATCATCGGGGCTACCGGCAGCGGCAAAACTACAATCATAATGCTTATGATGAGATTTTACGATGCGGACGAAGGCAATATCTACATTGACGGGAGAGATATACGTACTTTTGACAAAAAGGAGTTGCGCAGGCGCTTCGGCGTGGTTTTTCAGAATGATTTTCTCTTTTCGGACACGGTAAGAAACAATGTCGATTTCCACAGAGGGATTTCCGACGGGGAATTGGAAAAAGCGCTTAAATTCGCACAGGCAGACTTTATATTCGGAAACGACGAGGGATTAAATTACGGACTTGCCGCAAAGGGAGCTAATTTCAGCGGCGGTCAAAAGCAACGGCTGCTTGTCGCGCGCGCCTTGTCGGGCGAAAAGGACGTAATAGTGCTGGACGACTCTTCAAGCGCGCTTGACTACAAGACGGACGCCGCATTGAGGAAGGCTCTCAAAGAAAATTTTTCCGACAAAACAATAATAATGATTGCCCAACGAATAAGCTCGGTAAGACACGCCGACAAAATTCTCGTCCTTGACAACGGCAAAGCGGCGGGGCTTGGCAGCGACGAAGAGCTGCGCGAAAGTTGTCCGCTTTACGGAGAAATTCTGCGTTCCCAAGGAGGCTGCTCAGATGAATAAAGTTCCGACTGCGAGAAAAAGAAAAAGCGCCGTTTTGCTGCGCATGGGGAAATATTTTGCGCGGCACAAGCTGTTGGTTGCGCTGGCGTTTTTTCTGACAATCGCAAGCAACCTTCTCGCGCTTTTGGGACCTTATCTTTCGGGGCGCGCAATCAACGCGATAGACACGCCCGACGGCATTGTGGATTTTGACAGCGTATTTTTTTATTGTGCGCTTATGGCTCTGTTTTACATAGCTTCGGCTGCAATGTCCTATCTTTTGAGCGTGGTTATGATAAAGCTGAGCCAAAAAATAGTCAGGCAAATGAGGCGCGACGTTTTCAACAAGCTTATGAGCCTGCCCGTAGGTTTTTTCGACAAGTTGCAGGCGGGCGACCTGATAAACCGAATTTCTTACGATATCGACACGGTGAACGCTTCGCTTTCCAACGACATAATTCAGATTTCCACGGGTGTCATTACCGTCGTCGGTTCTTTCATAAGTATGCTTGTTATTTCACCCGTTCTGCTGTCGGTATTTGTCGTAACCATTCCCTTATCGGTGATTTTTACGATAAAAAAGAGCAAATCCTTGCAGCCGTATTTCCGCGCAAGGTCGGGAAAGCTTGCGGGGCTTAACGGATATGCGGAAGAAATGCTGTCGGGAGTAAAAACAATCAGAGCTTACGGCAGGGAGAAAAAAATTTCCGAGCAATTTGCCGAAAGAAACACCGACGCGTCGGACGCCTATTACAACGCGGATTACCACAGTTGCAGCGTCGGACCTACCGTCAACTTTATCAACAATCTGTCAATGGTGCTGATAAGCTCGGCAGGAGCGCTTTTGTATATGGCAAACAAGGTGGCGGTAGGCGACATAGGCTCGATGATTATGTATTCGAGAAAGTTTGCCGGACCAATCAACGAATTTGCAAATATTACAACCGAAATTCAGTCGGCGGTTGCAGCCGCAGAGAGGATTTTCAATCTGCTCGACAAGGAAAGCGAGCCTGAGGACGCGCCCGACGCAACCGCGCTTGTCGACGCTGTCGGCGACGTGGAGTTTAAAAACGTGGAATTCGGTTATCTTGAAGGGGCGCCCGTGTTGAAAAATCTTTTTTTCAGGGCGGAGCACGGTCAGACTGTTGCCATAGTCGGACCTACCGGCGCGGGCAAAACCACGCTCGTCAATCTGCTTATGCGTTTTTACGACGCTTGGGAAGGCGAAATTCTTATTGACGGAAAAGCCGTCTCTTCATACACGCGCGGCAGTCTGCGCGGCGCGTTTACCATGGTGCTTCAAGATACGTGGCTTTTCGACGGCACGGTTTTTGAAAATATAGCCTACGGCAGACCGGGAGCAACCCTCGACGACGTTCGGCGCGTCGCGCGGGCGGCTAATGTGGCGGATTACATAGAGTCGCTTCCCGACGGATACTGTTCGGCGGTGGAGGACGGCGGGTTCAATCTGTCAAAGGGGCAAAAGCAGCTTATGACTATCGCGCGGGCGATGCTGTCCGACGCAAAAATGCTCATACTCGACGAGGCTACAAGCAATGTGGATACACGCACCGAGCTTAAAATCCGAGACGCCATGCTCAAGCTGATGGAGGGACGTACTTGTTTCGTAATAGCGCACCGCCTGTCTACAATCGTAGATGCCGACCTTATACTTGTTGTCAAAGACGGCGACGTGGTGGAGCGCGGAAAGCACGCCGAGCTGTTGGCGAAAAACGGCTTTTACGCGGAAATATACCGCTCGCAATTTTCGTAAGACAAACGGCAGACAATTTGTCTGCCGTTTGTCAGTATCGATTTTGCCGCAATTGCCGATTTAATTTATCTGAATTTTCTCTTTCACAATGGTTTTTTGTCGAGAAAAATTTTCTGCCGCGGCGTCATTCCGTTTTTTCGTTTTCGGGAGCTTCGGTTGCGGTTGCGTCGCATTCGCTTTCCGCAGCTTCTCCGTCTTTTTCCGAGGACAGCTCCTGCGAAATATCCACAGCTCCGCTGGAAGTAAGAGAAATTATCGAATCCTCCGATTTGTCCTCCTTTGTGTTGGGGATTATCAGATTAAGCACGATTGCCACGACTGTGGCGATTGCAAGAGGAGACAGCTCAACCTGACCTATCATTATTTTGAGTCCCGATTCGCCGGTAATGTCGCCCGCAAGGCTCATCGCTCCGAGTCCCAAACCTATTGCAAGCGTGGTGGAGACGACAATCATATTCTTGGAATTTGAAAAATCGACTTTCGCGTCTACCAACGCTCTGAGACCGCTTGCGCTTATCATACCGAACAGCACTATGGACGCGCCGCCTATAACCGCGCTCGGTATAGTGGCGAGAAACTCGCCGAAGGGCACGAAAAGACCTGCCACAACAGCCATGCAAGCCGCCCAAAAAATATTTTTGGGGTTGTAATTTTTTGTTATGGCAAGCACGGCGGTATTTTCACCGTACGTAGTGTTTGCGGGACCTCCGAGCAAAGCGCTTGCAATGGTTGCGACGCCGTCGCCGAGAACGGTGCGGTGCAATCCAGGGTCTTTCATGAAGTCCTTGCCGCATACGGTGCTGTTGGCGTTGATGTCTCCCAAGTGCTCCATAAACGTAACGATTGCCAGGGGCACGAGCATAAGGATAGCCGAAACAAGCTGACTTCCGTCTATGTTGCCCAAACCTTCCTTACCCCAAAAGCCCCAGATTTCTCCTGCCTGTTGAAAAATGACTATGTCGCCGGAAAATTGTCCTTTGAAAGAGACCAATCCTATGCAGGCGGAGTAAACGTAACCCACGACAAAACCGAGCAGGATGGGTATAACTTTAAGGAAGCTTTTGGGCTTGGCGTAAGCGTTGAAGCCTATTATGGTCAGCGCGGTGACGATTGCCGCCGTCCATTGCTTCCAACCCTCGCCGCCGCCGTAAAAACCGATTTCGAGATAATTCCCGAAAATATTGTTCCAAAACATTTTGGGCGCGAGTATCATACCGACGAGTATGACGACGGGTCCTACGACAATGGGGGGAAACAGCTTTTTGATTTTTTCTACGCCGACGGATTTTATTACGACGGACAGAATTACGTAAACAAGACCTGCGCAGACAAGAGCTATCATAACGCAAGCCATGGATTGATTCCATTCAGGCGAACCTAAGTTTTTTTTGTCGAGAATCGTGCACAGTCCGGGCAGAAATGCAAAGCTTGAGCCGAGAAAAACCGGCACCTTCTTTTTGGTGAGAAAGTAAAAAATAATGGTTCCGATACCCGCCGCAAGCAGCGCAATCGAAACTGTCTCTTATACACATCTGACGCTGCCGACGAACTCTAGGGTGTAGATCT
>OWKP01000495.1_pt1 | contig 30180 bp, 31 predicted proteins | sample 1732991 | NCBI WGS metagenome assembly OWKP01 (sample SAMN05065777, study PRJEB22554) | human gut metagenome | biome: ENVO:2100002; feature: ENVO:00000062; material: ENVO:00002003 | host: Homo sapiens | place: USA
AGAGCGCATCGTTTGCAAAGTAGCTTGCAATATCGCCCTTGAGCGGCCCCTCGGTGAGATAGGCGCGCTTCTGCGTCGTGTCGCCGGTGACGTGGATCCACGAATAGCTGCGGGTGCCGTTTTCCATGCGGCTCGGCCGGCTGGACAGCCAGCGGTATTTTCGCGCCGCGTTGTCATCCAGCCGAATTTTCATACCTTGGATCAAGCCGTCCTTGTTCCGCACCGGAATGAGGAAGCCATTCGCGCCTGCCAGCGTCCATGCCCCGTCCTTTGTGTAAAAACCGGGTAATCCGTGCAATTCATGATCGCACGCAAGAAGCGACGCCAACAAGCGCCGTTCGGCTTCTGTTTCCGGCATGGATTTATAGCCGTTCCGCTCAATAACTTCGTCAGGAAGTCCACGCTCATAGAGGTTTTCTCTGTGCCGGTCGGAGAGCGTCAGAAGTGACAGCATTTCCGAATAGGCCGCATGGCGCTGCTTTAGCGCATACGGCTCGCGGCTCGTTGTGTTTGGGGAGCTGGGCTGTAAGGGCAGCTTATACACGTTGCTCTTTGCAGCCAGCTCCAAGTATGCTTCTTTGTTTGTCAGACCATTCAGCCGCGCATACAGCGTCACGCTGTTGCCGCTCGCGCCGCAGAGATTGCAGCGGTATTGATCGGTCCGTGTGTTCAGACTCAGATGATATTTGCCGGTTCCATGATCGCCGCAGAAGGGGCAGCTTGCCTCAACTTCTTCGCTGTAAAGCGTTCGGTCGTTGAGGACAAGCCCGCACCGTCTGGCGGCTTCCATGATCGGCAGCTTCTGATATGCCAGACGGCGCGCCCCCTTTCTGAAAAGAAGGGTTACGCCGCCTTCGGCATTGCAGTACCGCCGGCCCGCACGGAAAGCTCCGCATTACGGACGCATTTGGCGAGGATCATCTGGCTGGTCGGGCGGATGTTGCTGAGATCGTCTACGGATTCCACGTTGTCGAAGAACACCGGATAATTTCGGCCGGTGAGCCGCTTCACCAGCTCGGATACCTCCGCACCTGCCCGGATCTTCTCAGAGAGCGAGAGCCGGTCGTAGCGGCGGCCGTTGTAGGTAAAGCGGAACACGTCCTTTAATTCTCCGGTCGTCTTGACCACATCGTAGAGCGAGATCTTCACGCGGTTCAGCGCGAGTTTGGAGAACGTCATCTCCGCGCGCTTGCTCATGTAGAGGATCACGTCTTTCATGACGATCTTTTTCTCCGTGATCTCCTGCTCAATTTTGTGAATCCGTTCGTCAAAATTCTCCGGCGCAGCGCTCAGAACCTGCTGCGCGGCGGCAAGCTGTACCCGGCAGTCTTCCAGCGATGCTTTGCACTCGGCAAGGCGTTCACTGTCCGCGGGGCTCAGCGTGCCGCATTCGATGCTGGCGGTCAGGTTCTGGATGCGTCTGCGCAGCTGCTCCAAGGTCTGCTGGCGCTGCGTATTCTGCTGTGCGGCAGCGGCCTGAAGTTGTCCCCGTTTCTGGTTCAGCGCGTTGATCTCGGCCTGATATCTGGTCAAGTCCTCCGCTTTGAACTGCTCGAACGTACTTTGACTTTTCTGCTCCAGCTCCTGAAGCTCTGCGATCTGACCTTTCAGCTGCGTGCCGTCGGCAGCGATTTTCTCCGTTTCCGCTTGTAAAGCCTGACGGAACGCCGGATATTCCTGCTGCGAGAGGACACGGCGGCAGACCGGGCAGCTTGTGCCCGGCTGAAACCGCTTCAAAAGCGCGGCGTTCTGCTGATAACGCTTTCCAAGCACCTGCACTTTTGCCGTATCCTCTGCCAGCGGGCCTGTGTATTTTGGCTGGTAGACCTCGGACGACCGAGCGCCCAGCTTCGCGTGAACTTCTTGCAGCTTTGCGTCCAGTTCTGCCGTATCCGGCGTTTCCGGCGCATCGCCGGAAAGCTCCTCATACTGCTCGCTGGCCTGCACGAGCTGCTCCTGCAAATCCTCCAAATTGATGTTTTCAAACCGCCGTGCTTCCAACGATGCAATTTCACGCTGCAATTCCTGAATCCGCACAGTCAGTCCGTTAGACAGTTCTTTGCTGCTCTGCCGCTGTTTCTGCGCCAGATCCAGCTTGCCGCTCAGATAAACCGCATTTTGTTCCAGTTCCCGAATTTCTTCCCGACGATTCTTGAGAAATGTCTCAGGGGATGGAAGCTGTACACCGGACAATCGCTGCTGCGTCTGCGCATTGAGCTGTGCCAGCACGTCGCCCTGCGGAATGGGCGGGAGATACCGCTCCAATAGCTTCTTTCCATCCTCGCCGAGTTCTTCAATGAAGTACAGGGGATTGAAAATGGAGAGAAACACATCCCGTTCGCCAAACATCTCGTTGAGATCCGTCTGCCGAATGGCATAGCCGTCGTAGGTGATGCTCATGTGATCCTTCTGCCGGCTGCGGGTCAGCTCATGCGCCTTTCCGGTATCATCCGTAAAGCGCATCGTGATCTGCAGGTCCGGGTTCGTCTCGTTGTGCAGACGGTCAATGCCGCGCTCGCCGAAAAAGGGAAGTCCCGTGACGGCAAACGCAATCGCGTCTGCCAGACTGGATTTGCCGCGGCCGTTGCCGCCGGTGACGATGGTGGGATTACCGAACGTGATCTCCATAGGCGCTTCATAGCATTTGAAGCCGGAGACGGTCATGCTGATGATCTGAAAGCCTTTGATCTTTTCCATTTTGCTTACTGACACCTCCTATTACGCTGCCTGCTGCACGACCTGATAGCCGTCCAGCGTGTAAAATGCGACGTTTCCCTGTTTCCGCATCGTGATCTGCGCGTCATAGAGCTGCGCGCCGGGCACGAGCATGGGATGACTGCCCTGTGCGTAGACCTTCGCCTTCTTGCCCTCTGCGTTTTGCAGAACGGCGCAGACCAACGGCTGGCCGGACATATCCTGCTGATTGCTCACAGACAACACAACGTACTGGCAGACCTGCCGTGTCATAAACGGAAGCGGCTGCTGAGACTGCTGTGCTTGCTGCTGCGGCATTTGCTGCTGCTTTTGCGGCGTGGCCGCCGGGGCGGTATTCTGTGCCTGCTGTCCAGCCTGTCCGTCGCGCTTGTAGCTGAGCTGCGCCTGTGCCGCGCCCGGAGATGTGGGAAGCTGATGCAGCTTATCCAGCAGTTCCAGATACGCGGCGTTCAGCTTCGGCCGCTCGGTATCGCAGATCACGTAGGAGTTGCCCTTCTGCTCGATCCTGACCCAGAGCGGCTTTGTCATCTTGTAGAGAACACGTCCAATGCCCCATTGCACGGCGGAGCGTTTCATGGAGTCGGACAAGCCGCCCTTAATGGGTTCAATGTCAGAATCCTCCGCACCGTCCCACTTTGTAATAAAGCCTTTGCCCTCAAAATAGATGGAAATGCCGCAGATCTGTGCGTCCTTCTTTCCGTTGCCGTGCCACGGCTTGTAGTCGTTGTACCAGTTCTCCGGCCCCACGACTTCATCCAGACGGTCCTGAATGGCGCGGTTTGTGACATACGGAATGGCAAGACCGCTGGTCTTGTCTTTCGACGTCACCTGAATCCGCCATTCCAAGTCCTCCGGCGCAAATGGCCGCGCCAGTTCTTCCCGGATGGTTTTTGCGTCTTTTGCCATACGTTACCCTCCAATAAAGTCTTTTAAGGTCTTTTCGTTTGGGATCAGCACGTCGGAATAATAGTACGATGGGTCTTTGTCCTTCAGATGCTCCAGAAGATCGCGGTACTCCAATTTCAGCTTGTTATCCCTGACGTCAAAATTATCGTCATTGTTCGGCAGCCGAAGCAAATATCCCGGCAGGTTGGAGATGCTGCCCGTTGTCTTATAGACTGGCAGCACGTTGTTTCCGGTGCAGAGATGAAAATTGCTCTGTGTTACGTTGGAAAATGGATAGCAGAACATTTCTGTGCTGCTTTTCAGATCTTCATCCGCAACGACACCTACCCGGCAATCACTGACCTTGCCCAGTTCAGAGATCTGAAACCCAAAGACGAGCTTCGGCAGCGGAAATCTTTCATAAAGCGTATTATGGTAGGTGATGTCCGCATAACGCTGCTGGCAGAGCAGGCAGTACCGTTTTGCACCGCTCTCACAGATCTCGACGGAAAAGCACCCCTTCGGAAGCAGACCGCTTGAAATGAACGAATTGCGGTTTGTTGCGTGGATGATTGCCTGAAACAGATCCTCCGGGCAAATTTCCTTTCTGCTGATCACACCAAGGATTTCCTGCTTCAATACCACTGTTGCCCGCTGGGGATCGATCTCAATAACCAGTTTTTGTGTTCTGTCCATCACGCAGCCCTCCGTTCCGTACACCGCGCATTGCGCTGTGCTGCTTCAACCGCTTTTTCCATCCCGCATAGCCTCTTATCAAAAAATGTGAAAATGTCAAGCAGACCATCGATCAATTGGACATAATCACAAAATTCGTCATCATATGCGAAAACAATGCCGCTGGAAAACTTTTTCCCGGTTTTCTCTTTCAATGCCCAATCATAGCAGTAGGAATCCAGCCATAAAGCATTTTTGATGCACGTGCTGGCCTCACGCCAAAATGGGTTTTCTTCGGGTTTCATGTGAAGCAGCGATTCATATTGTCTGCAAAGGCGGATATAAGCGGTCATGTTTTCAGACGAAAAATAATGATAATAGGAGGATATATCATATTCATAGTCCAGCTTCTGGTTGAAACAATGAAATTCGGAGACGATATCCAGAGCCAGTTCCTGAAGCTCATAGAAGGAATCTTCCCGCAAAATATGCTGGGGAAACGCCTTTTTGAACACATCAAACCGTCCGTGATCATAAAAGGATTTTGCGATTTGGATCGCATAAAAGATAAGCGTAAGCTCCATAACTTCTCCTTAGCAAAACTGTTTCATTTTTTGTGCCTGCGCCGGAAGTGATGCAGCGCCGTCTGCAAGAACGCAGCTATAGTAGCTGCCTGGCCAGTTGTAATAAAAGAAATCAGCAACAGGCCATATATCTTCCAATTCAAATTCCTCATAGCAAATATCCTCCAGGAAGATGTCTTGACCGGTCAAGAACGGGAGAACCACACGATACACAAGGTAGGGGTTTAAGCGCTCCGTAGAATCCGTCTGATTCTTTTTCTCGCGTTCTTTTGCCCCGCAAAGGAGCGTCATCAGCGCGGTTAGATCAGTTTGAATCATGTTTGCTCTCCCATACCAGCTTCACCACGCAGATGGCATAGTCCTTCATATTGCAAAGAATTTTCTTATGCTCCGCTTCATTCAGATATGACCGGCCTTCGCGCAGGAAGTAGATCCCGCAGTCTGGCATCAGCTCTCCAAACATGTTGGCGATGTGCCACTCCATGTGGGAGCGCGCTTCGGCGGTATCGCCCTTGAGGTAGGCCGTGCACATCTTTGTGTCACCGACCGTTTGCTCATTCCCAATTTCCAGATGCTCCATGAAGCCGGCCAGATGTGCCTTTGCGCGCTCATCCAACTGATGCTTCGCGGATGCGTAGAAATACAGGAACAGCGCCGGTTCGTTTCTGCCCAGAATGACGCTGTATGGACTGGATACTTTCTGTCCCCATGCGCCGCCGGACGGTTCGAACCGCGTGCAGAGTTTTCCCATCTGCGGAACGATCCGCTCCGTGACCTGCTGCCAGACCGCTTCGCGTGCCGTCCGGTCATCTGCTTCTGTGACGGGTGTAACGATTGCAAGATTTGTAGTTAACATAATTCCTCCTAGCTCAACGCCAGAAATCCGTTCGGCGTCAGGACATTGAAGATCATCTTGTTGCTGATGACCTCCCGTACCTCTGCGCCGATATGGTTCCCGCGCTGGTCAAACTGTTCCTCGCGTTCTACATTTTTGATCTTCACAATACGGCCCTTGATGATGTGCGGGGTATCACATTCAATCAGCCCGTTTATCATCCCGGAGCCGCCGATGAGACCGATCTGCCCAATGGAAAGGGGCAAAAGCGGATACTTTTCCGTGCTGTCCAATGCGCTTTTTGCGTTCAGCAGCCGTGTAAAGCTGCCGGAGTGCGTCAGCTGCCGTTCCAGCTCCTTCTCATTGAACCGTTCGCCACGAAAAACTTCGACGGTCTTTGTAACGGCGGGCAGCGCATACCGGTTTTCCTCCAGCTCCGTAATGCACGGGATTTTCTCCGGGGTCATTGTCTGCGTGCCCAGCCGGGCAGCCGTTTCGCTGTCCTCTGTGGGTTTCCTACGAAGTCCCAGCACGACCGCCTGATGGAATCTGGCAAACTCGCCGCTTGTGAATTTCCAGACGGAAAGGTCTGAAAAGTTCTCCGCGAGAATGTTACAGATGTCCGGCGTCAGGCGATAATACGGCACGATGTAGACGAGCAGGCCGCCCAGCATGAGCGTGCGGATGCTCTGCACCAGAAACTGCTTTTCGCTGCGCACCCGGCTGCCGCCCTCGGTTAGAACAGACAGATACGGCGGATTCAGAAACAGCACATGAAACGCCTCGCGGCTGATCTGGCTGTGAAAGAAGCTGCCGAAGCCGACACGGTGAAGCCTGGTTTGGGCTTCCTCCGCACGGTGTTCGTCCAGCTCCATGCCGTAGGTGTAGCAGTTGTTGCCGTTGGCAAGCTGCCGGAGCGCCTTGCCGCAGCCGCAGCACGGGTCAAGCAGATTTGTTGTCACGCCCTCCGGGAATTGAATGCCGCGCAGGATGTGCGTGATATTCTCCGGGTCTGTTGGGTAATAGCCCATGCGGACATGATTCATCAGCCGCCCAATCACTGCCGCGTTGACGGTGTCCGTTTGCGGCAGTGATTGGGCAAAGCCAGTCAGAACTTCATACACAGGCTTGTATGCTCTGGACATGAGATCAAAGCGGTGCAGTCCTGCTTGAAGCTGTCCGGCTTTTCCGGCCAGCGCGGATTCCTCCAATTCCAGAAGATTGCGCTGTGCATCGCTGAGCACTGCAAGAAGCGAATCCCGCGTTTCCTGCAATTCCAGATAGTACGCATACGCGCGCTGCGGCTGCGCCGTGCGGTATTTCTCCACACCGGCGCGGCATTTAAGAAGGCGCTGGCTGCCGCGCAGAATGGCTTCTGCCGTCTGCCGAAGCTGTTCCAAGGCATAAAAGGAGCGTTTGGGCTCCTTCTGCAATTCCTGTTCCATCCCGGTTAACCTCACGCCGCAGGCTGAATGCTCTCAGCCGCAAAGTCAAAGACCGGCGCGTTTTCCTCCGGCGTACCGGGGAGAATACGCAGCGTGTAGCCTTTGCTTCGCAGCAGCTTGAATGTGCTGACCATGCGCTGAAGCTCAAAATCATCCGCTTCATTTGCATCGTCGGCGCAGGCGGCTTTTTCCGCCGCCTGCTGTGCAAGCACCTCCTGCACGACCTTTGCGATGTTGGCTTTCAACTCGGTATCTTCTGGCGTATCAGCCGTTTCATCTTTCGGCGCTTTTGTGCGCGGCTTTTCAAATTTGCCCCGTGACCTGCTTGCCGTCAGGCGCAGCCAGAATGTACGAAGCATGGAAAGAAGCAGCGTCAAAAGCATCCCGCGCGGCTTCGGCGTCAGATGCACAATTTCATCCACGTCCGCCTCGCCGATCTCGCTGACCGCCACGCTCAAGCTGAGAGCCTTGACATAGTTAGCGGAGAAGAAACGGGAAACAGCGGCGCTTTCCGAGATCATGGCCTCGCCACAGCTGACGCGCTGCGCCAGCAGTCTCCGGCAGATGACCGTGCCGCATTCCAGTTCGGTCACATCCACGATATCAGCGGAAACCTCACCGGCGGTAATAAAACCTCGGCCGGAAATATGCTTCGCTTTCAGACCGTTCGTGACGTGCAGATGCCCGTGGACGATCACATCGTCCGTGACAAGCGTTTCATAGTTGTAGGTCGCACCGGCGGGGATATAGACTGTTTTCATGCTCAAAAATCCTTTCTTTTTACGCTGCTTTCTGTTCTTCCTTGAGTCGTACCGGGAGGACGATGGCGGAGCTGTTGCCTGCAATGAGCAAGATCGCGCCCAGTGGGCTGGTCAGCCGCATTGTCACCAGTTCCTGCTTTTCAAACTGCGTGAGCGCATCCAGCATGAATCTTGCGTCAAAGCCAAAGATGATGCTGCTTTCTGTGCTGATGGAAACCGCCGCTTTGTAGAGGCAGTCCTTCGCACGCAAGTTCAGCAAGCCATTCTCAAACCGGACATAAGGCTTGTCTGCCTTTCCGATGCAGGCCAGCAGATATTTGAGGGCCTGCACAAAGTCCTTTCGATGGAAGCAGAATTCCTCATTCCACTTCTGCGGAACGATGTTCTCATAAATAAGAGGTGTGGCATTCGGAACGCAGTGCGCCGTCAATCGGATCCATTCATTTCGGAATGTGACACATCTCTCGTTTACGTCGATCTGAATATCCGTATTTCCAAACACTTTGAGATGCTCCAGTGCCGGAACAGCGACTGTAAACGGCTTTTCAACACTCAGTCCACCGTCATCACAGCAGGCAGCGCGATGACCTTCCACCGCCCAGATATGCTTGTTCTGAAACAGAACACCCTGATATTCCGGTCTGGTATTGCGCAGATCAACGGCATACTTTACCTGCTTGACGCAGGCGAGGATCTTTGCCGCGTTTGCCGTGTAGGTCTGCCTGACCCGAAGCTCCGGCCATACGGGGCAGTCCTTCGTGTCATACACAGGAAACTCGCCGCCCTTGCTGCCGGAGCGCATGGTCAAAAACGATTCGTCTCCACGCTGCTGCAATTCCAGCTCCAGTGCGCCGTCATAATGGCGGCATACCTTCTGGATGTTCGCGCTGTTCTGGAATACGAGGTCAAAGCTGTCGCCGACTGCGGGGATCGTCACGGACAGCCATGTACCAAAGTCCGTTGCAGAGAGCGTACAGTGATCCGCTGTAAATTCCACCTTGATCTCCTGCAGGACTTTGACCGGACTTTTTGCCGGAATATCCATCAATGCTGTCATCGCTTTATAAAAGGCTGCTGCGTCTACGGAACTTCTCATGCTGCTTTCCTCCTTGTTTTCTGTAAGGTTGCACGCATATTGACAGAACCCGTTGCAAACGTGATCTGCCGCACGCGCGTTTCTCCGACGGCCAGGATGTTGTAGATCATGTCCACAACGGCGGTGGCCGCCGTGATGTTGGCGGCGATGCTCTGCGGCGCGGAAACAGACGCCTCGGCGCAGCTCAGCTCCGTCGGGAATTTGTCTGTGTCCTGCAAGACCTCCGGAAATGCCGCGCCGACGGGGCGGTAGAACGTGCGTCCGCCGCTGCGGATGCCGCAGACGATCTGCCCGGTGTGCATCCCGTTGCCGCTGTCGATGTAGATGAGATCATCCAGCTTGTAAAAGACTTCGTGGCAGAGTTTTCGGCTTTTGTTGTTGTCCACTGCGCCGATGAGGATCACCAGTTCCTTGACGGTTGGCGAATTCCAGTACGGCCCGGTCGGGAACGTCCGTGCCCGCAGCATGGAAAGAAGCCGCTCGCCGGACTCGATAAACTCCGGCACATACTCCGTTTCCATCCCAAACACGGACGAATACCGCTCCGCCAGCACCTTTGCCTTGTTTTCTCCAAGGTCAGCCGGTGTGAAATTCTGGCGCACCAGATTCTTTTCCTCCACAATATCTCCGTCACAGATGATAAAGCGGACAGGCCGTTCCAGCGCGTACAAAAGCCGATACAGATGCGGCGCGATATGTCCGCCGGTGCCTCCAGCTCCCAGCATGACGATCTTTACGGGCCGGTTCTCTGAAAACTTCATCCCGCACCTCCAAGCAATCCGCCCAGAAACGAGCGCACGCCCGCGAAATGTGCGGACGGCGGTTTCGGGAGTTCTGGAAGCTGATGGACGACCTTGTCGCTCCATCCCGCGGGAAAGCCGCTGTCTACTCCTTCAAGCACTAAGCTGGGCTCGATGGGGACAAAGCTGCCGCCGCAGGAAATGCGGGCGGAGATCTCCGGGAAGAAGCGATCCAGACGGCCGATCACGAGATACAGCCGCGTGCCGCGTTCATCCATATCGTCGATGGCGGAAAAAACGGCCTTCATGCTGTTGTGCGAGTGGATATCCGCGTAATACAGATACCGCTGCTCATCCGGAAGATCTTCATCCGTCAGTCGGACCGTTACGCGGTCTTTGGTGACGCGCTGCTTCGGCACGAACGGGATGAATTTCTGTTCCTTCCGATCCCAGTAGATACGGACAAGGGCTTCATACTCCGCGCCCGATTCCATCTGGCTTCTGAAAAAGCCAATGATGGCGCGCAAAAGCTCCTGCGGAATGCGAGGAAGAGCCGGGCGAAAGCCGGCTCTTACCTCTGAAAACTCCGTGATCTTGTGTTTGGGCGCGATAAACTCGCCGAGCTCGCTCCGGCGCATCTCATACGTCTGCCCGTCCCGCGAGGGGATGAGGCAGATGACCTTGTTGGACGCGCGTGCAGCTTCCAGCGTCGGGAATACGCCCTTGTAGTCCGCGATGCCCTTCTTCTGCATCCGGATCTGCGGCTTTACGACGCACTCCGGGTCCTTGACCTTGCCTTTTTTCAGGCTGTCCAGGAACGCTTTGGACTTCTCAATCTCCGCTTTCATGGCCGCGATCGTGTCTGTCTTTGGAGTTGGAACGGTCTTCGTAACATCTCCGTACCGCACCTGCCACGTGACAGCCGACGCATCCTCCAATTCGGGGAAATCATCCGCTTTCTGGATACGCAGAGCCTCGAAGGTCATGTCGGGATCTGTGATCTGCTCTCTGGCGCCACCGTACTGAAAAACAGGCGGCTTGTCAAAGAGCGACAGTTGTGTTTGGGGTCTTGGCGCAATGCTTTTGACCGGGGCTGCTTCTGGGATGGGGTCACTTTCCGCGCTTGTAAACGCCGAAAAGAGTTCCAGAGGCTGTTTTCCTTCTGCCGGTGTTTCCTGCGTCTTTGCGGGGAGAGTATGTTCCGGCTCGGGCTGTGATTCTGCAGTCTCCGTCTGAACCTGTTCCGGATCAAACTGGGGCTTGACTTCTTCTGCCAACGTTGGCGCGGGAGGAGGCGGTGCGGGTTCATCCGAACTGCCGCCGAAGATCTTATCTACGTCAAACTCCTCATCATCGCCCAGTAAGGCAAAGCCGTCAAATACGTTTTCTGTGTCTGTCATGCTGTGTCTCCTTTCTTTTTGTGTCCGGACGCAAAAAGACCGCAACTGCCAAACGGCAATTACGGTCTTATGGGTCCGTTATTTCATTTCAAGTCCTGCGTGCGGAACCGGGGGCATACCTGTCCCCAAGTTTTCACCTCCGCCCTGAAATAGCTCCGCCCTTGATCTGCTCTGACCTGGAATACAGCTTTATTGTAGCGCAGCGGCAGATGGATATAAACTTGCGGATATTTCAGGAGAACGAATGTCTTAACTTGCCTGTCCATCTACAATATGCTATGATATGCAGGTGCGCGAAAGGAGGGCGGCAGGTATGCAGTATTCTATTGAGGAATCCGCGCTTATTGGCGGCCTGATCACAGAATATTTCTCAAGAGCAAGTGTTTCTGACTCCGTGCGTCTGGCATACCGACAGGTGTACCAGCACTTGATGGATGGTCATTTGACGCAGGACGATTTGGGTCGGATTCAAGCGGCACTGGACTTCCTGCTCCCGGTCTTTCCCGCTGAACGCGAAGCACAGAAAGCCTTCCGCGCAGCGCTTCTGAAAACAAAAGCCATGCTGAGAAGAAAAGCCTAAAAGTGAAGCAGGCAAACCAAAACATTCCCGTTGGCACACTTCCATTTTGGAAGTGTGCCAGTGCTATTGGCGTGATTTGTCTCCCACGCCATCTGCATCTGCGATGGTACGGGAGATTTTCAGCTCTGTCGGCAGCTTCCAACGCAACTTATAGAACACGCAGATCTTCTACTGGCGGTTTGTGATATACAATCGCACCTGACCGGCAGCGCAGGAACGGCACTGCTCTGTGCGAAGGATCGCAGCATTCCCGTCATCGCTGTCAATCCGGACACCGCAGAGATTTCACACTTGAAAGATGGCTCTTTGACCTCTGAAATTGTCTGATTTACGCCGTCATATAAGCGCTATCGTCCCATAATCTACTCTCCCCATCGTAGGAATCTTATGCTATAATAGATCCATCATGGGGAGGATTGTCGAAACATGATTGTATACCTGCAGCTTATTGACACCGCAGAAGATCGCTCAAAATTTGAGCAGCTTTATGAGCAGTACAAGCAGTTGATGTTCTATACTGCTTTTCAGATTCTAAAACGCCCACAGGACGCCGAAGATGCGGTTCATCTCGCCTTTTTGAGCATCGCAGAAAATATTTCAAGAATTTCTGATCTGGACTGTCCAAAAACGCGCGCCTACATCGTTACAATAGTTGAGAGAAAGGCAATCGACATGCTCCGGGCGGAGCGGCGGCACCCATCTGTGCCGCTGGATGAATCAATCAACGGCGTTTCTGTGGAATACGGTGGAGACAGCGCGCTGGCAAAGGCAATTCTGGAACTGCCGGCTGCCTATCGTCAGTGCATTCTCCTGAAGTTCTATCATGGATACAGCACAAAAGAAATTGCCGGGATCATGCACCTTTCTCTTGCAAACACAAGTAAGCTCCTTCAACGGGCAAAAGCAAAGCTGAAGGAAATTTATCAGGAGGGAGGCGAAAGCCTATGATCACGGATGATGCGCTGCGGGCCGCTGCGAAAGAAGCCAGTCTTGCGCTGGCGGAGGCGCTGACACAGGGCAGCAAGCAACAGCCGCCTTACGTCCCAAGCAAGTCCTTTACATGCAAAATGAGCCGTCTGTGCCGCCGTGAACGCCACCCCGTTTTTTATCGGACACTGCAGCGCGTTGCCGCTGTGTTTCTGGCGCTGCTCCTTACCGGAATCGGCTGGCTTACGATTGATGCCGAGGCCCGTGCCGCAACAATCGCATGGTTCAGAAGCATTTCACAGGACAGCATCGTCTACCGTTTCCTGAATCCCACGCCGCAGCAGACGTTGCCGGACTATGCTCCGACATGGCTGCCCGAGGGCTTCGAGGAGCAGGAGCACCACAAGGATGATCAGCGGTCCAGTTGGTATTACGTTTCCGGTTCAGACTTCATTGTCATTGAAGTTGACGTATATCACAGTGGTACGGTTCTATCGTTGATAGGAGATCATTCTGGCTACGAGGAAGTCCATGTAAATCAATTTACTGCGTTGTTTGTCCCAACTGATGGGAATTCCGGTATCAGCAATCTGGTATGGATCGATGAGCAGAATGGGCTCATGTTCTCAGTCGGCTCAACTCTTGAAAAATCCGTCATGTTACACATTGCCGAAAGCATAGAGTTGTTACAATCTCCAAATTAAAAAATTTCTTGAAGATCATGTCCAAAAACACCTCCTTTCTGCGTTCTAATAGATAGGGCGAAGGAAGGAGGTGTTTTGTAATATGAAAAAGCGTATGGTCGTTCTATTGCTCGTAATGATTATGATTTCTGGACTATGTGTAAATGCCATGGCAACCGAACGTGCTTCGCAAATCAAACCAAAACTTTCGTTCAGCGGGAAAACGGCAAATTGCAGTGTAACTGTGGTCGAAGTCGGAAAACTGGATGTCACACTTGAACTGTGGAATGGCAGTGAAATGGTTGATAGTTGGAGCGATTCTGGGACGAACTACCTAAACGTTTCTGGCAGCCATGCAGCAGTCAGCGGAACAACATATACTCTGATTGCTCATGGTACAGCTGGAGGCAATTCTTTCCGGGAGTCTACTACTGGTACTTGCCCGTAAGGGGTAAAAACAAACTTAATTTGATATGCCTGTTACATTGACAATGTTATGACAAATTACTGAAAGGAGTTGCAAACATGCAAAAGATCACCAAGAAGCCGCTAGCTCTTATGATGACCCTGTGTATGCTTATTTTGTTGGTTATGCCAGCAGCGGCAGTTACCACTGCTGTAAATCGAGATGCTACAAAAGCAACCGATCTCCCAAGAATCTCCGGGAAATATTTTGCAGCAGAAATAGCAGACGCTATTGAGAGTAGGAATGCGCGTTCGGCCAAAGAGTCAGTAATTTTGAATGATGTTCTTCTTCCAACATCAATGGGAATTGAAATTCCAAATATTGATCCAGAAAATGTCTATCAAACTGTCGATGTTTATACTTTAGATCCCAGTTTTTCAAAAGAACTATCCGATCATGGTATATACAGAACAAGTATGTCCTATTCTGAATATGATGCAATCGAAAGTACCTGGGTTTTGCCTAAGGATATGTGCGAATCTATCCAAAATGCTTATCCGGAATTAAATCTTGTCGACATCTCAAGTTGGACATACGGTGACTACAAAAATTTCTGCAAAGAAAGAGACTATAATAATTTGGTGGATAGTATTTCACCAGAACAAATGCAGGAACTCAACGAGCGCGACATCCTAGTTTCAGATCTACACCATCTTATCAAGGAATATCATACTATTGATGGGATTCTGGATCAGTCGAACGAATCTATCAAACAAACGCTTGAGGTTGCGTATCAGTTGACAGCAAATAGAGTTGGCATCAATTCCAACTTACTCAGAGCTACACCTCCATCTGACAAGTACACTTATGTTTATTTCCCACGATATAATGGCGGCGCAGGAGATTACTTCTTAAACAGTGTACTTACCACCACATACTGGCAGGGAGTACAAGCAGATCGCGCCTTGAAAACGCAACAAGTCTTATATAATTCTACTTCTACAACGCTATGCTGCACTAATATGTATGGTACCTATTCATATTCTCAGGGAGGTGCACACGAAGGCCTCGACTTTGTGGATCCAGATCAAACAAACACCCCAACAATATATGCCGTATTTGAAGGAGTCAAGCAGACGACATCTGCGACCCATCATCTTGCCGTATACGATAGCAACGCACCAGATGAGGCTAAAACTTATTCCTATTTACATATGAGTTCCATTTCGGCCGGTACAAATGTTTCCGTTTATGACGCTGTCGGAAAGCAGGGCAACAATGGAAACGCGACAGGATACCACGTTCATTTTGAGGTGCATTCTGGTAAAACAACGACTTTGTCTGCAGGGAATGACCATACGCTCGGATCGATATCTCCCTATAGATTGCAAGATTATATTGGGGAGCTTGGGTAAAATGAATACTATGGTAAGGAAGAGCTTCGCGATTGTATTGGCGATTTGTATTTTATTGCCAAGCTTTATTGCAACGGCGATTGCAGCGGATGTGACAGATGGCTTTTCTCAGAAAGCATCTGATAGCGGATATTTCTGTGTGGATGATTTGGAGAAAAACTCCGATATTTTAATTAAAACGGATACTGATGCTGTGACCTTTGTTGAGGATGGTCTGCAAATTTATTTGTCAATCAATACTCCATATATCTATAGAGACACATATATTATTGGAGCAATGAAAAGCAAGCCGATCCGACAAGGCGGAAAATGGTATGTACCGAAAGACTTTTATGATCAATTTCTCTGCGCAGGAAACGTAAAAGTTCCATCAATATTCAATGGAGCACTTTTCTTTGCACAGGAAATTATGACCGCATTGTATGAAAACTGCGATGGTTCATTCTCTAAAAAACTTCTCGATGCAATTTTATTGCCAACTTCTATGGGTATTGGTGAGCCTCATTTGGACATGAGCCGAGTTTTTGTTGAAACGCCGTTAACTGAATACCCTAATACGCTAATGTCCGAAATGAAACGTCTCGGAATCAAGAATCCAGAAAAACTTACATACGGGGAATATGCTGTTATCAATGGAACTCAATCATTAGCTTCAGCTGGTATGGCTGCTGTAACAGAAAACAATCCAGAATTGAGTGGAATTGATTCAAATACGATGACTGTTGCGGAGTACACCGCGTGGCAGCAAAGTAACGCTTTGCAGAACTTCAAGAAAGGTTTAAGTACCGAGGCAATGGATTTTGCTGCAAAGAAAGGAATAACGCTCTCGGATTTGTCTTTTTTGAATCGCTATTTTTACGGCAACTATATGGAGGAAACGGATAATAACTTAAGGAATGCGTTACTTCAATTTTATTCAACAGATGTTGAATACTTGCAGAATCAAGCAAATCCGTTTGCCGATATTGCTGAAAGTGATTGGTTTTATGATGATGTTCTGCATAGTTTTTTCGGCGGACTTATAAAAGGAACCTCGAATGATACGTTTAGTCCAGATACTACTATTAGCAGGGGGCAAATAATTACTATTCTATATAGGCTAGATGGGGAGAAAAATCTTCCAGATAGTTCGGAGGTTCTACCATTTCCTGATGTGAGTAATAGCTGGTATTCTGACGCAGTTCACTGGGCAACACATGAGGGTATCATAAATGGTTATAACAACGGAAAGTTTGGCCCGAATGATCCAGTTACCCGAGAACAAATAGCTGTTATCTTGTGGCGATATGCTAAATATGCCGGATATGAAATGGGCACAGGGAAAACTATGAATATGTTTTCATTTGACGACGCTTCTGATATCTCTGAGTTCGCAATCGCCCCTATGCAATGGGCTTACGGCTATAGTATTATCAATGGCACCTCATCAACGACCCTTTCTCCACAAGGATATGCTACTCGTGCTCAATTTGCAGCTATTATATGCAGATTCTGTGCAAAAGTTATGAAGTGATTAAAGCGATGGCGCGAAGCCCAGCCGGATGCTGGGCTTCCAACAAAATTTCGTATTATTATGATGATGCGTCCAATGCTGAAATGAACACAGCACTGATTTCTTCGTACGAAGGAGAAAATCAAAAGCTTGAGGATTTTCGTAGTGAGGTGCTGGGATTTGGGGACGATGCTGACTATTACGCACTATGGATGTATTTTTGGGATGAGCTGCTAGGCGAAAAAGCACCAGACCGATATGTTGCGTAATTCTGCATGGAGGAAATCTAATGAAAAAGTTACTTGCGTTAATCTCATGTATTGTAATCTGCAGTATATGTGTAATTCCAGTAAATGCAAACGCATATCCAATTCTAAGCGACTGGGCAAAAGAAGAGGCCTATCTTGCTGAGGCGAATGACCTTTTTCCAGGTGGTGAGATGCATGACGATTTGCGTTGCGCTGCTTCCCGTGGACAGGCGGCATGGTATGCGGTGCTGTTGGCAGAGACTCTTCTAGGACATGAGATTGAAAATGCTGCATCGGGTGTTTTCTCGGATATGTCCAATTCCTTTTTCAAAAACATAGTGGATAAAGCATATACAGCTGGTATTGTGAACGGCCAAAAAGACGGAGAATTTCATGAAAAAGATATGGTGACCCGTGAGCAGTATGCAGCTATGCTTTATCGAACAATAAAGTATGTGGAGCAGGAACGAAATACAAGTGTATTAACTCAAGTGCAAGGCACAATTCAATTTGAAGATGATGAGAAGATATCAAACTGGGCCAAAGAGTCGGTTCATGCGTTAGCTTCTCTTGGTGTCATTCAGGGTACATCGCAAAGTAATTTTGAGCCGCAACGAGAAGTTAGCTTTGAACAGATGCTTGTACTTTCTTACCGGTGCTTTTCGATTTTTAAGACATGAAGTCTCCGAGCCTCAGGCGCAAACAGTGGTAACACCGGGCATTGACCAGAGTGATGCAGAATATGACAATGTAAAGACTTGGAACTGGACGCCGTATGAAACGCTCTATCGGACGGATGGCACCCGCATGGGTCTGGTGCGGGAGGCCGATGGTACGCGGCACATCGGTGAAGTTCCAGACACAAAGGTCTGGATTCGGCTGAAGGACGGCACGCTTCTTTCTGACGAGCCGTTTGACGCCTGCATCGACTATATGGGCACGCCGGAGGGTGAGGTCTACTGCATCCGAAACGGCACCGGCTACCGCTATACCGTCAGCGCCGGAGACGGAAGCTTTTACCTCAGCGAAGTGGACGAGCCGAAAACTTTGGAGGAAGACCATTTCGGCTATCGTCTGCGCGTTACCCGCTGGGACAGCCGCGAGCCATGCTATGGCATTGTGACCGCGGACGGAACCGAGGTGATCGCGCCGGTCTATGAGCGCGTGGAGATTCCCTTCGCAGATCGCTTCCTGCTCTATGAGGGCGGCGCGTCGCAGGGGCCGGTCATGGGCCGGTGCCGGCTAACGGACGAGAACGGGAGCACGCTTTGTGCGCGCTTCCATTGGATCGATTACAGCGTATTTGACGACGGGTACATCGGGATCGCGGTATGCTATGGCGAGCGCGCGGCGTATCCGTGCTATGACGAGGACGGTCAGCCGATGCCGGAGGGGTATTGGCTCGTGGATTGGGACGGAAAGCTTTGCAGCGAGCGCTTTGCGAAGCTTTCCTTTGGTGACAGTGATGAGACGCACGCGGCGTCGGAAGACGATGTCCTGCGCGCCCTGCGTGAAGACGGCACGGAAGAACTGCTGCCGGTCGCAGAGTTGCTGCTCCCATAGGATGACGAAAGCAATGCCAAAATAAAGAAGGAGGGTGCTTGAAAAGCTCTCAATAAAACGCCTTGGTAAAAATAGCAAAAGCAAAACAAAACATATTCTGCTTGATTTGGAGGAAATATATGAAACGACGGATTTGTATTATCGTGTTAACGCTGGCGATTGTATTTACCTCTATCGTACCGATATTTGCAATACAAGAGGATGACCCGCGGGAAACACCTCATAGGACCATTGTTGCGGCAAGTGACTATCATGGTTATGCGGGAGTTACCACCAGTTCAAAAAAGAGAGGGATAAGTGCAAAAATCACGATGCCTTCCGATTTTCCAGATGTCTCGGGTAGTGGTGAGTCTGCTTGGGTGTCCACCAGCAAAGATTCCAATGGCGAATGGGTGCAAGCGGGTGCACGATATTACTCATCATATACCGCATTTAAAACATATACAGAGCATTACCAAAATGGCGTATACAAGCTTACCACAGTAGGTACACACCGATTGGGAATTTATTTAACATACAAGGTGGAGTACAATTCAGATGACGGGAAATGGCACGCTTTTATTAACAGTGTTGACAAGGTTAGTTCTTCACTTGCCACTTCCGAAATAAAAGTTCAAGCAAAGGGAGAAGTACATAAACAAGATATTGAAATGGGACCATTCAGCTTTTCTACAGTTAAAGTGAAAAATTCCAGTAACACATGGGTCGATAATACGACCTCACCAAGCGCAGATTCACCATATACAGTGTCTGGATCGGCAACAAGCTTTACTGTTTCGGGACCATAACTCAGAAGCTGCAATAAGCGTAAGTGTCTTTTAGAGGATGTAGATGTAAGTGTTTTTTAGAGGAGGATTTGCCATGAATAATTCTTCAGTATCTCGCTCAAACCATTCCACAAGAGTCCTTGTGAGTATTTGCTTTGTCATACTACTGTGCGTCGTTATAGCATTATGGTTCAGTAAAGTAAATGCAGCAAATATCGTCCGTCGAACTGTTTCTATGTATTTGGATGAAAAACAGATTTCCTACACATCTGTTCATGTTAACAATCAAACCCTGTCTGTGGAGCTTCAGTCCAGCGGAGAAGGCCGTTGTACACTTGATGATGTGAAAGCCATTCAAAATATTTATACAGTAATCCACGCGCAAAGTTTAGCTGATAAAATCAGAAACGTTAAAATTGAAATCGTCGATCGAACAGGAACAGTTATTTATGATGAAACAGAAGCGGATGTTTCTTCAAAAGTCGAAAACGATTTAGCTCAAACGACTACTGCGGATACAGAGATCATTGCAGACAGAGACATTTTACAAGAGGCCCGCAATGTTTTGGCGGATACTTCCTACTCGATTCAAAGTGTCAACATTTCAGATGCCGAAGAAATTACGGGAAAATGTCTGAATTTAACGCTTACATTAAGCAATGCAGATGACAGTTCTGTGAGCCGAATCAGCAGCGTGTATGATAACTTGGAATCTTATTCTTTGTCGACAGGGGCAATTACGCAGTGTAATATCACATTGTTGAATGATGAGCAAGAATGTATTGCATACATGATTGGCGATTTCCAATACGGAAACTGTATCGCGTGGATTAGTCCTGACTACGAGAACGCATTTGTGGCGCAGGAAGGGCCTCAACCAGATAATTAACACATAGATATAAAGCAAGCCGTGAAATCCACACATATTGAAGCACGACCGAATGAAAAAATGTCTCGGTGAAGCATACCAGAAATACGCAGTAATACGATTACTACTATTTTAAAAATAAAAGCAATACTAAAAAACGAAGCAGACAAGCTGTGTGCTTGTCTGCTTCTTGCTTGCTATGGATTTGCAATAATCTTCACTTCGAGAAAAATGGCTAAAACAGATCACTGTGCGTTCCAGTTCGGATCAACTGTAAGACCAAGATCTCGTGCCTGATCCGGTAGACCAGCAGCCAGTCTGGTTGAATATGACACTCACGCATCCCCTTATAATTACGGGAATTTGTCAGTGCATGATCTCGAAATTCTGCTGGCAGCGGCTGTTCGGCGCACAGCATTGTAATGACAGTCTCCAGTTTCTTGGGGTCACAGCCGCGTTTGACAGCTAGCTTATAGTCGCGCTTGAACTGCCCTGAAAACTCTGGTTTAAGCATTCAGCGCCTCCATCAGATCGGACACTGTATCAAACGGGCCATACATTTTATCGTTTTCTGCGGCATCCATTGCGGCATAAGTGGTTTTGTTCGGTTCATCCAGACGCACATCGAACGGCAGACCGCGATACCGCAATGCCTGACGATAAAAGATTCCGGTCGCAGTGCTCAGATCCATTCCAAGCTCTGCAAAGAGAGCGGCGGCCTGTGCTGTCAATTCCGGTTCAATTTTCAGCGTTGTACCCTTCATAAAAAGCGCCTCCTTTCAGGCATCCACATAATCAATTATACAGTACCTTTTCCTTTATTATAATGGTTTCAGGATAACTGTCAATCATTTTTGCTGCTTTTACATACGCTGGGAAACCAGACCTCTTACAATCTCATCACCGGCCAGCTCGCTGGTCCGATAGATCTTCTGACAAAACGGTGTCAGGCTAAAATCCATGCCGGGATTGCCTGCGTCCAGCAGGATGCCGGTCACGGTGAATTTCCGGGCAGTCTGCTCTTTGTGGAGCGTCGCCAAATAATCCTCTGGCAGCTCACACAGGCCGTCGGTCAGGAATACAATGTCGGCATTCTCAAAGCCAGCGTCCATGAGCTGGATCGCTTCACCCAAGGGACGTTTGAAATTTGTGCCGCCGCCAAGAAATGTCTCGGCGGCATTCATCTTATCCTGCATGGAATACTGGCCGGGCAGAAAAATGTCCAACTTGCACTCGGAAGAACCGGCAAAATGAATAAGCGCGAATTTGCGCCGATTTTCTGCTGCAATATCCAGCAGCGTCAGCGCCACAGCCTTACCCCATGCGGCGGCGTCGCCGCGCGTGGAGCCAGATTCATCAAGGCAGCAGATGATGTCGCCCATGCCCTTGTGAACAGGTTCGCGCCTGCGGTACTGCTTGAGCCGCCGCTGCTGATACTTCTTCACAAACAGCGGAAGCGTCTGCGGCGAGGCAAGCATGGCAAACTCCGAACCGATAGCACGGGAAAGATCATTGCCCAGCTCCAGCGCGTAGGTTTCTCCGCGACCATAGGCGTAGCCGTTGCGCTTGCCTTGCACGAAGATCTCACGAAACCTGCCAAGGTGCTTTGAGATATCCAGCAGCGCGGGACTATGCCGAACCTTTTGAAGAAGCTCGGTGTTTGCCGCGTTTTTCTCCATCGTGCCGGCATCATCGCTCCACGCGCCGAGAATCGTCTGGACTTCCTTTGCCTTTTCCGCGGCTGCGCCGACGGCGGCAGAAACGCTCTGTCGAATGACAGCTTTGTTTTGTGTCGCAGTGACATCCACCATTTTTGCAACGGCCTCGGCCTGCTGCGTTTTGCTTTCAGCCTGATTCGCCGCGTCGATCACCGCCTGTTCCAGCGTAGGATTCTGCACAGAATCCCGCATCTGCTCTAAAAGCTCCATGAGCTTCTGCTGCGCCTGATTCCGTGCGGCTTGCAGCTTTTCAAGGGTTTTCAGCGTACCGTCCTCGCCGCCGAGCTCTGGCAGCAGTTTATCCAGCTGTGCGCCGATCTTTGCCGTAAACTCGGATGCGGCCTCGTAGGCGGGCAGCTCCCGCCCCTCGCAGATCGACTTGATCGTGGGATAATCCGTATCCTCAGTCACATGGTCGAGCAGCTTTGCGTTGAATTTCTGCGCCTCTGCCGTAAGCCTGTCCGCGTCGGTTCGCTTTGGAAACAACGAATAGAACGACTGAAAAATATCTCTGGACAGCGCAGGGAAGCTGTGCAGCTTGGGCTCTGCCTCCTGCTGGATGGCTTCCATGCTCTCATCGTCTTTGCTCAGATCGCGGTAAATGCAATCCTCCAGCTTGGAGCTTTGCAGAACACGGTCTGTTTTCTGTGCTGCGGGTGTCCCGGCATATTGAAAATTGCCCCAGCGGGAATCCATGACGTTTTGTATGGTGCGAAAATATTGTTTCAATCAAAACCCTCCTATAAAGATAGCAAAAGGGAACGCAGCATAAGCACTGCGTTCCCTCGTTCTTGTTTCAGCAGAAGAACCGGATTCCTCTGCAAATCTCATTATGACCTTTTGAGCAATTCATCCATGCGCCCTTGTGAAAGTGCGGATGCGATGATCTCCTGATACTTCTGAATCTCTGCCTCAGAGAAGCCGGAAACATCTTCCCAGCGGTATTCCGGCAAAAAGCACGTCGCATAGTAAAAGCCATCTTTTGCATCCGGCTTTTCCACATAAACCTTTACGCTGCCGTCGTCCAGAAGCTGAGAGTGTACGATCTCAGTCTGATCATCCAGCGTTAAAAACGGATACATCATTGTCCAGCACCTCCTGTAAATGTTTCTACTGCTATTTTACCAGCATTCCGAAATTTATGCAATCAAAACATCCGCACAGGCAGGAGATGTGCTTAAAAGCCTCCGCCGAAGTTCGGTACAAAACCGCCAGACTGTGCGCTGCCGAAGTTGGGTGTAAAGCCGCCCGACTGCGCTGGCGCACCGAAGCCCTGCGTGGGTGCAGAGGCAGAACCGCCGTCATCTTCTTTCTTGCTGTCGCCAAAATAGATGTTTTCCGCAAGGATTTCCGCCGTGCGGCGCTTGTTGCCTTCTTTGTCTTCCCAGTTCCGGATCTGCAAACGTCCGGACACGACTGCCATGCGGCCTTTCGTAAAATACTTCGCCGCAAATTCAGCTGTGCTTCTCCACGCGACGACATCAAGAAAATCGGTTTCCTTTTTCCCGTCCTGCTGCGAAAAATCGCGGTCTACCGCCACGGAAAATGACGCAACGGAAACGCCGGAAGCTGTCTTGCGAAGCTCCGGATCGTGTGTGAGTCTGCCCATAACTACAATGTGATTCAGCATAAATTACCCTCCTTGAAAATTAGTCCTGTTTGGCTTTCATTTCTTCCAGCTTCTTTTTTATCTCGGAAATTGTAAAGATGCCGTGAAGTTCCTTTCCTACTTTAGGATGCCGAAGCCTCACAGCCCACATGAACACCTTGCTGTTGAACTTTGATTCCGGCATACGCTCAATTTCATCTGAAGAGTAGCGGCGGTCTCGAATTTCCATATACCGAACACCGCTTTCTTCTTCGAAGAACGTATTCATTTCCGGAACCGTTGCTCTGATTTTAATTTGACTCTCCATTCCTCGACCTCCCAACAATTACTGTAATACTGCCAACTGTTCCAGCGGTGTATAAGTAAAGCCAATCGCCTCATGCGCTGCCTTGCTGATACGCTCCAGCTCGGAAAGCAGTCCGTCCGTAAGCGCCTTTTCGCTGTCAGAGCCGACGCTTGCAGCCATCTCGGTCTGCATCTGGTAGAGCCGCACCAGCTCGCCGCGGAATTTGCGGAGCGCAGCCTGCTTTGTGCGTACATTTTCAGCCGCACCGCAGGCGCTGTCAAAGCCGTCCTTTGCGTCCTGTGCCATGGCAAGGAGGTCACTGACCTTTTCCTGCATCGGATTGACGCAAAGACGCTCCAACGTGCCGGTTACAAATTCGCGGTCACCCGGCTGCTGCCAGAAGTAATTCCGCAGCACCAGAAGATCCGTCGATGTGACCTCCGTATGTCCCTCCAGCCACGCCTTTGCCTGCGCAATGGAGAAGTAGCTGAGGAATTTTCGGTCGGACACGGGAATCTGTGCGCGCAGCGCACAAAGTACGTCGTCCATCAGGTCGTGGATGCTGTCCGGTACCTGAATGGCTGTGACTTCCTGCTGCATGGTGCGCAGCTCCTCCAGCGAGATCGTCGCATGGACTGCGCCGAACGAGCCGCCGAGCTTGTCTTTCAGGATCGCAAGTCGATGTGACTTCTCCGAAATATTTTCCGTGACGACCTTCAATTCCAGCCGGTCATAGAGCGCCGAGAGGATCTTTTCCTCCGGGTCATTGAAATTCGGGATTTCATTTGACGCGGCGAAAAAGGAGATCGTCGGGATGGGATAGGTCCGGCCTTCATTGGTGTATTTTCGCTCGTTGAGCGCCGTCAGAAGTGCGTTCAGAACGCCGTCATTGCATTTGAAGATCTCATCCAGAAACACAATGTCGGCCTCCGGAATTTTGCCCGCGGTCTGCACGACAGGTTCGCACGGATGCAGCGCGGCGACGGCTTTGCGATAGGCGTCCAGCTTGCCGCTGATCTCTGCCAATTTGTCAAACGTCGCCGTCTCGTTTTTCATCTGCGGCAGACCGCTCAGGAAGCTCTGCAAATCAAAGCGCAGGTTCTGGTAAATCCCATCACCCTCGAACGCAGATTCCGGCACCGAGCCGGGGATCAGACTGGAAAGGTCGAGCCGTCCGAATAGCTGTTCTTCGTCCGTCTGCTTGGAAAGGAGCCGTTCAAATTGCTTCGCGCCTGTGATGCGGCTGCGGAAAGCGTTGATCGCGTAGCTCTTTGCCTGACCGGGATCGCCCAGGATAAACAGGTTCTTCCGCGTCAAAAGGGCAATGGCGATCAGCTCGACCAGTTCTTCACGCTCGGAAACAGCGCTATTTACGTCAGCCATGACAGCCAGCATTTTATCGCGTAAACTCATGCGGCGTCCCTCATACGGTAGGCATCCAGCGAGATCACGTTCCTGCGGGATTCCGCGGGCATTCCGGTCATGCCGTGCAGCCGGTACGGATGCTTGCAGTTCAGCAGTTCAAAATGAAGCTGCGCAAAGATATGCTGCTCCAGATTGCCCTTCTCCGGATCAAACGACATGACCGCCCGGATGAGCCGCAGCGCAAGCTGCTGGTACACGTCGTCCGTGTCCAGCTTCGCTGCACGGATGAGCGCACGGTTCTGCTTCATCACGGCCTTGATGCACCACAGATGATTTTCCACGATGGCGTTTCTCTGAGAAATAGTGAAATTGTTTTTCATGGTCTTTCTCCTTTGTATTTGGGGAGGCCGCGGCCTCCATGTGTGTTTTGTCAGGCGGATGCCTTTTTCTGTTCTCTGCGGTTCTGTCTGGCGCGTTCGGCGTCAAACGTCGGGGTCGGGACAAAGCCGTCCAGCGTCTTATAGAGGATGACGGACTGTACGCCGTCAAAGACCTCCACGACCTGATGCAGCCCCAGATGCACATTCAAAAGCTCCTCTACGGGTGTGGTACGAACCTGCTTCTGGAACGCATATGCGTCCAAATCAAGCTGCCGTACCTCGCAGAGCGTGTATCTGGATGCCGTGGGGGCGATCTCCCGTCCGAGAGATTTGCAGAGATTTTCGTGCATCAGCCAGCTTTCCGTGCTGGCAAAGTCATAGATACGCACCAAGCTCGGCCAGATGCGTTTCTTGCACCAGTCCGGCACGCGGAGCATATTGTGCCAGCGCTTCAAAAGGCGCGGCTTTTTCTTCTTCGTGCAGTAGGCTTCTCCAAACTGCACCACCACGCCGCCGAGCTGACCGGGGTTCTGCCCCCTGTACTCGAAAACATGGTCACAGTCTGTGCATACGGGAACCTTGGGCCGGATCTTCATATCGCGTCCTCCTTATTTCGGTTTGTCCATTTTGGCCCGGCAGAGGTCGATCACGCGCTGGCAGGTATCGATCTCAAATCCGCCGATGTGCGTCTCCTCCTCCGGGAGCTTTAATTCTCGTGCCAGCCATTGATAGGCTTTTGTACGGCTGATGTGCTGCTTCTGCCAACAGGCATCAAACACCTGATGGGCTTCGATGCGCTTGAGCCGCAGAATCTCATTCGCTACATCGCCGAGCGGCCGCATGGTACCCTTGTGGCAGCCAACGCGGGCATTGCAGTTCTGGCACTGATATAGGTATTCATTCTGCATTCCGAGCCGTTCCGTGGAGCTGCCGTAGACATCAGCAGCCGGAACGAGCCGGATGATCCCGCCGCAGTAGCGGCAGATGGTCGGTTTCTTCAAATAGGCGTGTCCTCCTTTTTTATGCCGCCTCCTTGCGCGGCTTTTTTGTCTTTTGTGGCTTTGCTTCAATGACCTTCGGTTCACGCACCGCCATCTGGAAGCAGACAAGCTCGTCTGTTTTGAGAAGCAGCGCACTGTGCTGCACGACCTCCAGCATGAGCGTTCCGTTCAATGCTTTCAGGCACTCCATGAGCTGCGCCGGATTGTACCAGTACACACCCGTGGGTTCACCGCTCAGCGCGACCACGTCCATAGCCGTCTCCGAAATGCCGTATTCACTCTCGCAGCGAACGGTCAGCCGGTTTCCTGCAAAGGACAGGGAAAATCGGTTCTGCGTGCCGGTGACGCTCAGGGCTTGCAAAATGGTATCGCGGAGCAGGACTGCATCGGTCAGGACAGTAAACTGCTGTTTCAGATTGGACAGCACCTGCGACACGGCAAGATATGGCCCTTCCATAATTCGCGCGGCGAACAGGAAATTCTCCTTCCGAAAGACAATGGCTTTCCCGGTCGTACCGACCTGCAGCTTCTCGCGGTCGCTTACCAGACCTGCCAGCTTTTCCAGCGAAGCAGCCGGAATGAGGAAGCTGATGTTCCCGCGGCTCTCGCGGTCACCCTTGGCAGACGCGATGCGGAAGCTGTCCGTGCTGACCGCCTGCAAGCCGTCCGCACCGAAGATCAGGTTCACACATTTGAGCATGGGGCGGGTCGTATCCTCAGAAACGGCAAACGCCGTTCGTTTGGTCAGCGACGGAATGCCGCTCACAGGCACGGTTGCCGCCGGGCAGGGAATCTCCATGCGCGGGTACTGTGCCGCGTCCATGACGGGAATGGCGTATTCCGCGTTCCCGGAGGAAACAACGAGCTTTCCGTTTTTCATCTGGAAAGTCACGCGCTCGCCATCCAGCAGGCGCAGCATTCCAGAGAGAAGCGGTGCTTTTACGACAACGCTTCCTTCGCTTTCAATCTGCGCAGGGAGCTGCTGCTCCAATGCAATTTCCAGATTTCCCGACGCAACGGTGAGCGTGTCCTGCTCGGCCTGCAAATACGCGCATTGCAGAATCTCGATCGTAGACACCCTTGGTGCGATGCGTTCGGCATTCTGCGCCGCGGCAAGCAGCTCTGTTCGGTTGACGGTGAATTTCATAGCATCCTCCTTTTTACGCAACGGAATCGAATAGACTCAGCTGGTTTTCCACCTGCTGCGTTTTCTTCGTCCGCTTGGCTTTCTGCTGTTCCAGCTGCACCATGGCAGCTTGCAGCTTTTCTTCCTGCTCCACTGTAAACACGCGCTTCGGCTGTTCGATCATCGCGGGCACGGATTCCGGCGGCAAAGACGTTTCTTTGGCAGGGACGTCCGGTACTTCTCTGTCCGGATTCTCAAACGCCATCTTCTTGAACGCTGCCGCAATATCCTCCACATTGTCGCGGATACCGAGCATCAGCTCCTTCGCCATCTGCGAGGTCATGTCCTGCACGTCGCTCATTGCGGCAAGCCCTTCCTCGGAAAAGTTTCCTTCAATGAGACCGGCAACTGCCAGCTTCGAGGCCATGAGCTTCAGGCATTTCTGCTGCATGGTGTCCTCGTAGTAGAGCATATAGACCTTGACCGCAGGCGCTTTCTGGTTGATGCGCCAGCTTCGGCGCGACGCCTGCCGCAGCGTAAAGAGCTTATAGCCCATACTGTAAAACACCAGCGTCGTAAAGGCGTTGAGGTCTAACCCCGTTTCCACCAGAGACGGGTTTGTGATCAGCACCTGCATCCCGGCGGCGAGCTTTTTCTGCACCCATTCCTCACGGTCGGTGGTCTTGATCTTGTCGGTCAGGATCTCTGTGCGATAGCCTTCATCCGTCAGGAGCTTTTTGAGCTTCTGCTGGGAATCCGTGCGCACCCAGCTTGTGTAGATGAGCGCACGCTCCCCGTTCTGGATGGCAGCTCTTACGATCTCCAGCGTCCGCTGTTCCTTTTCTCCGAGCGTATCCGCATCCCCGATGTTCTCAGGTTCGACGATGGGTACATCGCTGTCGGGGTAGAGAATGGGCTTCTGGTCATACGGCTGATCCGGATAGACAGTCAACAGATTCAGATACGCGGAAAGAATCTTCTGTGCTGCGCGGCGGTCCGACCGCAATACCCGTACAAGCGCATTCTCAATGCGTTTGTATTCCGATTGCACGGCCTCGTCCATTTCACAGGCAATGGGAATTTCTTCGTAGCTGGGAAGCGCCTTGCCCATATCGGACAGCGACAAAAACGCCGTTTTTTCCAGCAGAAACCTCGAAAACACCAGCGGTGAGACACCCGGAAGCTGACGCGTCCGAACGCCGCTTTTCTGTGATCTGCGCTTTGCCGCATAGCTTTCATCGGCTTCGGTGTAGGTCGTTTCCACAACGCCATATTCCGTGTTGAACAGCGCGGGCTTTTCATGCGGCTTTCCGTCCGCCAGCATCAGCTGCGCCGACGTACGGTAAAGCAGATGAAAAATGCCGGAGCTGTAGCCGTTGATGAGTGTAGCGGTCATGCCGATGATCTTTTTTGCCGTGCCGAACAGCTCTGCCATCGCGTCGCCCTGCCCGCTGTCGTTGTTGTACTCGTGCAGCTCATCCACGATGAGACCGTCAAGCCTGCCGCGATATCGCTTCTTGATGTACGAGCTGAGCGGATACCGCCGGCACGCGCCGCGCGTCGGGAAATATCCGTCTGGATTCTCGTGAAGTGACAGCAAAGCATCCAGTGCAGCGGGGTTCTTCGTCTTCTGTATGGCATGGACTGCCAGCTTCCGATGCACCCAGCCGTATTCCGGGATTTTGACCCACGGAGAAGGCACACTTGGATTCACAGCCGTCCACAAGGGACTTTCGCAATTCATACATTGATGATTGCGCCGGTTCTCCGCACGGAACGCTTCCGGCTTTGCGCACGACGTGCCGTCCATGTCATCACTGCCCGGTAATTCGACGATCTCGCCGCAGTTGGGGCAGCGAAACGCACCTTTCCGCGTGTCAAACAGAACCGCCGGGCGGCGCATATAGCCGTCTCTGGCTTTTTCCTTGCTGATGACGGCATAGATGCTTTTGTCTCCCTGCCGGTACTGTGCATACAGGCTGTCCAACTCTGTAATGCTGCGGACAAGGACGCCCGCGGTGTCCGGCAGCGTTTCGGCAATTTCGCGCACCCACTTCTTTGCGACGTGCGACGGGCAGAGAACGATGTTGAACGTCTTTTTCCGTTTCTGTGCCTGATACGTCGCCAGTGCGGTCGCACCGATCTTCGTCTTGCCGCTTCCACACTCCGCCACGATGAACGCGGATTTCCCCTCCGAGAGCTTGCGCTTGACCGATTCCGCGACGGCAAGCTGCGCTGGATACAGGCTGTAGCCCGCGTGTTTGCGGATATAGTCGTTGATGCGCAAAATCTCCGGGGAAAGCTGCTCCGCAGCGGGGTCAAAGAGCGGTTGGAATTGCTCTCGGATACGCTCCGCGACCGTCACGCCGAACGCGCTTAGGTAGCTGGTGACAGAATGCACACTGTCAAAGCCGTTGAGGTTCTGAACTGTTCCGGGAATACGAATTGCGCCGGTTTTCAAGCCATCCTCCAGCACCTTGACGATATTGGCGTCGTCCTTCTTGCACAGCAGCAGCCACGCCTCCAGCCGTTCCCGAATGGAGATGACGCGCAGCGGCTTGAGAAATCTGCGCCGCTGCAATTCGTCCAGAACATAGTCCTGAAACTCCG
>OWKP01000508.1_pt1 | contig 29562 bp, 15 predicted proteins | sample 1732991 | NCBI WGS metagenome assembly OWKP01 (sample SAMN05065777, study PRJEB22554) | human gut metagenome | biome: ENVO:2100002; feature: ENVO:00000062; material: ENVO:00002003 | host: Homo sapiens | place: USA
CGAGATCTGCGCATGTCTCGTGGGCTCGGAGATGTGTATAAGAGACAGCTGTTGAAAAAGGAAATTGTCCGGAAAAAGCGTGAGCCTGTGTGGGTATATGGCACAACAAATGGAAAAAACTGGGATCGCAGGGTGAATGACGAAGATAGAGTTCTTATTAAAATGTTGGAAGAACAAGAGTTTGAAGAATCTGATATACCGAGGGAAATTTGCTGGGGCGAACTTCATAGAACTGGTTATCATTTAGGCATTACTCATTTGCATCAGTTCTACACTAAAAGAAACTATACTGTTATGTTCAAACTCTGGAAACTAACGGAGCGGTATCCCAACAACGTTCGAGAAGCATTACAGCTTCTTTTGCTCAGTTATAATTCGACGCATTGTACTTTGATGACTCGTGTAGTTGCAAAACGAAATGCTAAAGATTTTGTTTTAACGGGTGCTCAAAGTGGTGTTTTATACATTAGTAAATTACCTGTCGAAAAAAATATTCTTTTGGGATTGAAGCGTAAGTCGATTCCATTTGAGGAAGCATATGGTTTATTAGAAAAATGTACTGGAGAACTTATAATCCACAATTCTTCGAGTGAGAAAATGTTGGAGAAAACAGGATCGATTGATTTTGTGTTTACAGATCCTCCTTTCGGAGATTTTATACCTTATGCTGAAGTCAACCAGATTAACGAATTATGGTTGAATCATACAACGGATCGAGAAAAAGAGATTATTATTAGTCCTTCTCAGGAAAAAAGTGTAGCTGATTACCAATGTATGTTGACAAGAGTGTTTACAGAAATATCTCGTGTGCTTAAACCAGACCATTATGCTGCAGTAGTATTTCATGCAGCTAAAGCTAAAATATGGGAAGCTTTTGAACATGCTATCTTAGATTCTGGTTTAGCTGTTTGTATGACAAGCATACAGGGAATGAGAGGCTTACCAATCATACCTTGGCAATCTTCGGTACACAAAGATCTCACGCAGCGCCTTATAAGGAAACAACGATTATTTCCTAAGCAGACATTATCTGTTCGACTTCGGTTTGGCGTTTATAAAAACTGTATGTTTTCAAAAAACAAAATAATTCAATGTAATTGATAGGAAGCATCCAACTTCAACGGTTGGGTGCTTTTCTTTTGCCCTAAAAATTGTTATTCATTATAGATTGAGCATTTTATCGAGTGCGCACCGCAGTGGAAGATCCTCTGTACAAGGTCATAAAATCCTGGAAAAGGCACTGTAAAAATGAACTTACTCTACCTACTAGGCAATAAAATGATGCTTCAAAATCCATTATACTTTTCTCAAAGCTAAAGCAAGCCACCTTCCCTTAGGAACTAAGGGCGCATTTCTATACCGGTTATTCCATTCCGATATGTGCGTTCTCCGAAGGTAAATGCAAAGACCCATGCTGCGTTAAAGCCGATTTTGGATGAAATGAAGAAAGAAAAATAGCCTTCATTGATTCCAGCGGTGCAAAAGCAGCAGTTCACGCCAAACAGCCCCGGTCCCCTATGAAAGGGACCGGGGCTGTTTTTTTGCGTCACTTCATGGAGCGTGCCAGGAACGCGGCGATCTGCGCGCGGGTGCAGGTACCGGTGGGGTCGAAATGACCGTTACCCACGCCGGTGGTAATGCCGTTCTCCACGGCCCAAGCCACGGCCTGCGCGTAATAGCTGTCAGTGGGAACATCGGTGAAGTTCGCCGTACCGCCCACCGTGGGCTGGCCCACGGCCCGCCACAGCATCGTCACCATCTGGGCGCGGTTGATGGCGGCGTTGTGGTTCGCGCCATCGGAAACGCCCTTGTCCTTGGCCCAGTTCTGTGCCTTTTCGTACCAGGTGTTACCGCCGTTCAAGTCCGCGCCGTTCTGCCGCGCAAGGATCGTCCAAAGCTGGGCGCGGGTGGTGGAGGCGTTGGGCGCGTAGATCGTGGCGCTCATGCCGTTCACCAGTCCGTGGGCGCTCACGAAGTCGATTTCGTCCTCGGCCCAGTGATTTCGGGTGTCGATGAAGCCCTTGGAGTTGTCAACGATCTTCACCGTCGCGCTGCCGTCCACGGTCAACTGGATACCGTCCTCGGTGGGAATGGAATCCTTCAAAATTTCCTCCGTGCCGTCGGGGTGGACGAGCACCGCCACCGTACCGGGGGTCACGTTGGAAACAGGAATTTCCACCTTGGTCTCGCCCGCGCCCTTGGGAAGCTCGATGCTCACCGTGGGGGCGGTGCTGCTGTTCCGGGTGGCCTCGACCTCCATGGGAACCTTGACCGCCTCGCCGTTCTTCTTCGCGTCCTCAACGGCCTTGCCGCTGACCTTGGCCGCCGCCTCGGTCTGGCCGTTTTTGTCGATTTTCACCGTGCCGGTGGAGCCGTCAGCGGCCTTGTTCTCGGTGACGGAACTGCCGTCCTTCTTCGTCTCGGCCTTGGTCACGGAGCCGTCCTTGCCGGTGGTGGTTTGGGTCACAGAGCCGTCTCTCCGGGTCTCGGTCTTGGTGGTAGAGCCGTCGGTATTGTTCTTCGTCTCCGTTTTAATGACCGGATTGCTGTCATGGCTGTCCCGGTCGGAGGAAGATCCGCCGGAACTGCCGCCCGTAGAGCTGCCGGGCTGAGAGGGCGTAGTGCCGCCGGTCACGGTGACCGTGCAGGTGGCGGATTTGCCCGAACCGTCCGCCGCGGTGGCAGTGATCGTCGCGGTACCAACCTTGACCGCCGTCACGGTGCCGTCAGGGGCTACGATGGCAACATCCTCGTTAGAGGACGCCCAAGTTAAAGCCTTGACGGTGGCGTTCTCAGGCGCGACCGTGGCGGTCAGCGTTTCGCTGTTTCCAACAGAAATCGAAGTTTCCGCCTTGTTAAGCGTGATTTGGGAAACAGGGATGATCTCGGGCGTCACGGTGCGGACGTAGCCGCAGATGTTGCAGGTAGTGTCCGCGTCATCGTCGTAGATGTGCGCCGCTTTGTCCTTGATGCTTTCGGACTGCTCCGGGCAGTCCGCATCGGTGCATTCGTGCCAGTGGTTCGTACTGTCCTTGCTCCAGTCGCCGTAACTGTGCTCATGCGCGGGCGGCGTCACGGTGAGCGTCGCGGGCTCGGAGTATACGGGAGGCGTGCTCACGCGGTCACTGCCCGTATGGTTGTTCGTGTTCCAGAGCACACAGCGGAACATCTGGCCGCTCTGCGCCGCCGTGACGGACGGGATCGTGTAGCTGGGAATGTAGTTCCAATAGCCCTCCTTATGACTGATGCCGCTGGCGCCTTCGATGTCCGTCCAGCTTTGGCCGCCGTCGGTGCTGCTCTGCCACTGATACTCCAGCGTGTTGAGATATTGATCGATCAGCTTGGCGGAGAATGTCACCGAATCACCCGCAGCCGCGGACACGCTCTGCGGCTGCTCCGTGACCACGGGCGTGACGCACACATTGAGCCGCCAGTAACCGGTCACGGTTTTGACCGTATTGTCGGGATAGGTCAGCGTGACATGGAAGCAAACACTCTGATAGTCCATTTCATCCGTGATGGTGATGGGATAGGATTCGACCGCGGGTGGGATCGCAGCCCACTCCTCTTCCGTTGGCATAACGTTTCTGCAGTACTTCCAGCGGTATTCCGCTGTGACGCCCGTCAGAGAGCTTACGGGATACCAGGTACTATTGTCGTATAAACCGGCGGTAATGGTCGCGATCTCGCCCTGAATGAATTCGCCGTTTCCCCGCATGGGCGAGGCCGCGCCGCGCAGATATGCGGGACAGTAGTAGGCGGTAAATGTATGGGAATATGTCGTGCCATCCTTATTCGTCGCCGCGCAGCGGAACTTTGCGCCGTGCAGGGACAGGGGCAGGAGCGCCTGATAGGTGGCTTTAGTCGCGCCCTCGATGTTCTCCCAGGTCTCGCCGCCGTCCCGGCTGACCTGCCATTGCAGCGCGGGCGCGGGCGTGCCGGTGACATCAACGGTCAGGGTCATGTATTCATTGCTTTCGACCACGCAGCTGACATCCTCCGTCGGGCTGGTGAACTCCGGCACATCGCCGATGGTCATGCTGCCGTCCGACTTGGGATAGTACTTATTCCCGCCGACGGTCACAGTTACCACCTCCGCATCCTTGGGGATCCAGAGGTAGAGCTTTCCGCTGCCGTCGGAGATGATATGGCTGTCGTCAAATGCCGCATTGGCCGGAAGCCCGGAAAGGGTGACGTCCTCCACGGCGGCGTTCTTTTCAGAAAGGGTCAGAGTGACCTTTTTCAGCTCATTGCCGCCGGAATCTTTCACGACTGTGTTCACCGGAACATCCAGATCGACACTGCCGCCGTTGATGACAATGTTGGCGCAGTTGACCGTGCCCAGACCGAAGACCAGGCTGTTTGAGATGGTGAGTTTCCCAAGCGTCGTCTCCGGCTTGTTCGTGCAGTTGTTGATGAGCGTGATGCCATCGAATGTCAGGGAGGCGCCGGTGCTGCCGTCCATGGCGTGACCGCCGCGGAGCGTCAGCTTTTCACCGCCGGACTGCCCCTTGATGGTCAGACCGCCCGAACCCTTGAGCGTCCAGACCGCATCGGTGCTGCCATGATTGGACTCCATGGCGCTCTCGGTGTTTTCCATCAGCACGATGGAGAGCTTCGAGCAGTCATCCAGCTCCACGCGCTTGTTCGGACCGCTCAGGTCCAGTCCGTTGAGCTTGACCTCCGCCTCGCCGCCTGTAAGCATACGGATGCCGAAGTCTGTGATAAACTTCCAATCCGCCTGGAGCTTGACGTCTTTTTCCGGGTAATAGTCGATCCAGGTGTCCTTTGCGGAATCTCCCAGATAGCCCGCACAGAGTGCGGTGTTGTTTCCGCCGGGGGTGCCGCGGAAGGCAAGCACGCCCGAGGCGAGGAGCAGGTTGAGCAGAATCATCTTGCCGCTGGCGCTGTTGTCGGCGGTGGTGATGATGGGCGCGTCTTTCTGCGGATCATGGATGAAGCCGACCGGCGAGCTGCCGTCGTCCTGAAAGCCCTCCACACTCATGATCCTTGTACCGTTCGGAAGCCAGAGGTAGACAGTGTTGTCGCTGACAAGCATGCTGAGATCCTTAATAATGTCATCGTTGACAGTGTTGGGGATATTCACGCGCAGTTGTGTGACCAGCGGGTAAAGAATCGTCTGCATGATGCCGCTGGTAGCGTTGGTGCGGTAGGCGATCATCATGAGGTTCCGGCTCTGGTTCATGTCCTCCAGCTCGACCTTTGTCCGGTAAACAGGATTGCCGCTGTGATCCGTGACACCGGTGACCGCCTTGCCGGAGGCATCCGTCAGGTTGGCGTTGCTCCTACGGTCGATCTTCACCGTGCCGCCGGAGTGCTCCCCCTCCAGGGTGCTGCGCGTGACGCGCAGATTTCCGGCAAAGCCGGCGCTGATCCAGCAGTTTTCAACGGATACGTTGGCTCCCGTTCCGCCGATGGTCTTACCTGCGGCGTAAACGGCGCAGTCCTTGAAATTCACAGTTGCGCCGCTTGCCGCCGAAAGACCGCCCATGAGCGCCAGTGAGGACTGCGCCATGCCCCCGCCGATGAGGTTCAGCGTGCCGCCCTGTTCCACATAGATGGTGGGTGCGCTGCCGCTTTTCAGATAGCTCTTGCCTATGAGCTTCAGGTTCAGCGTCGCGCCGCTGCGCACGGTGAGGAAGGTGTGATCGCGCACGATTGCAAGACCATCGAGCACGACGGTATGCTCACCCTCCCGCACGTCGATGCCGTAGTAATTATTGTAGTCCGCCGCAAGGACTTTGCTGAAGCCCTCTTTGAGGTTCAGCTCCTGCTGCGTGCTGCCGGAGCTGTAAACATTCTGCTTGATGGAATCTGTATCCCCGGGGCGGTCGGCGTTGCGATAGTACCAGGTTTTTCCCTCATTATATTGACCCTTATAGTAGCTGAGTACCAGCATGACATTTCGGATGCCGCTGATCTCCACCTCTTTTTCAGGGCTTACGGTTGTTCCGAGAATCACATTTTCGTAGATGGAGCCGTTCACCGGCTTTGTTATGACAGCCTTTGTGTATGCCGTGTCTCCATTGGTCCCGGAAAGATCCCAGCGGCCGTTGACCTTCAGCGCGCCGTTTTCATTCTCGTTTGATAGAATCGGGTTCTGTGTTTTCGCGTACAGATAGCCGCCGAGATCGACCGTCAGGTTCGAGGAAACGTAAATAGCTTCCTTGCCGTCGTATCGGCTGGTCTTCGTACTGTAGCCGTTGGAATAGGCGCGGACGGTTCCCCCGCCGCCGATTTCCAGTGCATTGGCCTTGATGCCGTAGCCCTGACAGCCGTCATTGCCGTTCCGACCGTCGCTCGTGGCGGTCACCTGACCGCCGACGACGCGCAGTGTTCCGCCCACAAGCAGGGCGACGGGATAGTCATTTTGGTATACACAACCCTTGGTGGTCGCATTAAGCGTGCCGTTCACTGTCAGATCGTTCTTGACATTGAGCGCGTAGAAGTCCAGATTGTTTCCCTTTGTCTCCGCAGTGACGCTCGTCCCGGCGCCAACGGCCATGCTCCGCGTCACGGTTCCATTCATGTAGCTGCGCAGTGTCAGATCCACGCTCCCGCTTGTCTCAATGCCGCCGGACTGAATGGGGAAGGTCTGGGCTTCAATGGTCAGGCTCCCGCTGCCGGAGAAGCGGACGGTATTGCCCCAGATGCCGAGATAGCGCGGCGTATTCAGATCGGAAGCGGCGGGCATATACTTCAAGCTACTGGAATCACCAATGTAATTTCTGCCCTCAAGCACGATGTTCAGCGTCCCGACATTACGGCTGTCGAGAAAGACGTTATAGTATTTGAATATGCCGGGCAATTGCTCGGACGAGACCTTTGTATAAGTGTCGATCGTGCAGTTTCGCAGCGTCAGCGTCTTCGTGGCGGCGTCATACTTGAAGCCGCCGGTCGTATCGTAAGTGCTGCTTATAGAGCTTTGTGTGATGTCGAGAACGGTGCTGCCGAGGGTAATCGTGCCATTCGCCGCCCGCGCACTGATGCCATTGGCCGCCCGCATTGCGGCAGGGCTTGCTTTGGCGGCAACGACATCACTGCCAAGTTCATCATCCGCTGGCGCGGATGATCCCTCGTCCTCCGCGATGGCGTTCGGCTGCTCCTTACTGAGCTTCGACTCTTCCGTGCAGGCTGTTTCGCAGATGCTTGGGGAAACATCTTCTCCCCTTTTCTCGTCATCTGCGAATGCTGTTGTGGGGATCAGGGTCAAGCACAGAGCAAACGCGGTAAGCAAGCTAAGAAATCTTCTTTTCATCGTGATTCCTCCATGATAAAAGAATTTTGGCTTCTCCAAGGGGATACCCCCTTGCAAAAATTTCATTTTTCCGTCAGGGCCTCAAAGCCCTTTTCCGCCTGCCGGACGGTCTTTTGGATGATGCCCAAAGCCATTGTGTGAAGGTCCATCTGCAAGACTGCCGCCGTGATCGCCGTGCGTTTCTCCTTCGGTACGTCATAGAGCTTGAGCGAGCAGTCCAGAAAGCGGGAGATCTTGGCGTCCATCGTGAAATACACGTCGCAGGGAACCGACATGAAGCCCCGCATGATACTGGCGGACGCGATCTCCATTTCGTAGAAGTCCTTGGGCTGTGCCTCCGGCAGATAAGGCCCGAAGATGACTTGCAGCCGCTTCGTTGTGCTTTTGTAAAGATATGCCGCGATGGTGGGCAGAGAGTATGCCATCACATACAACTCCCGCAGCGGCTCGGTCAGCTCGGCGATGTGGAGCTGGAGGGCCGTTTCCACGGCGTACAGGAGCACAGGGTCTTGTTCCCCGCTGTGCTGTCCCGCCAGCGCGAATTGCCCGCTGAACATCCGCTTTACCAGCTCCAGCAGCAGCGCCTCCTTACTGGGAAAAACGTGGAAGAACGAACTCTGCCCGATGCCCGCCGCCTTTGCGATCTCTCCGGTTGTAGTTCTGGTGTAGCCCTTTTCCAGGAACAACGCCACCGCCGCCCGTAATACCTTCTGCTGCGTCACCAGACCGTTTAACAGTTTTCCTCTTGGCAAGTCAGCACCCCCTTTATAACTTTTCTTGCGATTGCACTTTTATAATACCATGCGCCATTCCATCACGCAAGAAAAATTTCAGCGCCAGACCAGCAAAATTGGAATTCCCTGTTCCTGACCCACTTTTGACCCAGAATGGAATTTAAACTGTACCCAAGAAAATGGACACGAGATTTTTAAACTGTACCCAAGAAAATGGACACGAGATTTTGACCCATGGCCCCGTTCGGCGGACACGCATTTGACCCATAGGGTCAGAAGCGCCGCACCTGTGTTATGATAGAATTAGAGAGATGAGCAAAACGGACAGAAAAAACTGCCCGCAAACAGGAAAATGGGAATCAAAAGAGCTTGGGGCGTCTCAAGGGCGCAAAAACCGTAGCGCGGTAGACCCCGCGCCTGCAAAAGGTATGGAAAAGACAGATTAGGCGGAACGCCGAAGCTGTTTGGCAGAACGGTAGGAGTGAGAGCCGTGCAGAACGGCGGCCAATGCAACCGCTAAAGCGGAGATGTGGGCCAGTGTGTTGAGGTTTGCCGCGCTTGTGCCGTTGCGCACCCACAGCCGTTCCTGACCTGTGGATTTGAAGCGGGAATTGTAACGCTCACACTCTGTACGCAAGGCGTATGTCCTCTTGAAACAGAGGCAGCTGCGGTCAATGGAAAGTCTGTAGTCTGTTGGAATGGTCTTATACTTGGTGCAGCCCCGGTTTTTCTTCCCGTTATTCCAGTTCTTGTGGCTGCAAGGGCAAACACCGGTTTTGGACTGGCGGAAGGGGCAGCAGTATTTCTGCCGGGTACGATGATTGTCGGTGGTTTTGCCATCCTTGTGTATAGCCAGCCCGGCCGCGCAGACCGGATTGCCGGCAGGAAACGTTTTCAGAACCTTCGTACCACGCGGATTGAGCGGGATAAATGCCTCGCCCTCATAGACCGCTTTCACGGTGTTGTAGATGCTTTTCACATTGTAGCCCTTATCCGCAAGAAAGGAACACCCCTGCAAAGGGAGGATCTGGTTGGCTGCGGCGAGGATGTCAACGGCAACTGTGGAATCCATGATGTTGGCTTGGGTGGTCAGCTCGTAGAGTGGCAGCCCGGAGATGCAGTCCACCAGCACATGGCTTTTGTATCCCCAGTAGAACTCATACCGCCGCTCATTGTGCTGGTTGGAGGCCGAGTGGACGCCGAGGGCACAGTCTGTGTCGCTTTTCGGGTGGTTTTCCTTGGAGAACTTGCTTTTTGCAAAGGATTTTGGGTTGTTCTGCTTCATGTTCGCCATGACGGGAGTGGAATCCAGGCCAACGAAGGAGGCGTCCACGATCCCCAATTCGTACAGTTGCCGTACCAGATCCGCCATAACAGACTTTAACCCAGTGCTATTCAACTGCCGCAGGCAGCGGTCATACGTCCAGTAGGACGGCAGCGGCTCCATGATGTTAAAGCCGCAGTAGTGGGCAATGAGGCGATTGTTGTCCAGATAATCCATCAAATCTGTGATTTGTGAGAATCCTTCACATTTCATAACGATAAACGCACAGACCATGGCTTCTTTGGGGAAGCCCCGTCGCCCGGTTGCCGCTCTGGGCAGCGTGAAGTCCAAGCTGCTGAAAAGCTTGTCATAAAACATGGCGGCGCTTTGGGATGTGAACAGCGTCACATCCTGAATGATTTCCTGTCGGTAGATAGCGGCCAGCCCCTTTCCGGTTGGTGTGTTTCACAAATCCATTTTACCAAAAAGGGGCTCCGCTTTCTATATCAATGGAGTGATTTTCGGCTTCAGCCATGGCCGGGAACCATTGCAATTACCGCGTTTCTTGCGTTTTGCTCATGGCGGTGTTATGATTATTTCGTGAGGGGATCCTATCCGGTTCCCGCGCACGAGAGGACTTCCACCGCACAAGCGACGGCACACGCCAAATGCCGGAAATGCCAGAAAGGACTTTACTTATGCGGCGCAGCCCTGTATAATCGTTTAAGATGGAAAATCGTCGAAAGACTATGCTGCAGGGCCATATGTCTGAGCGGGAGAGCCCCTATGATCGACCGACCGCACTCTTTTAAGGAAACACCGCGCAGTGAAAGCTGCGGTATTGCCTTAGCAGGACTGCGGTCAGTTTTTTTCTCTGCGAAAGGAGGGAGCATCGGTGAACCGCGTGTTCCGCGAGGAAAAGAAATATCTGATCTCGCTGCCGGAGGCGCTGCAAGCCTGCCATCGGCTCGCGCAGGTCATGCACGAGGACCCGCACAACGGCATAAGCGGCTACCCTGTCCGCTCGCTTTACTTCGATACGCTCGACGACAGGGACTTCCACGAAAAGGCTGCGGGCGTAGAGCTGCGGCGCAAGCTGCGCCTGCGCTGCTATGATCCGGCGGCAGACTTCGCCATGCTGGAGATGAAGCAGAAGCAGGGCGCAAGTCAGCTCAAGCGCTCTCTGCGCGTGACACGGGAGGATGCCCAAGCGCTCACGCGCGGCGACTACGCGCCGCTGCTGCGGTATCCGGAGTCTTTTGCCGCGGAGTGCTACGCGCTGATGCACAGCCGGTGCTATCGCCCCAAAACGATCGTAGAATACAACCGCAAGGCATTTATTGCCAAGGAGAACAAAATACGCATTACCTTTGACAGCCGCATTGTTTCCGTCGAGAGCTGCTTCGACCTCTTTTCGCCGCGGCTGAACATGAACCCCGTGCTCGATCCGTACTGCGTGGTGCTTGAGGTCAAGTACAACGGCTTTCTGCTCGATTATCTTCGCGAGCTGATCAACAGCGTGGATCGCAGTGAGCTTTCTGTCAGCAAATATGTGCTTGCCCGCCAAAACGGATGTCAGACGAGGCTATAGGAGGAAAACACCATGAGACAACAGATCCTGAACCTTTTTACCACACCCCGCGATATGTCGTGGGAGGATATTCTGCTCAATATCGTCCTTGCCGCCGTGCTGGGTTTTTTTATCTTCCTGTCCTACGCCATCTCCCACCGCGGGACGATCTACAGCCGCAAGTTCAACGCCTCACTCGTCATTCTCGCGGTGCTGACGGGGACGGTCATGACCGTCATCGGCAACAACATTGCGCTGTCTCTCGGTATGGTGGGCGCGCTGTCCATCGTCCGCTTCCGCACCGCCATCAAGGACTCGCGCGATACGGTTTATATTTTTTGGTCCATCATTGTCGGCATCTGCTGCGGCGTGGGCGATTATGCCGTGGCCTGCATCGGCAGCGCCGTGACCTTCGCGGTGATCCTGCTGCTCGGCTGCATCAAGAGCGATAACCGGATGCTGCTCATCATCCGCGCCCACCGCAGCAAGCAGGAGCCGATCAAGGCGCAGGTCTACAAGCTCTTTCGCGCCAAAGCGACGCTGCGTGTGGAAAACACGACGGAGGATACGGTCGAACTGATCTACGAGATCACGCAAAAGCTCCTGCGCCGCGCGGAGCAGACAACGCCGGACATTCCCGGCAGCATCTATTCGCTGGGAAGCATCGACTATGTCAATCTTGTCATGCAGAACGACGAGGTGTCGAACTGAGAAACCGGAAAGAGGGGAGCGGAGACGAACATGAAATACAAGCGAATGGCTCTTGCGGCCTGTGCGCTGCTGCTTCTCCTATCCGCAACAAACCTGTCAGCCGTGCTGACCGATGAGCACCCACGCTATCATCAGCATCTTGAGCGCCCCGCCTATACACCCTGCGCCGACCACGGAGAAGATCTGCTCTGCTCTCATCTGCCGCTCGTTCTCATCGACACCGGCGGCGCGGAGATCCCCGGCGTTCCCATCCAGAGCGGCGGCAGCGGCCGTGAGGACGATGCTTTCACCACGACCGCAGACGGCAGTACGCTGCTGCGCGCGTCCGTCTCGGTGGTGGATCATGCCGAGGGCAACAATCACCCCGCCGACACGCCGACGCTTCAGAGCGTCATTGACATTCGAGTGCGAGGCAACTCCTCGCGCTATTTTGATAAGCACAGCTATCTTGTCAAGACGCTGACGGACGACGGTGCGGCCTCGCGCGATGTCGCCATGCTGGGCATGGACGCCTTCGACGAGTGGGCGCTGCATGGGCCGTACCTCGATAAGACGCTCATCCGCAATTATATGTGGTACAATCTTGCGGGCGAGATCATGGACTACGCGCCGAATGTGCGCTTCTGCGAGGTACTGCTCAACGGAGTGTATCAGGGGCTTTATGTTATGACGGAGACTGTCAGCTCCGGCGCGGATGCCCGCTTGAAGCTCACGGAGCCGTCGAAGGACACGGTGCAGACGAGCTATGCTCTGCGCCTTGACCGCGGCAGCGGCAACGAGGTCAAAAACATCGAGACCTTCTCCCAATACGCCCTGCGAAATCTGCAGGATATAGACATCGTCTATCCGAGAACAAAATGGCTTACGCCGGAGCGCGCGGCGTGGATCGCACAGGATTTCTCCGACTTTGAAAAGTCACTCTACTCCTATGACTATGATACCGAGCCCTATGCATGGTGGGAGCAGGCGGACATGAGCTCTTTCGTGGACTACTTTATCCTCAACGAGTTTACCTGCAACTATGATGCTGGCTGGCTTTCCACCTATATCTACAGGGATGTGCGCGGCAAATACAAAATGTGCATCTGGGACTTCAACTCCGCCTGTGACAACTACAGTCATCCGGTCGCAGAGCCGCAGCATTTTGAGCTGCAATACAATGTCTGGTACTATATGCTCAGCAAAGACGAGAAGTTCATAAACGCCGTCATCGACCGCTACCGCGAGCTGCGTCAGGGCATCCTCAGCGACGAGTATCTCTGCGCCTACATAGACGACGTTACCGAATGGCTCGGCGATGCCGTCGAGCGCAACTTCTCCGTCTGGGGCTACACGCTCGAAAAGGATATGCTCTCCCCCGCGTGGCGCAACCCGCACTCACACGCGGCTGCCGTCGCGCAGATGAAGCGCTTTTGCATCGAGCGCGGCGCGTGGATGGACGAGAATATCGACATTCTTCGCCAGTACAGCCACGAATCCAAAAACAAGAAATTCAACCACTGAGCCACCACACCATCGAGAAAGGAGGGCGGCGGCTTGAAAAGATTTCTCATCGTGCTCACCGCCCTGATCTTAGGCTATCTCGCCTACGACACCGCGCGCTACTACCTCGGCTGGTACATCGACCTTCAGCCGGACGCGCCGGTCAGCGCTTTCATGTCCACCGACGCGCAGCACCTTTATATGGACCGCGGCGCGGGACCGGAGGAGTTCACCGTCAAGGGCGTGAACCTCGGCGTGGGCGTCCCGGGCGAGTGGGCGACGGACTACGCCGTCAGCAAGGAGACCTATCTGCGCTGGTTTGCCCAGATGCAGGAGATGGGCGCGAACACCGTGCGCGTCTACATTACACTCCACGACGACTTCTACAACGCCTTCTACGAGTACAACACCGCGCGCGAGGAGGCGAACGAGGAACCGCTCTGGCTCATCCACGGCGTATGGGTGAACGACTATATCCAAAACTCCCACCGCGACGCCTATGACAAGGACTTTCTTGAGACCTTCGTCAGGGACGGGCGCACACTGGTCGACGTTCTGCACGGCAACAAGAAGATCTCGCTCGGGCGGGGCACGGGATCGGGCTTTTACAATAAGGATGTTTCCCGCTGGGTCATCGGCTATATTCTCGGTGTGGAGTGGGAGGATGTGACCGTCACCTACACCAACCACAAATACCCCGATCTGCCGCCCTATCAGGGAACGTACCTCTCCGCGACGGAGGACGCCTCCGCCTTTGAATCCATGCTCGCGCAGGTGGGCGACCGGATCGTCTCATATGAAAGCCGCCGCTACAAGACCCAGCGCCTTGTGGCGTTTTCCAACTGGCCGACCACCGACCCCTTCCTCTACCCGGAGGATATCACGACCTTTTTTATGAAGTGCGCGCAGGTGGATGTGGAGCACATCCGCACTGAGGATGCCTTCCTCGCCGGTCAGTTTGCCTCCTACCATGTCTATCCCTACTATCCCGACTATCTCAACTATATCCTCAACCCCGCGGCGATGGACCGCACGCCCATCTGGGACGGCAAGGCCGTCATCTCCCGTGCGGAGACCGGTCCCGGCACGCCCATCGGTTCCGTGCTGCGCCGATCGGACTTCTACGATGAGACCGGCGCGGCGAACACCTACCTTGCCTATCTGCGCGCCCTGCGGCGGCATCACACGATGCCCGTCGTCATCTCCGAGTTCGGCGTTTCCACTGGGCGCGGCATGGCGCAGATCGACCGGAACACCGGACGCAATCAGGGCCATATGTCCGAGCAGGAGCAGGGGCAGGCGCTCGTGGACTGCTGGCGCGACATCACCGCGGCAAACTGCGCGGGCGGCTGCGTCTTTACCTGGCAGGACGAGTGGTTCAAGCGCACCTGGAACACCATGCACGCGGTGAATCTCCAGCGCACGCCGTACTGGAGCGACTATCAGACCAACGAGCAGTATTTCGGTCTGCTCTCCTTCGACCCCGGCGAGGAGGAAAGCGTCTGCTATGTGGACGGCGACCTCTCGGAGTGGATGGAAGAGGATAAACTCTTCGATACCGGCACGCGCGCCCTTTCGATGAAATACGACGAGAAGTTCATCTATCTGCTCGCCTATGAAAAGGGCTTTGCGAACGGACAGAAAACGCTCTACATCCCCATCGACACCACGCCCAAGACGGGCAGCACCTACTGCGAAAACTTCGGCCTGCGCTTTGAGGACCCGGTGGACTTCGTCCTCGCCATCGACGGCAGGGACAACAGCCGCCTCCTGGTGCAGGAGCGCTACGAGGTGCTGCGCGCCATGTTCTACCACGAAACGCACGACGCGGACGCCTACCTTGACCCGCCCGACGCGGACACGCCGCTTTTCAAGCCCATCGAATTGATGCTCCAGACGGCGACGCCGCTGCTCACGGGCAACTGGCAGGCAAGCTCTGAGACCTACGAGACGGGCGATCTTGCCTATGGCAACGCGAACCCCGCCGCGCCGGACTACGATTCCCTCGCGGACTTCATCTTCGCGGGCGACTATGTGGAGCTGAAGCTCCCCTGGCAGCTTCTGAACTTTTCAGACCCCTCGCGCATGACCATCCACGACGATTACTATGAAAACTACGGCGTGGACTACATCACCATCGACACGATGTACCTTGGTCTTACCGACGGCGCGGCGCAGGAGCGCACGCCGATCTATCCCGCGGCGCTCAAGGGCTGGGGCAATACGGTCAGCTATCACGAGCGGCTCAAGCCCTCGTACTACATTCTGCAAAAGCTCTGGCAGTAAAACACACGAGAAAGGAAGAACGCCGGTGTTTGTTCAAATCCTGATCTACGTCTATCTCGGCATCTGCGCCGGCATGATCCTCTTTAACATTGCAACGGCGCTCCTTTCGCGGCGCAGGGAGCATCGGTCCTTCCGCGACGGCATCCACCTTGAGCTGACGGTCTCGCAGGAGCTTGACCGTCTCGCGGAGACCGGAGCGGTCAGCGAGAGGCATCTGCGCTTCATGGAGCGCAGACTGCGCCGCGTGAACGGCATGGCGGCCTTTGACGCCGCGCTGGAGTGCCTGTGCGTGAGGCGGCCAGAGCTGACCCGCTCCTATCTGACGGCGCTTAACGGTGTGATGATCGCGCTGGCAGAGGATTACTGCCGCCGCGATGAGATCGAGGCGGCGTATTTTCCGTATATCATCCGGAAATACCGGCTTCTCGACGGGCAGGAGAACGAGGCGCTGAAAACGATGCTGCTCGACCTGTTGCATGAATCGAGCATCTACTGCCGCGAGAATGCCATGCAGGCGCTCTACACGGCGGGCGATCCCGCCGTCCTTGTGCGTGCGCTGCGGATCATCGACGCAAGCAGCCTCTATTATCACAGCAAGCTCCTCTCCGACGGCTTGCTGAACTACACGGGCGACACATGGGAGCTTGCCGACGCGCTTTGGAAGGCGTTTGATGCGTTTCAGCCGTGGATGCAGGTGACGCTGCTCAACTATTTCCGCTTTTCCTCCGGCGCATACTGCGAGAAAATACACGCGCTCCTCAACGATCCCGCGCAGGACGACGAGGTGCGCTTTGCCTGTCTGCGCTATCTTGGCCGCTATCCCTATCCGCCCGCCTACGCCGATCTGCTGCGCTATGCGACGCCCTCGGAAAACGCGCGCTGGGAGTATGCAGCCATCGCCTCGTCGGTGCTGGCGAGCTATCCCGGGGCGGAGACTGCGGCGGTGCTGGAGAGGAACCTCTATCATCCCAACTGGTATATCCGCTTCAACGCGTCAAAAAGTCTGGAGCAGCTCGGCTTCGGCTACCGCGATCTGATCGACGTGATCGAGGGGCACGACCGCTACGCCTCCGAGATCCTGCGCTATCGCTTTGATGTGCGGGAGCTGGAGGAGCGAAAGGAGGACGCAGTATGTACGACGGTATAAAGCTGTTTCTTGAGTGGGTGGGCTATTTCTTTATCGCTTATCTGATCGGCTACTCGACCTTTCTGTTTCTGTCGGTCGTCGTCGGCTCACTTGAGCTGTACAAGCACCGCCGGCAGGAAATGTTCAAAAGCATTCTGCCCTCGGATTACTACCTGCCCATCAGTATCATCGTTCCCGCCTACAATGAGGAGGTCACCGTGGCAGACACCGTGCGCTCGCTGCTGACGCTGGAATACCGCGCCTATGAGATCATTGTGGTGGACGACGGATCGAAGGACCGCACCTCGGAGGTGTTGGCCGAGACATTTGATATGCACCTTGTTCACCGGCCCATTCGCCGGCAGATCAACTGTCAGCGCGAGGAATACGTCTATGAGACACGCGCACAGAAGGTACCGGTGACGCTCATCCGAAAAAAGAACGGCGGCAAGGCAGACGCGCTGAACATGGGCATCAACGCCGCAAATTTCCCGTACTTTATCTGCATGGACGCGGACTCCGTTCTGCAGTACGACTCTCTGCGCCGCATCGCCCAGCCGATATTGGAAAACGGCAATGTGGTGGCGGTTGGCGGCATCGTCCGCATCTCCAACGATGTTGAGCTGGAAAACGGGCGCGTCAAACGCTACCGCCTGCCGCGCAGCATCCTCGCCTTCATGCAGGTGCTGGAATATGACCGCTCCTTCCTCGCCTCGCGCATTCTCTTTGACCGCTTCAACGGCTCGCTCATCATTTCCGGCGCGTTCGGACTGTTCAAAAAGGACACGGTCATCGCCGTGGGCGGCTACGACAACAAGACCATGGGCGAGGATATGGAGCTGGTGGTCAAGCTGCACGAATACTGCACAATCAACGGCATCGACTATGCCATCCGCTACGCCACCGACGCCATCTGCTGGACGCAGGTGCCCGAGCGGCTGCGCGATCTGTGCAAGCAGCGCAAGCGCTGGCATCTGGGCCTGTTCCAGAGTATGTACAAGCATCGCGTCATGTTTTCCAATCACAGGTTCGGCGCGGTGAGCTTTGTATCCTATCTCTATTTCCTCATCTATGAGTTGCTCTCGCCGTTTATCGAGGTCTTCGGCGTGTTCACGATGGTGCTCGCATGGTGGTGCGACCTCATCAACGTGCCGTTCATGCTGCTCTTTTTCCTGATCTACGCCGTCTTCGGCGGGGTCCTGACGCTCACCGCCTTTTTCTCGCGCATCTACACGGCGGACCTCACGCTCTCGTTCGGCGACGGCCTCAAGGCCGTCTGTCTGTGTCTCTTTGAGCTGGTGTTCCTGCGCTTTATTCTCGCATGGGTGCGCTGCACGGCCTTTATCGGCTATAGGAAGAAAAAACTCAGCTGGGGGCGCATCGAGCGCCGCAAGATCGATTTGAAATAAAGGGGGGTGTCGCCTGTGCGCCGAAAAAAGCTCTTGGAAATCACGCTCTGCGCCGTGCTGACGATCGGAGCGCTGCTGTGCTGTATGCAGGATGCAAGCGCGAGGGAGACGCTTCTGATTTCGGGAAACGCCGATCTCTATCCCATCGAGTCCTATGACCGCGGCAGAGAATGCTATGTCGGATTGCTGCCGGAGCTGTACGAGCGCCTGAGTGAGCAGACAGGGTACGATCTTGTCTATCTTCCGTACAGCAAGAACACAACGCAGGCGCAGCAGGCGGAGAACCGGCAGGCGGACATTATTTCCGCTTATCCCTCCGGCACGGTCGACAGCGGCGCGATGCGCCGTCAAGTGCTGCTCTGCACGATAGAACATGACGGCGCAGAGCGCGCGATATATGTTGGCTTTACCAACGCACTCACGCCGGAACTGGCCGGCGCGCTTTCACAAGCGCTGGAGGACCTCTCCGGCGCGGAGAGCATCGGCGTCCTGGCAGACTATATGAATAGCAGCGGCGCGGAAGCCTACCGTACCAGGTGGCTCATTACGCTCGCCGCATTGATCGCGGCGATGCTTGCCGCGGCGGTCGCGCTGATAGTCCTTGTGCGCAAAAAGCGCGCGGAGCTGAAGGCGAACGCCCTCATCGACCCGCGCTACGGCATCGGCAACGACGGGTATTATCTGAACTGCATGGAAACGCTCATCCCCGCCCCGCTCAGAAGCATCGTCTATGTCTTCTGCATCGGCTGCGATATGCCCTCGCTCGAACGGCGCTTTGGCGAGGCGGAGCGCGAGGAGATCTTCTCCCGCGCGGCGGAGTATCTGCGCCTTGACTGCGGACGCGAGGAATACCTCGCCTGCGTGGGGCGCGGGATGTTCGCGCTCGTGTGTCAGTGCGGCAGCCGCGAGGCGGCACAGCAGCGCGCCGAGGGGCTTATCCGCGAGCTGGACGGCTACCTTGCGGGCTTCCGCGCCGAATATGCCGGCGCGTTCCGCGCGGGCATCTGCTCGCTGTCGGAAAACCCCGACTGCAGCGCCGAGGCTGCGCTCTACAACGCGCGCCAGGGCTGTGCCCACGCGTTCCGCACGGAAACGCCCTGCGCGTTCAGCACGCGCGGCATGATCGACGAGAGCGAGCAGCTCGAGCGTCTGCGCGGCAGCATGAGCAAGGCGGTGGAAAAGGGCGAATTTGAGCCGTACCTCCAGTTCGTCGTCGATCGCGCCGGCACGGTCGTCGGCGCGGAGGCCGTCTCGCGCTGGCAAAATCCGGAGGAGGGACTGCTCGAGCCCTCAAAATACATCGACCTGATGATCCGCGCCGGCACGATCACCGAGCTGGATCTCTATATGCTCCGCTGCGCGTGCGTGCAGCTCCAGACGTGGAAGCGGGAGGGGCGCGGGACGCTGTGGCTCTCGTGCAACTTCACGCGCCAGTCCATCGCAGACGAAAAGATCCTCGCGCGCGTGCGCGAGATCGTCGAGCAGTACGACTTTACGCGCGACTGCCTTGCGGTGGAGCTGACGGAGGACTCCTACGCGCACGACCGCGAGGCGGCGCTGCGGACGATCGAGGGGCTGCACGCGATGGGGCTTCGCATCGTGCTGGACGATATCGGCGCGGGCTATTCCTCGCTCTCCGACCTGAGCACCTACCCAATCGACGGCGTGAAGATCGACCGCAGCATCGTGATCGAGTCCGCCTTGCCGCGTGCCCGCGCGCTGCTGGAGGGCATGATCCGTCTTTCGCACGACATGGGCATCCGCGTGCTGTGCGAGGGCGTGGAGGACAAGGCAACGTGCGACGCCGTGCTTGCGGCGGGCTGCGACTTCATTCAGGGCTTTTATTTCTCGCGCGTCCTGCCCGGGCGCGAAGCGGAATCCTTCCTGCGCAGCCTGGCGGCGCGCGACAGGGGGGAAGGATAAAGGAGAAATGAACATGGTCAACAAAAAACGAGTAGGCATGATGGTGGCGGTCACGCTCCTGACCGGCGTGCTGCTCTTTTGTTCGGTCTTTTTCCTCGTCCAGCGGGCGAATCGTGAGATCACACAGCGCTCCTTTGACGAATTGGCTACCGCGACGCGCCAGATCGCAAAGGATCTTGTCGACGCGGCGAACGCGGACCAGACCATCCTCTCCGCCATGGCGGAGCTGATCGCGGGGCATGACGAGCGTGACAATGACGCGGTGCTGCGCATCATGAAATCCTTCAGCCTCAGTGAGACCTTTGTCTCCACCGTCGCGCTGTTGCGGCCCGACGGCACGCTGCTGCTGACCGACGGCACCCGCTACGACGTTTCCGACACATTCGATTTTGAAACAGAGGCGGCGCGGGGCGCGTACATCTCAGACCGCGTGACAAGCTACTTTGCGCCGGAAAAGCTGGTGGTGCGCAACGTCGTGCCGGTGGTGCGCGACGGCGAGACCGTCGCCATCCTCTACGGCGTCGTCCTCCTGCAGGAGCTTTCCCGAAACTATCAGATCGACCTCTACAACGGCAATGCCTTCCTCCTTCTTGTGGACGGCAACAACGGCGACATCCTGCTGGATACCTGGCATGACTCGCTCGGCAACATCTCGGAGCTGCGTGGCCGCAAAATGCTCAAGGGCTACACCTACGAGGAGGCGATGAAAAAAATCCCCAACGGCATCGGCGGCGATATGTGCACCGTATCCCGCTCCACGGGGCTGACGGTCTACCTGCACTACGAGCCGGTCGGCATCAACAACTGGAGCGTTGTGCTCGGCGTGAGCGAGGCGGAGGCGCTGGCGGGCACGCGCGGCGTGGTGCAGACACTTTCGATGATGGCGATCATTGTCACCGCGCTGCTGCTGAGCTATCTTGGTTTTATGGTCTGGTATCTCGCCTCGGCGCGACGCGGCGTTTACCGTATGAGCATTACGGACCAGGGCACGGGCCTGATGAACCGTGTCGCCTATGAGAAGTGTTTGCGCAAGAGCGACCAGCGCGTCATCGCTCCGGCCGCCTGCATTTATATCGACGCGAACGGCCTGCACGAGATCAACAACGAGCGCGGTCACGAGGCGGGCGATCAGCTGCTGCACGCGGTCGCAGAGCGTCTGCGGGAGCAGTTTCCGAGGGACGATCTCTACCGCGTCGGCGGCGACGAGTTCGTCGTGTTTCCTGCGCCGGCGGCAGAGGCGGAATACGAGGCGCGGATGCGGGCGGTTTCTGAAAGCCTTGCCGCGCAGGGCTACAGCATCTCCTACGGCATCGCCGTCTGCGAGGCGGCAAACGGGCTAAGAGAGCTGGTCCGCGAGGCGGACGAGAAGATGCTCGGGAGCAAGCGCGCCTACTACGCCGAGCACGATCGCAGAAGGCCAAGATAACGCCAAGACGATAAAATGACCGCCGGACGATACCGGCGGTCATTTTGTCGTCCAACCAACAAAACCGCTTTAGAATATCGTTCATGATAAGTCCCCCTCTCCGCATGATCTCAACCCGTATTTTATTAGAGATGAGCAAAACAAACCCTAAAACAAAAGGGCGAATGGTCATCTTATTTTTTATACACATTGAGGCTTAAAGTAACTGTGATATTGGTGATTGGAAAAGAGTGTTCATTTGCAATTCTAAGGGGTGCCCACGGTATTTGCCGCGAAAACCTGTGGAAAGTGATAGGGGTGAAATTTTCAACGACTGGCAAAGGCATTTTAAGGGGAAATAGTCAATAACCAAGGCACCGCTTCTGCAAGAATTTTGAGCAAAAAAAGGCTTGTAATTCAAGAAAATCTCGTGTACGATGCCATCCCAATTTTGAAAGCGGAGGTATGGTTTATGTGCAAAGAGAAGGAAATCACTGTGCTCAAGGTCAGCCCTCATAAGAAACCTGAAGTAGTCACCCTGAAAAATGAGTTGTCGGCTCTGCAAGAAGCCGTGAGCAGTGGAGTGAAGGACTACCATCACCTGATCCAGTTGGCCGGCGCGGAAGAAGGCGTAGACCTGCTCCTGAACGATGAGGGTACCTTCTTGTCGCGGCCGCGGTCGGCGGGATCGTTGTGCTGATCGGCAAAATTTGACAGCGGAAGAAAAAAGGTTCCCAAGCCATTGGCTTGGGAACCTTTTTCGCATCGCCGCGCGATGCAGAGGATCAAAGGAGAGGTTCATAAAGAAGTTTGGAAGAGATCGTTTCAGATACGGCTGCGGATCTCCGCACCCATGGCCTTGCAGCCGACGAGTTGGCAGTTTTCCTGCATGATGTCGCCGCAGCGGAAGCCCGAGCGCAGCGTTTTATCCACCGCGCGCTCGATGGCGTCGGCCTCGGCGGCCATGTCGAAGCTGTAGCGCAGCATCATTGCGGCGGCCAGGATCGTGCCGATAGGGTTCGCCTTGTCCTGTCCCGCAATGTCCGGGGCGGAGCCGTGGATGGGCTCGTAGAGTCCGTTCGTGCCGTCGCCCATGCTGGAGGACGGGATCATGCCGATCGAGCCCGTGATCTGGCTCGCCTCGTCGGAGAGGATGTCGCCAAAGAGATTTTCGGTCACGATGACGTCGAACTGGCTCGGGTCACGCACGAGCTGCATCGCCGCATTGTCGACATACATGTGGCGAAGCTCGACATCGGGGTAGTCCTTCGCGACCTCTGTGACCGTCTTGCGCCAGAGACGCGAGGTGTCGAGCACGTTGGCCTTGTCGATGGAGGTGACGCGCTTGCGGCGCTTGCGCGCGGTCTCGAACGCGACGCGCGCGACACGCTTGATCTCGTGCTCGGAGTAGGCCATGATGTCGGTGGCCTTCTGCTCGCCGTTCGCCTCTTCCGTGCGGTGCTCGCCGAAGTACACGCCGCCGATGAGCTCGCGCACGACGACGAAGTCGATGCCGCCTTCCGCGATGTCAGCGCGCAGCGGGCAGGCGGCGGAGAGCTCGGAGAACATCTTCGCAGGGCGCACGTTCGTGTAGAGGCCCATGCCCTCGCGCAGCTTGAGAAGGCCACGCTCGGGACGGTTGGCGGCGGGCTGGTCGTCCCACTTCGGGCCGCCGACCGCGCCGAGCAGCACGCTGTCCGCGTTGCGGCAGGTCTGAAGGCTCGAATCCGGCAGCGGCACGCCGAATTTATCGATGGCGTTGCCGCCCATCGGCGCGTCGACGTAGGTGAAGGTGTGGCCAAACTTCGCGGCCACGGCGTCCAAAACGCCCATGGCCTCGGTGACGATCTCGGGGCCGATGCCGTCGCCCTTGATGATGGCAATGGTCTTGTTCATTTCGCCGCCTCCTTTGCCTTGAGCGAGGCCATCAGGCCGCCGCGCGCGATCATGTCCTTGATAAACGGCGGGAAGGGCTCGGCCTGATACGTCGTGCCCTTTGTCACGTCTGTGATGACGCCGGTGTCGAAGTCGACCGTCACCTCGTCGCCGTTTTCGATCTCCGCGCTCGCGGCGGGGCACTCCAAAATGGCGAGGCCGATGTTGATAGCGTTGCGGTAGAAGATGCGGGCGAAATTCGCCGCGATGACGCAGGAGATGCCGCTCGCCTTGATGGCGACGGGCGCGTGCTCGCGCGACGAGCCGCAGCCGAAGTTTACGCCCGCGACCATGATGTCGCCGTCTTTGACGCGGTGGATGAAGTCCTTGTCGATGTCCTCCATGCAGTGGGAGGCGAGCTCCTTGTGGCTCTGGGTGTTCAGATAGCGCGCGGGGATGATGACGTCCGTATCGACGTGATCCCCATACTTATGGACAATGCCGTGTGCATTCATTTGTTCATGACCTCCTCCGGATGAGAAATGTGGCCGGTAATACCAGACGCCGCGGCGACAGCCGGAGAGGCGAGGTAGACCTCGCTGTCGACGTGGCCCATGCGGCCGACAAAGTTGCGGTTGGTGGTAGAAACGCAGCGCTCGCCGGCGGCGAGGATGCCCATATAGCCGCCGAGGCACGGCCCGCATGTGGGCGTGGAGACGATGCAGCCCGCGTCGAGAAAAATATCGGTGTAGCCCTCGTGCATGCAGGCGCGGTAAACTTCCTGCGTGGCGGGGATGATGATGCCGCGGACGTTCGGGGCCAGATGATGCCCCTTTAAGATCGCGGCGGCGGCGGCCATGTCAGGGAGCTGGCCGTTCGTGCACGAGCCGATGACGATCTGGTCGATGGCGATGTCGCTGCCCTCGCGCGCGCTGTGCGCGTTTTCGGGCAGGTGCGGCCAGGCGACCGTGCAGTCGACCTTGCCAAGGTCGATGTCGATGACGCGCTCGTATTCTGCATCGGGGTCGGCCTCGAACGCTGTCCAGGGGCGGTCCACGCGGCCCTCAACATAGGCGCGCGTCACGTCGTCGACGGGGAAGATGCCGTTTTTGCCGCCCGCCTCGATGGCCATGTTGCAGATCGTCAGGCGGTCGTAAATCGTGAGGTTCTTGACGCCCTCGCCGGAAAATTCGATGGACTGGTAGCGTGCGCCGTCCACGCCGATCATGCCGATGAGCGTCAGGATGACGTCCTTGCCGGAGACGAACGGGCGGAGCTTGCCGGTGAGATTCACCTTGATGGCGGACGGGACCTTGAACCACGTCTCGCCCGCGGCCATGGCCGCGCCCATGTCGGTCGAGCCGACGCCGGTGGAGAACGCGCCGAGCGCGCCGTAGGTGCAGGTGTGAGAGTCCGCACCGATGACGGCCTCGCCCGGGGCGACAAGCCCCTGCTCGGGCAGCAGCGCGTGCTCGATGCCCATCGTGCCGACATCGTAGAAGTGGTCGATGTCGAAGCGGCGGGCAAAGGTGCGGCACTGCTTGCACTGCGTGGCGGACTTGATGTCCTTGTTCGGTGCGAAGTGGTCCATCACCATCGCGATGCGGCTCTTGTCGAAGACCTTTTCAAAGCCCGCGGACTCAAACTCGTTGATGGCCACGGGGGTCGTGATGTCGTTGCCGAGGACGAGGTCGAGCTTTGCCTGGATGAGCTGGCCCGCGCGCACGCTCTCAAGTCCTGCGTGCTTGGCGAGAATTTTCTGCGTCATTGTCATGCCCATGTCGCGTTTCTCCTTTCAGTTGCCGGATTCCATGATCTTGTTGATGCCGTTGACGTAGGCGCGGATCGACGATTCGATGATATCGGTCGAGAGACCCGAGCCGGTGTACGATCGCCCGTCGGGGCCGGAGACCTTGACCACGGCCTCGCCGATGGCGTCCTCGCCGTCCGTGACGGCGTTGAGGCTGAAGCTCTCGAGCTTCACGTCCATATGAAGCATGCGGTTGATAGCCTTGAACGAGGCGTCCAGCGGGCCTGTGCCGATGGCGACGTCTTCGATCTGCTCGCCGCCGCGCTGGAGCTTGATGCACGAGATGTTCGGCACGCCGTGGCCCGTGTTGACCACATGACTCACGAGCTGGCAGCTGCCCTGCACCGCGGCCTGACGGTGGAGCACGAGCGCCTCAATGTCGCTGCTCGTGATGTTCTTTTTCTTGTCGGCGAGATCCTTGAAGCGGGTGAACACGCTTTCAAGCTCCTCGTCGCTCAATTCGTAGCCCATGGATTCGAGCTTTTCACGCAGCGCGTGCTTGCCGGAGTGCTTGCCGAGCACCATCGTGTTCTGTGGGATGCCGACGTCGGTGGAGTTCATGATCTCGTACGTTCTTGCATTGGCAATGACGCCGTGCTGATGGATGCCCGACTCGTGCGCGAAGGCGTTCGCGCCGACGATGGCCTTGCTCGGCGGGATGGGCACGCCCGTGATGTTGCTCAGCAGCTTGCTCGAGCGGTAGATCTGCTTGGTGTTCACGCCGGTTTCGGCGTCGTAGAAGTCCTTTCTCGTGCGCAGCGCCATGACGATCTCTTCAAGGCTCGCGTTGCCCGCGCGCTCGCCTATGCCGTTGACCGTGCATTCGACCTGCGTCGCGCCCGCGCGGACGCATTCGAGCGAATTCGCGACCGCCATGCCGAGGTCGTTGTGGCAGTGGACGGAGATGTCGACATGCTCGACGCCCTCGATGTTTTCACGCAGGTAGGTGATGAGGTCATACATCTCCTGCGGCGTGGAGTAGCCGACGGTGTCGGGCACATTCAGCGTCGTCGCGCCCGCGGCGACGGCAGTGGAGTAGCAATGGGCCAGAAATGCCCAGTCGGAGCGGGAGGCGTCCTCGGCGGAAAACTCGATGTCATCGCAATAGCTCTTGGCGTAGGCGACCATCTCGCGGATGCGGTCGATGACCTGCTCGCGCGTCATCTTGAGCTTGTACTCCATGTGGATGTCGCTCGTCGCAAGGAAGACGTGGATGCGGGGGTGGTTCGCTTCCTTCACGGCGTCCCACGCCGCGTCGATATCGCCCTTGGCGCAGCGCGCGAGCGAGGCGACCGTGCAGTTTGTCACCGCGGCGGCGATGGCCTGCACGCTCTTGTGGTCCATCGGAGACGCGATGGCGAAGCCCGCCTCGATCACGTCGACGCCCAGCTTTTCAAGCTGGCGGGCCATTTCGATCTTTTCCGTCAGATTCATGCTGCAGCCGGGGGACTGCTCGCCGTCTCTCAGGGTCGTGTCAAAAATTTTAATGCGTTTCATGGTGTGTTCCTCCTGCTCTTTTTTCTCTCGCATAGCAACAAAAAAAGCCTCCGTCTCTTCCCTTGAAGAGACGAAAGCTCAAAACTTCCGCGGTACCACTCTTGTTGGCATAAAATATGCCCGCTTTCTGCATCGGCTTAAAATCAAGCGAATGCGCCTCGTTGGTAACGGTGAGGAGATCCGGCTGCGCCTAAACGAAAATCGTCTCAGCGGAGCTACTCAGGGGCCAGTGACATCATCCCGCTCTGCATTGCCTCGCAGCGACCGGCAACTCTCTGAAGCGTCTGTAGGACGAATTTTTCCCCGTCATGGTATTTGTGAACTATGAGATTTAATGATGCTACTATAATCGCCCGCCCCCGCTTTGTCAAGCAGGGAAAAAGAAATTTGCACTTTTGACAAAAAACCACGCGGCGGAAAAATATATTTTGCGCACGTTGAACGGAGAAAAAGGCGGGAGAGCAAAAGAAAAGGGAACGCGCAAGCGTTCCCTTTTTTGCCAAAATTTCTTACCTGCTGCCGAAGATCAGGCTGCCGAGCCCCGTGGAGGTCAAAAACAGAATGAGCATGACGACAGGGACGACATACTTCATCATCACGCTGTAGAGCTTGGCGCGGCCGAAGTGTTCGCCGTTTTTCTCGACCTCGGCAATGATCCATTTCGGACCCACGACCCAGCCGACCAAAATGCTCGTGAGCAGGCTGATAAACGGCATCAGGAAGCTGTTGCTGATGTAGTCCATCACGTCGAGCAGCTGCGCGGTCGAGCCGTTGGGCAGCGGGAGCTCGAAGTAGAGCGCGTTGTAGCCAAGGCAGATGAGCACGGCGGTGACGAGCGAGTAGACGCCCACGGCGGCGCACATCTCCCTGCGCGACTTGTGGAAAATCTCCATGCAGTTGGCGACAAGCGTCTCCATGACGGACACGCAGCTCGTCAGCGCGGCAAAGCCGAGCGCGAGGAAGAACACCGCGCCGATGACGCGGCCCACGCCGCCCATCGCGGCGAAGACCTTCGGCAGGCTGATGAACGTCAGGCTCGGGCCGCTGGCCATGCCGTCAGTGCCGAGAAAGACATAGACGGCGGGGATGATCATGAGGCCCGCGAGGAACGCGACGCCCGTGTCGAAAATTTCGATCTGGTTGTTGGCCTTGTTGAGGTCGACGTCGTCCTTGACGTAGCTGCCGTAGGTGATCATGATGCCCATGCTGACACTGAGCGAGAAGAAGAGCTGACTCATCGCGTCGAGCGCGATGTTCAAAAAGCGCTGGACGGTCAGGCCCGTGAAGTCGGGCTTAATGTAGACGAGCAATCCTTCGATACCCGTGCGCGTCATGCCGCTCTCGTCGGTGTAAGAGAGCGTGAGCGAGAAGATGGCGATGCCGATGATGAGAAGGAGCAGACCCGGCATGATGTAGCGGGAGTATTTTTCAATGCCCTTTTCCACGCCGCAGTACACGACCCACGCCGTCAGCGCCAAAAAGATCAGCATGAAGACGATGGGCGAGACGGGGGAGGTGATGAACGAGGTGAAGAACCCGTCCTGCGCGGCGGCATCGCCGTTTGAGACGAGGTAGAGGGTAAAATACTTCGTGATCCAGCCGCCGATGACGGAGTAATACGTCATGATGAGCGTGGGGACGAGGAAGGTGAGGTAACCCAAAAACTTCCACTTCTTGTTGAGCGTTGCAAAGGCATTGAGGGCGTTCTGCTTCGTGCGGCGGCCAATGGCTACGTCAGTCGTCAGCAGGGTGAAGCCGAATGTCAGCACCAGCACCAGATAGATGAGCAGGAACAGTCCGCCGCCGTCCTTGGCACAGAGATAGGGGAAGCGCCAGATATTGCCGACGCCCACCGCGCTGCCCGCCGCAGCCAGCACAAAGCCGAGCGAGCTGCTGAAACTACTGCTTTTTTTCATGTTCGATTCTCTCTTTTTTTTCATGTAAATGGAATGACTAATGCCCCATTATAGCAGAAGAAAACGAATTGGCAAGGGGAGAGACGCTGAAAATGCAGGAATTCTTGCGAAAATGTGAAAAAATATCTCACCAGCGGATTGCTGATGAGATATTTTATTCATAGCAGGATTAGATTTTGTCATGGCCGGCGGCTTCGTCGGTGAAGACGGCCTCGAATTCCTCAGCGCTCATCGTCTCGTGCGCAAGCAGGAATTCCGCCACGGCGATGAGGTGCTTCTGATCGCGCGAGAGGATGTCCTCACAGCGCTCGTAGGCCGCGTCGACGATGGACTTGACCTCCTCGTCGATCTGTGCGGCGACCTGCTCGGAATACGGCTTGGCCTGCGCCATCGAGCGGCCGATGAAAATTTCATCGTGGCCGGATTCAAACGAGATCGAGCCAAGCCTGTCGCTCATGCCGTACACCGAGACCATCTTGCGCGCGATCTGCGAGGCGCGCTGGATGTCGTTCGACGCGCCGGTCGAAATGTCGCCGAGCATCAGCTTTTCCGCCACGCGCCCGCCAAGCAGCGAGACGATCTGCTCTTCCATATAGCGCTTGGACTGGTACGAGCGGTCCTCCGTGGGCAGCGAGATCGTCATGCCGCCCGCGCCGCCGCGCGGAACGATCGTGATCTGGTGCACGGGATCGTGCGTCGGCAGTGCGTGCATCACGATGGCGTGACCGGCCTCGTGATAGGCGGTCAGCTTGCGCTCGTGCTCGCTGACGACGCGGCTCTTCTTCTCGGGACCTGCGATGACCTTGATCTCCGCCTCGGAGAAGTCGGACATCGTGATGAGCTTGCTGCCGCGGCGCGCGGCGAGCAGCGCCGCCTCGTTCGAGAGGTTCTCGAGGTCCGCGCCCGTGAAGCCGGGCGTGCCCTTGGCGACGGTGGAGAGGTCCACATCCTCGGCAAGGGGCTTATTCTTGACGTGGATCTTCAAAATTTCCTCGCGGCCGCGGATGTCGGGAAGCCCCACGTAGACCTGACGGTCGAAGCGGCCCGGGCGCAGCAGCGCGGGGTCGAGGATGTCGGCGCGGTTCGTCGCCGCCATGACGACGACGCCCTGATTCGTACCGAAGCCGTCCATTTCGACGAGCAGCTGGTTGAGCGTCTGCTCACGCTCGTCGTGGCCGCCGCCAAGGCCCGTGCCGCGCTGACGGCCCACGGCGTCGATCTCGTCGATGAAGATGATGGCCGGGGCGCTCTTCTTGGCCTGCTGGAACAGATCTG
>OWKP01000525.1_pt1 | contig 29082 bp, 29 predicted proteins | sample 1732991 | NCBI WGS metagenome assembly OWKP01 (sample SAMN05065777, study PRJEB22554) | human gut metagenome | biome: ENVO:2100002; feature: ENVO:00000062; material: ENVO:00002003 | host: Homo sapiens | place: USA
GTGCAAAACAAGCGCCGGTGACGCTTAGCACGGACCGAAGTGGAACGTAGACCCACGAGATACAAAGCTTTTCTGCCCAATTACGGAAACAATAACACGCACTCCCCACTTAATTTACCATCCCCGATATATCAACCTTAATAAACTGCTGAAGCCATTCGATGATGTCTTTTTCGTTTGCAGGATTTAAGTTCTGAATTGAGGATAGATTTTCAATTGTCATGTGGTCCCAGCGAATCATCCAGATTCCGTATGCCAAAATCACGGCATTTAAAACCAGACCGATGGCACTCAAAATCAATCCAATGATTCCTAATTTTTTCGCATTTTTACCACCTTTTGCCACAGCGATAATACTAAAGACAAGGGCGATTGCGGCAGGGAATGCGTTAACATCGATTTCGCCGGTCTCCAACGCGATCGTGCGGGAGTTTGCTTCGTTCATGACAACAAACTTCAGGGTCTTCATAGCGCCCTTCTCGCCCCAATAGTTATCGTTGCGGTCGAAGATGATGGATTCGCCGGAATTCCACTCTCTGAAAACATACGGGCCGGTGCCGTTGTGCTTGAAGGAGCCCTGGTTAGCATTGCACCATTCCTCGCACATGATGCTGGTGCCGCAGAAAGCGAGGTTGTTGAGGATCGTGGTGCTCGGAACGTTGAGGAAGATGCGAACCGTGGAGTCGTCTTCCACCTCAACGCGATCGATCTGAGAGACCTTCGAGGCCATGCCGGTGCTTGCGGCGGCGCGCTCAAGGGAGAACTTGACGTCGCTGGCCTTGAGGTCCTCGCCGTTGTGGAACTTAACGCCGCTGCGCAGGTGGAATACATACTCGGTAGCGGAAACGATGTCATAGCTCTCCGCGAGGCCGGGGACGATCTCGCCGGTTGCGGGATCGAGTGCCAGAAGAGAATCGTACATCAGGATGGTGTAGGTGTTCTGAAGGCTGGTGTTCTGCGCGAAGGGATCCAGACCGGAAATATCTTCATTGACAGCAATCGTCAGCATTTCCTTTTCGCCGGAGCTGCCGGGGTCGTTGTTCTTCGCTTTGTTGCCGCATCCGGCAAGCAGAGTCAGTGTCATTGCAAGTGCAAGGATCAAACTTAGACTTCTTTTCATGATTTTTTCCCCTTTTTTAATAAATTTAATGACAGTGGTAAGGCGCTCAGATCGCATGGGGTCCGTGTGCTTTCCTGGGAGTTCTCACCTCCTTATTTTAAAGGCTTTTTTTGTGCGGACGTATGTGTGTAATACAGTCGCGCGATTTACTTGAGTAACAATGTAACATGCCTTTGTGAGTTTTGTGTGTGATTGACAAGATTTTTATGTGCCATATGTGTTTTTGGGGGGAATACTGGCGAAATGGCGGCGTTGGATATGGAGCAAAAGGCTGACGCCCCTCTATGCAGCGCAAGCCGGCTGCCGGCAGCATCCTGCCGCTCAGGCACTTTTTTTGCGTATCACATGACAAATCGGGGACTTACATTGACTAGAGAAGGGCGAGTATACATTACGCACATCCGACAAATCTTGCATTTGGAAGAATTCCTAAAGTCTTACTTTGATGATCTCAATAATTTGAAGACAGTCAAAGGGGCTGGGACTTCTGCTGACTGTTTTTGGGGTTGTCATTTGGATCATTGTTTTAACGATGAAATGAAGCCTATTCCAACAAATTTGAAAAATACCGGAGGAAATAGAAATGAGAGCTTTGCTTAGAGATGCGCAGGATCAGACCCGCATTGCCCTTGAAGTAGAGGAAGCCGTATACGATCCAAAGGACAATAAGCTTTTTCTTTACACCGCCAGCGAGACCTGCTATGCGGTTTCAAAAGTTGTGAGAGCCGACGCTGATTCGATTATTGAAGAGCTTGTCATGAAGGGTTATAGTGACCTGACGCAGTTTGAGTCAGAGCAGGACGAATAACTGGAAGGAGGTCTTCCCTTGATCGTAATAGCCTGTTTAGACCAGAAGAATGGCATGATGTTCAACCATCGCCGGCAGAGCCAAGACTGCGTTCTCCGAGAGCATGTTGCTGAGTTGGTTGCCAATGTCCCTCTCTGGATGAATCATTGCTCCGCAAGCCAGTTCGATACCGAGAGCATTCCGAACCTAAACGTAGACGACGCCTTCCTTCAGGAAGCTGCTCAAGGTGAATACTGCTTCGTGGAAGATGCTCTGCTTGCACCATTTGAGAAGTGGATCGAGAGAATCGTCATTTTTAGATGGGATCGCACCTATCCCGCTGACCAGTATTTCGATTTACAGCTTGGATCTGGTCAATGGCATTTGGTGGGCACATCGGAGTTTGCGGGGCATTCTCACGACCTGATCACAATGGAGGTTTATAAAAGATGAAAAGCCGCACGATCTCCATCTTCCTATCGCTCGTGCTCTGCCTGTCGCTGTTGTCTTCCTGCGGAACCACGACAGATGTGCCGGCAAACGGTTCGAACCGTGATATCGCATTTGAGGAAACACAGCAAGAAGAGCAAGCCGAAGGCTCGGATTCTACCAAAAGTGGGAATGGAGAACTCACCTCAGATCCGGAGTCAGGAAAAGATGACTCACTATCTGATAAAGCGCAACCATCTCAGCCAGAACAGAACGCAAATGAAAATAGTCTGAGTTCTGAAGCGCCCGCCTTCTCGCTCAGTTCAATAGCTGAATACACAGATAAGCCCTATGTTGCGGTAAATGGAAATGTGCCGTATTTCACCGAGAGTGAGTTGACGGATCAATCCTATGAGTACTACAGCGATCTCGACGCACTTGGACGTTGCGGCACCGCATGCGCAAGTATCGGCCAAGATCTGATGCCAACAGAGCCACGAGGTTCCATCGGTATGGTAAAGCCTACTGGATGGCATACCGTGCGCTATGATGATCTGGTCGATGGAAAGTATCTTTACAACCGTTGCCACCTCATTGGTTACCAGCTGACCGGAGAAAACGCTAATACAAAGAACCTGATCACCGGCACCAGATACCTGAACATTGAGGGCATGCTGCCATTCGAGAATATGGTTGCGGACTATGTGAAGGAAACCGGCAACCATGTCATGTACCGTGTAACGCCTATTTTTGATGGAGATAATCTTCTGGCCGACGGCGTCTTGATGGAAGGCTACTCTGTCGAAGACAATGGCGCTGGAATCTGCTATTGCATCTATGCTTACAATGTTCAACCTGGCGTGGAAATCGACTATGCCACGGGTGATAGTAAACGCGCGGATAGCTCGAATACAGTACAGACGCCGTCCACAGTTGCACCCGTCCCCGCGCAGGAACCGGATGATTCAGCGTCTTCCAATAATCTGAGTACCGGAAATGATACGGCCCAGGCAGACTACATCCTCAACACGAATACCAAGAATTTCCACTATCCTACCTGCTCGAGTGTGAAGGATATGAAAGACAAGAATGAGCAGGAGTTTCATGGAACAAGGGATGAGGTCATTGCCAAGGGATACTCACCCTGCGGCCGCTGCAAACCGAAAAAGCACAATCAGAAATTAAGGAGATTTCGCTATGAAAGAAATATATGCGCCCGAAGTAAAAGCAGCGCTCGATAGGGTGATTGCTGTCTTTCAGGACTACATCAAGACATGTCCTTATTTTGAGGTCCTCTGGTCCGATAAAGTTGGCTACATCTACTTGAATATCGACACAGCAAGTGGAAGAGTCGGTGATATTGAAGTCGTTTTGATTGAAAGCGCCGAAGAACTCCTGGATCACGTTCTCTACGAATTCGCTGTTGATACGATGGAGGAAGGCGGACATACTGTAGATCCGACCGAGGCCTCAAAGATTGAGAGAGCTGAGATTGAGCGTAGGCTTGCTCCCTTTATGAAACAGCTTTCGGCTTATCAAGAACGACTTGAAAAAATCTTTGCCATCAGCTAATGAATTTCCGCATCGAAGATTCTTTGGCGAGGAGGTGGGGATCCCCAACAGCACACATGTGTTGAACCTTTGACGCGAGGAAAACATATTCGGACTGTAAGTGCTCAATAACAACATGACTGAAACAAAGGAGAAAGGTGTACTGCGGTACGCCTTTCTCCTTTACGAGATGTAGGATTTTCTGAAAAATACCATGCGTCGGTACAAATCTGGATCACTTCAGATGCTGTCGCTTTTTGAGCTGTTGCATGTGGGACAGAGGACTTGACCGTTTGAAACAATTGTTTTCCCGCCATGATTCCATGGAACGATGTGATCCGCTTGCCATGCATTCCATTCACATTTTATTCCGCAAATTTGACAGATGCCATTATCGCGGCGGAAGATAACTTGCCTTTGCGCCTCATCGAAGTTGCGCTTTGGATCCTTAGGTTCTAGATCGGCAATTGTGGAAAGTAGATTTTCCTTCAAAAAATCATGTCTATATCGAAGTGAGTCCATCGCGTCCGTAGAATCCTTCGTCTTTGACTGGTAGATTGCTAGTCGAGTATCTTGCTGATCTTCCGGCTTCTCTGCCTCCAGAGCTCGTATAGTTTCAAAATCGATAAACCACTTTGCAAGTTCCTCCGCCCGACCCTTGATCGCATAGTTTTCCATTAAATCTTTGACGAGAGCATATATGGAAATCACATTGTAACGCTTGAGTTCCGGCGTTTTCTCCGGGAACATTAAAAGTAGGTAGCTGAGTACACGCTTTACTTTCTTCGCAATATCACCATTTGCATCAAAATCTTGGTTATCTAAATACATGGCATTCAGATTTCGATCTTTGATATCGCAAATATCACCGTTGATTGTGAGCAGCGTCAACTGCGCAGCGACATGCTCATGAGCGAATCTGCTGTTCTGAAAATTAACCACATTGACAAAGAAGGGATGCGTTGCAAGCTGTTTTATGTAGTTTCGCATATTACCAGGGTAGGCATTGCGCTTTTCCTGTGCTTTTAGCGTCGTGCCATTCTGCAGGCGAAGGAACATCTCGCTGATCTCATCATCGTTAACATCATCCAATATGACGAAATCCAAATTATATGTATTCAACTTATCAATCAGGTCAATATCAAGATCGGAATACTTCTTTCCGGCTATATCAATGCCATCGACAGAGTCTGCATCCTTCGCCAGAGGGAATCCATCAGAAAGAAATTCCCAAATTGTGCGAAGGCGTTGCTGGCCATCAATGACATCAAAAGTATCTTTCCCGGTTTTGTGCATATACAGCTTGGGAATATCATACTCACGCAGCATTGAATCAATCAAAAGCTGTTTCTGCGGCCTAGTCCATACAGCAGGACGTTGATAGTCCGGATTGGTGTTGATTTTATTGCGCCGAATAAATGTTGATTGCGCTGTTAGAGTCTTCTTCGAAATCATAGAGGATGTCTCCTTTGTAACGAACTCTTTCCCGGATCAATAATATTGCTCGACATAGCTATAAGCCTTTGAAAATACTTCGGGATCTTTTATTCGATATTTGCGCATGATAACATCACGTAGGTTTTTGCTGACTTGTTTTCTGCCGGTTGAAGTGTTCTGCCAGCCGGGGAAACGAACAATTTTCACGATACCATCAATGTCATTTACAATTCGCTCGACAATGATTGGTGTACTGTCATTTTTGACGTTCTGGAACAAAGATGTCAGCGCAGCCTTTCCCTTATCTACTTTCTCTTCCGGAACAACCTCTTTTTCAACATGTGCAACATCTTTTGCTAACTCAAGCAATGCCTTTAAGAATTCCATGCTGGTGAGAAGTCCCGCCTCGTGCTCTTCACGCAGCTTTTCCATTCTGGCCCCTAGAGCAATAAAACGTGGGTCATCTGGATGTCTGCGGATAATTGCGGCAAGGTCAATTTCTATCTTCCGGCGCTTCTTCTCCGCGCTGGCGTCACCCTCAATAAACTTCTGAATGATGTCTGCATCCATTGCAAGAATCTCTTCATCTGTTTCAACGGACTCGACCGAAATATTATCATGTACGAGCTGAATGGTTTTGGGACCAAGCGCTGCCCAGATCAACTTGCCGCGCTCGTCCGTCGGGCGGATGGAGTCATAGACTTTAGATAGCCATCTGTAATCCGCCTTAAACGGATTTAGGCAGCTATCCGGAGAAAGTGCGTTCCAGACGCGGTTTAAGACGCGGTATTGTGCGCCAAACTTATCCTTCATTTCATCGTTCGGGAGACAATCCTGTGCAGCAACAAGGCCCTCCCAGTCATCTCGCGTTCTATCAACGCCAGGAAAGAATTGAATGCAGGAGGCGACTAGGTGTGGCACTTTCGCTTTCACACTTTCGATATTGCTGATGATTTTTTCTACTGTTTCCGCGTCGAAAGAAAGTGCCTTAGCAACATCATCGAAAATGCCGACATAATCCACAATCAGACCGTATGTTTTATCCTGACCATAAACACGGTTCGTGCGGCAAATTGCCTGCAACAAGGTATGATCCTTCATTGGCTTGTCGAGGTACATAACCTGTAGGATTGGGGCATCGAACCCAGTAAGTAGTTTGCTGGTCACGATGACGATTTGAAGTGGATTGTTTGGGTCGCGGAAGGAATCGAGCACTTTTGCTTCTTCTTCGCGAGTGCGTCGCCACTGCTTATATTCGTCTGCCTTATCATTGTTGGTATCCATAACGATTGTGGAGGTTGCTTCACCAAGGAGCTTGTCCAGCTCTCTCTTATAGAGCACACAGCATTCTCTATCAAAGCAAACAACCTGCGCCTTGAACCCATTTGGGTTTACCTTTGACATAAAATGCTCTGCAATATGGGTACACACCGCCTCAATGCGCTCGGGGTCTTTCATAATTGCTGCCATGCGGACACGCTGCGCAACCTTTGAACGCTCTTCCTCTGTTAAGCCCACTTCGTCAGTCAGAGCCTTAAATGCTTCGTCGATTGCGGTTTGATCCACATGCAGCTTAACGGGTACCGGCTCGAAATGCAGGGGCAGCGTTGCTTTATCACTAACGGAATCAGCAAAAGAATATCTGCTCATGTAGCCAGAACGATCCTCTGTTGCGCCAAAGGTTGCAAAAGTGTTTCGATCCAGTTTGTTGATAGGTGTACCAGTGAGACCGAAGAAAAATGCATTTGGAAGCGCCATACGCATTTTTGCGCCAAGATCGCCTTCCTGCGTCCTGTGTGCCTCATCCACCATCAGAATGATGTTGTCTCTGTAGTTTACAGCCTCCGTGATCTGTGCAAACTCAAAAATCTTCGTGATAATGACTTTGCGCGAATCCGCCTTGAGTAGCCTGATCAGCTCCGCATTTGTGTCTGCGGGAACAAGGTTCGGCACATCGGCCATTGAGAACGTGCCGAAAATTTGGCCACTCAAATCGATGCGGTCATTCACGATGATGACCGTGGGTGCGTTTAGCTCCTTTACCATCCGGAGCTTCTGTGCTGCGAATACCATTAGTAGGGATTTACCGCTACCCTGGAAATGCCAGATCAGCCCCTTCTTGGGATAACCTGCCTTGACGCGATCAACAATGAGATTTGCGCCTTCGTATTGCTGATAGCGGCATACAATCTTGATTTTCCGGTTGTGCTTGTCGGTTGAGAACAGCGTAAAGTAACGGAAAAGGTCAAGAATAACCTCTTTCCTCGTTATTGACGCTACTGCTCGTTGTACCTTTGCTAAATCACCCTCCTCGTGTGGAATGTTAGAATACCACGGCCCCCAGAGTGTAACGGGCGCATTGATTGCACCATAACGGAAGCACTTTCCCTCTGTAGCGAAATTCAGAATGTTCGTGACAAACATATCCGGAATGGATTTCTCGTAATCGAGAATGTCGCTAGCACCATCCATCCAGCTGATCGACGGCCTAACGGGGGACTTCATTTCACCGATTGCAACAGGAAATCCATTGATGATAAGGACGACGTCCAGTCGTTTTCCACCGACCTTTTGCGGATAGACCCACTGATTTGTTACTACGAAGGTATTGTTCTCTGGATCATCATAGTCGAAGAATTTGATGCTGATTGAGCGTCCATCCTTATCAAACGGGAAGCTGTTTTCCTCAAAGATAAGCTTTTTGAAACGCTCGTTCTGCGTAACAAGGTCATGCGGGTGCACGGTTGCTATCAGTGCCCGCAGCTTATAAATGACTGTATCTGCATGCGCCGGGTTCTCGGCGATGCAGGGGTTCAAGCGAATCAGCGCATCTCGAAGGTGCTTTTCCACCAACACATCTGACTCCCCTCTGGGGAGCTTCTCAGCCGAGATATAGCTCCATCCGTTTGACTGCACTGCATGGATGACCATATCCTCTACATTTTGTTCCGTAAATGTACCCGACATAGTACTATCCTCCTATGAATCTTTCTTTATATCGAATTTGCCCCAGTTCGCGCTGAAGCAAATATTTTGATTTATCGCTCTGTTCCACGAAGGCCACAAACTCATTTTGTTTTTCCAGCGGAGGCACTATCAATTCAATGTTTGCGAGAATAGTTTGGTTAATCTTGTATGTTCCGTTCGTCGTTCTCGCATTCTCTTCTATTTGCTTGCGCACAGAAGGCATTTTCCATGCTACGAACAAATAGGGTAGCAGAACGATGCTTGAGTCGATATGTGCTGCAATGACCGTATCGGGGAAAACAAGATCATCGCGGTCTTCCAGCGAGAATACCGCTGTTCCCACCAGCGTTTTATTCCCGTTACCTCTGCACATATAGAATTCTGACGTATGAATCCTCTTATCCGCAGGCGGGCATTCGTCGAAGATCCCATTCTTCCACGATTCAGGGTCAAACGCTCCTTGTGTTACTGCAGATAATGTAAGCACTTTCTCTGCATGAAGTCCTTTCTTTGACGGGGATACTCCATTCCTCATGTTGGTCATGAAGGTTTTTGCCTTGACGACCGCATATCCCTGTCCCTCAAACCGCTCGATAAATTGCGATTTACACCGGCAAATTTTGATTTATCGCTCTGTTGTACGATCTGTAAATATCGTCTCTGCTCCTCCAGCGAAGGATACATTACTTGTAACTCGCTCAGTTGCTTTTTATTTATAGTGGCAATGCCTGTAGTCTGCTTTGCACACCAAAGAAAATATGCTTTGGTACTTGGGAGAAGAATATACGCTGCCAAAAATGCCGGCTCGATCAATGCCTTGTCCACTCGTACTCGGAACACATGATTCTGATAAATGCAGGATTCCGGCAGTTTGCCAGCCATACAGCCACGTCCGACTTTATCAGCATCCCCGCCTTCAATCATCAGAATATCATCTTCTAGTAAAGCATATTTCACTATTTCATCTTCTGTTGCTTCTATATACTTCATTTCGCTCCAGTCGATGAAGCCATTCTGAACATTCGCAGTGCAGATGTATGGAACCCTTGTGAGTACGGTCGTCTTTGGTTTTCTTCCCTTGGTGATGCCTGACATGATATCAGAAACCTCACGCAACGGGGCACAGGGAAATCCGTAAGGGTTCTCTATTGGATCTCCAAACATCTCGATAAATTGCGACTGTTCATCCGATATATTTCTTATGCGACTGTTTTACATTCGCCTGATTCACCATAGCGTATTGCAACGTTGTGTCCACGCTCTGATGCCCCAAAAGCTGCTGTACCTGCTCAATGGGCATTCCCTTATCAATTGCCATCGTTGCGAGTGTCCTCCTGAATTTATGAGGATGAATCCGGCACAGGTTCAACTTTTCCCCGAGCTCATGTAACCGAATTTCGATGCCGCGAATTTGCAGCCGGTTATAGGGGCGTTGTAACGAAACAAAGAGTGCAGGGTTATCGTCTGTCCTGCTATGCAGATAGTTTTGGAGATGAATTTTTGCTCTGGCGTCAAAATATACCTTGCGCTGCTTGTTTCCCTTACCGAGGACGACGCACTCTCGGTTTGTGAAATCAATGTCGTCACGGTTCAGAAGTACCAGCTCACCGACGCGCATCCCCGTGGAGGCCAACAGGTCAATCAGTGCTAAGTCCCTGCTATTTTCGCAGTGGTCGCGCATGATCTCCAGTACCTCGTCGGAGTAAGTTTCTTTGACTGTTTTGCATGTCTTCACCTTATGGATCCGGCGCACGGGACTTTTTATGATGTAGTCCTCATCCTCAAGCCAAGCAAAAAAGCTCGACAGAATTCTGCGAATGTTGTCAATGGTCGTTTTCCCAGCTGCCCGGTTCGATTGATACGCATCCAGATATAGCCGCAGGTCATCCGTCGTGATCTGAAGCACTTCTTTACCGATGGAGGTAAGGACGTTCCTAATCGTCGAGTCATAGTAGCGAATGGTTTTTTCAGAGCATCCTTCAACTCGCTTTGCTGCCAGAAAAAGCTGCACGTGATCCATATCTGGTTGCGCACACGGCTCCTGTATGCAAACAGACAGGACTGCGTGCAGCTGCTTCATCTGACTGTTATCGAGGTAGGCGAGCATTTGCTGCTCAATTTTTGTAATCATCTGGCTTGTCATGCTGGTGTTCTCCTTCTTACCAACATCCTTCGCCAAGTAGATATTACTCAAATATTTTTTTCATGAGCGCCTTTTGCGCATCGGTAACTTCTTTCAGCGCCTGCTGGGCTGCAAATTTTGATTTATCGCTTTGTTCCACAAAGGCGTCAAAAGCTATTATCAGGTTCTTTGGTGGCACCATGATTGGGATCATATTCAAGTTCTCTCGGTTCAGCTTTTTCTGATCAATCCCTGTAACCCAGCTGCTAATATCCAGGTACTTGAAGTAATACTGCAGATAGTTCAGCGTAATATCATCATGACATTGAACTACGTGCGCGTGGTTGTTGACCCATATTTTCCCTGAGGCTATAAAGGCAATGTCATAGTTCCTAAACTCCAATGCCTTTCCATCTTCTGAAATCAACAGAAATGTCCCATCCAGCCTATAATCGTTCACATAGTCAACGATGCCGGTTGCCCCATAGTATGGATACGGGCCTTGCATTTGTTTTCGGTCGCATTCTTTTACTGGCTTCCTGCTTTTGTCATAGCTGTCAGTCAGCTGGCCAAACGGCCTTGCATCCCATTTCGCTGTTTCGCGGTTTGGCTCTCCGAACATCTCGATAAATTGCGATTTCACCAAGTCGTCCGTCCGCGTAATAAGTTCGCGGTATGCGGTTTTTACCCGCTCCATCGCCCAAAGAAGATTGGCTATCTGCCGTTGCCGCTCGATTGGCTGCAACTCAAACTCGAATCGTGCAAAGTCCTTCCAGTTCAGGAAGAAAGGGAGCCCGCCCTTCTTATTCTCTTCAGCAAATTGCCAAAACTCTGGGGTTTGCAGAATAAATGGGAGAAGTGATTGCAAAAGAACATCATTATCCTTGGTTCGGCAGACGTAACTAACGTCAGAACAAATTCCGTCAAAGTCGACCATACTGGCCTTGCGTAGATGTGGGTTTCTTGACATTAGGAGAACATCACCTCGCTGAAAGTGCATGTGAAATGCAGGGCCAATTGTGCTCCCCTGTATCACTCCTTTTCGATGAACCATGATTTCATCGCCGTCGATGTGTTCACCGCCAACGTAGTACTCTAAGTCAGTAGAATCCTTATCGACCTTATCTTTGATGTGATCAACTACATCTCCGAGTAGCACTTTAGCCATCCAGTTCACTCCCTTCATCAGAGATCATGCCAATAAGATTGTCATATTCTTCGTGCATGGTGGCTTGTACGGCCATCCATTCTCCAAGCGTATCGTCGATTGCCACCGCATCTAGACTTTCGATTTCACCCTTCCTCACATATTTGGGGACGCCCAATGTGCCATTGTTATTGATGATTTCCTCAGTCGAAGCTACTGTGGAAAAGCTGTCTATTGGAGCAAACTTTCTGTAGCAATCAACGATTGCGTTAATGTGGTTATCCTCTAAATAACTCTCAGAGTTTTTCCGTGTAACGAGCCGCTTCGCGTCAATAAACAGCACCTTGCCCCGTCTATCGATAGGTTTGTTCATCCGGCAAATTACGACACACGCTTCCATGGGTGAGTTGTAGAAGAGATTTTTCGCAATACCGATGACTGCTTCCACAACATCCATTTGCACGAGTTTCTTCCGCATTTCGCTCTCTTCGTCGCGCGTCAATATTCCGTGAGGGAACAGGATTGCACAACGTCCTGTATCGGGCTTCATGCTTTTTATAATATGCTGAAAGAATGCAAAATCCGCGCGCCCTTGCGGAGGCGTACCTAAGAAATTCCGTCCGTACTTGTCGTTCTCAAATGCGCCGCGATCCCATTGCTTGATGGAGTAGGGGGGATTGGCAAGAACGATGTCAAACTGCTGCAATTGACCGTGCTCGATGAACGCTGGGTTTTTCAGCGTATCATCGTTGACAATGTGGAAATCCTCGACGCCATGAAGAAACAGGTTCATCCTTCCGATCGCGCACGTGAGCTGATTGATCTCCTGGCCGTAGGCTTGGATATTGCGCCACTCCTGCCTGTTTTCTTTCAGGTGCGCGATGCAGGAAATGAGCATGCCTGCACTGCCACAGGTAGGGTCGTATACCGACTCCCCGCTCTGTGGTTGCAGTATCTCTGTCATCAGATGGACGACGGTTCTGTTTGTGTAGAATTCCTGAGCGGTGTGACCGCTATCGTCGGCGAACTGTTTGATCAGATATTCATACCCGTTGCCGAGTTCATCCCCCGGGCAGTTGGCCAGGGAAAGCGACCGGGATGAGAAATGCTCCAGCAGATCCTTCAGCAGCCTGTCCGGCAGACGATTTTTGTTCGTCCACGCACCGTCACCGAAAATGCCGGTCATTTTTTCGCCATTCGCCTTTTCAATTTCCTTAAAAGCTGTTACAATCGCACGCCCGACATCCTCCGTGACCTGACGCACGTCATTCCAGTGGTGCCCTTTTGGGACAACGAATGTATGCAGCTCTTCTTCGGGATATAAATCAATATCATCCCCGTATTCGGCAACAGCTTTCTCCGTCTCTTCGTCATAGACATCGCAAATACGCTTAAAAAACATTAGTGGAAAGATATACTGCTTATATGCGCCTGCATCGATATTTGACCGAAGTAATACCGCCGATTGCCAAAGGTATGACTTCAGCTCGTCAATTGTCATGCGTTCAGCCATCGATGTATCCTCCTTCTTTGAGCAGCTGAATGAGCGCGGATTCACTATCGTGCACCTCTTTCAGTGCCGCAAAAAACTCCGCGCGGACTTTCTTCGGATCAATCGGCGGGGCAGGGGTCTTCTCAATATACGAGTTCACGGAGAGCGTATAGTCCTTTGAGCGGATGGTATCCAGATCAACAATCGCACACTTATCAATTACGGGTTCATATCCCTGCCAAAGGCGATATACCTGATTCGTATCGGCCTCGGTCATTATGTTCTTTGCTCGTTGTGCTGTGTAAATGCCGGTTGCGTCAATCATACAGATTTTCCCGCGACGGGCAAGCGGCTTGTTGTTATTCAAAAACAGGATGCACGCTGAAACGCCAGCGCCGTAGAAGAGGTTTCCAACCAGCGTGATGACGCACTCAACGCAATCTGTCTCGATCATTTTTTTGCGAATATCGCCCTCGCGGCCTCCGTGGAACAATACGCCCTGTGGCATGACAACTGCGCACCGTCCCTTGCCTGGGCGCATGGATTTATACATATGCTGCAGCCATGCATAGTCCGCGTTGGAATCAGTAGGGCTACCCCAGATGTTTCTGCCCCACTGGTCATTCTCGAATATTTCCGCTCCCCAATGATCCAGCCCGAAAGGCGGATTTGCGAGCACGCAGTCAAACTGCTGCAGTTGGCCGTTATGGATGAATACCGGCTTGCGAAGAGTATCTTCACGCACGATTTTGAATTCCTTTGCGCCGTGCAGGAATAAATTCATTCTTGCGATTGCCGATGTTGACAGGTTCTTTTCCTGCCCATAAATCTTGCCGTATGAAGCCTTTTCATCGTCCATGCTGCGGATAGCTTCTATGAGCATCCCGCCCGTTCCGCAGGCAGGATCGTAGACGGATTCACCTGATTTTGGTGCAAGAAGACGCACCATGAGCTTAACGACGGAACGAGGAGTATAGAATTCACCTGCGTTCTTTTTGCTCATGTCAGCAAATTTCTTAATCAGGTATTCATAAGCGTCACCCATCACATCTGCTGAATAATTGCAGTTACCGACAGGCAATGCAGACATGTGCTCAATAAGGTCTTTCAGCCGCTCGTCGTCCAGCTTCGTTTTATCTGTCCAGTTTGCGTCATCGAAAGAAGAGAAGAGCCCAGCCATCGTATCGGGGTTAGCGTGCTCAATTCCCATCATCGCATCGACGATAGCCTTGCCAACATCTTCACTAGTGTTTCTGACATCATTCCAATGGCATCCCTTCGGAATGATAAAAGTGTGCAGTTCTTCTTCAGGGTAAAACTCAATATCGTCGCCATACTGCTGCTCGGCATCGAGCGTCTCCTCATCATACACATCGGAAATACGCTTAAAGAAAAGAATTGGGATAACATATGATTTATAGTCATCCTGATCGATCGGCCCACGGAGGATGTTGCATGCTTCGTATAGATGATTATATAGTGCGTTTGCTGTGGTTTCTCGCTTATCAACCTCTCCAGCGTGCTCTGCTTCCTCTGTTGCACGTACAGCTTCCATCATAGCATCGTGCCTATCACCAGTCGGCGCACCTGTTCCTGTAGAAAAGGCTGCTGCTCTAGTAATTCCTTTTCCCGCATCTTTTTCAAGGACAAGCCCATACCGAGATTCAAAGGAGTTGAGTATTTCGAGCTGCTTTGCGTCCAAAAAAGTCAGAGCAAGTTTCCGAATGTCGGCTGGTATACCGTAATACGCCTCAGAGATTCCACCCGTGATGGCCGCGATTGTATCACTATCACCGCCAATGGAAATGGCATTGCGGATTGCATCTTCAAAGCTCGTGGACTCGAAGAAAGCCTCCAGTGCCTGCGGTACTGAACCTTGGCACGAAACATCAAAGGTATAGCTTGCACGGATATCTGCCAGCTTAAATTTGATTTTATAGTAATGCGTCTCAATGAAATCGCGGATTTCGATCATGCTTTTTCCGCTGCGAGCAAGGTAGATAGCAACGGCGGTTGCCTCTGCGCCTTTGATTCCTTCCGGGTGATTGTGTGTTATTTCGGTCACCGCTCGGGAGAAGGCTTTGGCCTCTTCGAGCGAGGTTGCGGCAAACGCGCAGGGACTGACACGCATGGCGGCGCCGTTTCCCCAACTATTATAGGGCTGTGGATCGCTGTCATAGATCCACTTATGAAAGTGGCCGCCATATCCTGCGTGTGGATATTTCTTGCCGAAGCCTTGCATTCGCGTTACAGCGGCCTGACGCAGAGCCGTGAGATCTCCTTCACTGTCAAGGATAGCCTGTGCAACCGCAAGCGTCATAATGCTGTCATCCGTGGGCCTACACCTTTTTATATGCGAAAGGAACTCGAATTCCTTACTTTTTTTGTTATTCCACTCGAATCTGGAACCGACGATATCGCCAATAATTGCTCCTAACATATGTCTTCCCGCCTTATTCAAGAATGGTGCTCAACGTGATCATGGTATACCTTGATCATGCTTAACAATGAAACAACTTACATTTGTGTTTAGTGTAACAAAAAATTCTGCGTTTTCAAGGTCTATACGTAATCAGACAATTATATCGCTTTCGTGCAGCATATTCTTCAGATAAAATCTTCGCGGATCATGTTTTCAAGCGCATCCTTGAAACCGGTTTTGGTAATTTTCAAGGTTGAACCTGCTGCCATACGGATAACTCGCGGATACATCTCGGGGTGGTTCTCCATCTCTGCAATGGTACTGCTACTATCAGCCTTGCCAGTCGTACTATGTGGCATGGGACCAACCAATATCAGCCGATACTTATCTGAATATTGAAGTTTGCGAAAGTTGTATTTTTGAATTGCATCATAGTCAAGGCAGAACTCAAAGCGGCTCTTGCTGAGTCCGAGTTTTCCTGCAGTAATAAGCAGGTGAGTCTCATCAACGTCAGAAGCACCAATCACGACAATTTTCCCATCTTTCCATCCAGACTGTACCTGAGGTTCAATCAAATCGTGCATTCCCATAGCGGAGAGGAGGCAATCCAATGTGCCCTCCCGGTTGGATCTCAGGACTCGGATGCGAATCTCGTCCAGCAGTTCCTCAATCTCATCAATGCCTAGAACAGCCATCATTCACTCCTTATTGTCGTAGATATGACTCAGCTCTTCGTAAGCTTTTTGTAACTTGCGCTTATATAATGCTATTTCATCGACTTTCGCTAAATACTGCGCCGCCAGTTTACGTTGATCATCAATCGGTATCTGCGGAATGTGTATTTTTTTCAATGCCTCAACGCCAATATTGGGGATTGTTGCACCGACTGTGATAGATTTAAGAAGTGCGATTCCTTTCTCGCTCTCAAGAAATGCTTTGACGAAATAGGGGTCTGCTTTATTCTCATCGATTTCGATGATGTAGAGGTTGCCGTTTGCCAGGATGGTCTTTCCAGGAGTCACCTCTGCAACGGCAATCTTAAAGGGAGCTCCGTTCTTTGATAGGATAAGCGCATGATTTTTTAGACAGTATTTCCTTTGATTTTCTTGAATGCCTTTGATATATGGCAGGTCTGTATCGATCTGCCCATGCTGAATGTTTGCCAGCATCAAGTATTGATAGTCGGTAGCATCTTCTGATACCATCTCGTCCAGCTGGCTTGCCTTTAGTGGGGCTCCACGTCTAATAGACTTAATGATCGAGACGAAAGGAACACCGTTTTCTACGACAATATCCTCGGTTAGATATCGAGTAGGATTGATAACATAGTCATTGGCAACAAGTTCTTCTCGGGAGACAGATCTGCTATTCGCAGTTTCGTGGCCTACAGCAAATGTGATTTGCTCAATTTGAGCATCAGAGAAGGTGTTGAATCTACGGCCCTTTTCACACATATTTGTTGCGTCAACTAACATCGTTCGTTCGTTATTTCTGCTGATGACGATCATGGTTGTAGGGATGCTGGTGTTCTCGAAAAGTTTTTCAGGAAGAGCAATGACAGCCTCCAAATATCCGTTCTCGATGAAGTATTTCCGCGCAGACTTATCCAACGTGTTCCACGTGCTTCCGTTGGTCATTATAGCGATCCCTTTGCCGGTCTCCTTCAGGCATTCAACGATGGCTGCATTGAAAAGCCAGTCAGAGGAGACGCTTTTTGTAAACTCTGCTGCATTCTCTGAAATTTTTTGAAGCAGGCGATTCCTGTCAAAGCCAAGATCCCTGAGTCGCAAGCCAAATGGGTAGTTTGAAAAAATATGCTGGTATTGATGGGAATTAGGATCTAGATCAAAAATATTACCGTGCTCTAGCGTGATCGTGCACCCTAATACTTCCAAGCGAATTGATGCGATCTCCTTGATTGCGGCATTGATTTCGATACCATAGAAGTGAAGCGCGGGATTTTTAAGAAAGGTTTCGATGGTAAATGCTGCGCTGCCAAGGCCAAAGTCTGCGAGATTGTCACCCTCATTGAAGCCGAAAAGCTTATATGCCAAATGCGATATAGACACAGGAGTCCTTCCATCAACGTCAAAACGCATATCTCGATTATCATGGAACAGGATGATGGATTTGAGCACATTTCCGTTATAGCGATAGCGTTGTCCGGCAACCATCTGCCAACAGTCGCCAAGGTGGCTTTCAAGGAAAGCCTTGCGGTCCTCGTTAACATTGATCGAGGTACAAAACGTCTCAATATCGTCGAGTACTGCTTCGTTATCATTTGCCTTGAGTAGAACATACGCGGCAGTAATTAATGTGCACCTATCAATATAGTTTGTCCCGCGCAGGATATTGGCGATGTTCCATGCCACCGCCTGTCCTTCTTTCTCGTACAGAGATTGCAACTCCAAGTATTCCGACTGTATCAATGCATTTACCTCGCTTTCTTGATTGCTATGAGCTTTGTTATGGTTATGATAAACCAAGAGCAACCGGAAGTCAACAGGTTTTATAAAAATATTTCATGGTTATCGATAACCTTGTTTGCGAAGACGTCGTTATATTACACATTGATAGTCTCCCCAAAAACAGCATCAATCGATTATTCATGTGTCATAAAGTTAAAAGGGATATTGATACCTCTCAAAAGCAAACAATGAAGTTTTGAGATACTTTCAAGGTACATTTTGCCTGTGCGATTATGCCTGTCAAAAAGCATGCTTTTTGGCAGGCTATTCGTATCCGCTCAATAATCGCCCATAACCAAAGAGCACTATCCGGGCATAGCCCGGATAGTGCTCAAATCAGTACAGTTTTACAAACTGGTCAATTGTGTAGGCACGACCGTCAACGATAATATGGGCGGCATGTACTAAGAGACACCGCAAAGCCTTGAAATTGCTTGATTTTTTGAGCGTGCAAAAGCGGATTTACGCCAAACTTACGCCACTTACGCCAAAAATTCAAGCGCATTATAGGGTAACAGAAATCGGCACCTGCCTCAAAAAGCAGGTGCCGATTTTTGTTCATCGAAAAAGTCATCTACGGATGTAGCTTTCTCATATCTGCGGTAAAATAGAGGCGCATGATATAATATCGTGACGAAGTGATTCCAGAAAAAGCAGGAAGTATATTTGTGTTAAGGCTTATGCAAAATTCAAACAAGAAAAGCGATATTTTGATTCATTCAAGAAATCGTTTTGAAAAATCTTGAATTCTTCATATTCGTCGTCTATAATATTTATATTCTCCCCAATAGCAGTAGAGAAGGAGTGATACATATGCCGAGTTGGGGAACAGTTCTAGATAATTTGAAGAACACCCCCAATCCCATGGATGCAATGCGACGAAAGTATCTTGGTACCATGCACAAGTATACTGGTCGGAATATTATAGCCTATTACTCTGCTTTTGTGCAAAAACCACGGATTGACGGGACAGGAATTGACGATAACGACAAAAACGCATTTATGCAAGCGGTTTGTGGCTTAGACAGAAGTAAAGGGCTGGATCTTATTTTGCACACTCTTGGCGGGCAAATTGCAGCCGCGGAATCTTTAGTTTCTTATCTTAAAGCATTATTTGGAAAAGACATTCGTGTTTTTGTACCTCAGATTGCCATGTCGGCTGGCACGATGATTGCATTGTCTTCTAAAGAGATCATTATGGGCAAGCAATCTAATCTAGGCCCCATTGATCCACAGTTTGGTGGCATGTCTTGTGCGGGCATAATTGAAGAATTTAACGAGGCCTGTAGTGATGTGAAAGCAAATCCAGAAATGGCGCGTGTTTGGGGACCAATTATTTCAAAATATCATCCTACGTTCATTGGTGACTGTAAAAAAGCAATGACATGGGCGGATACAATAGTAAATAAATGGCTGACTGAAAACATGTTTAGTGCATATACTGATGCAGAGGCAAGGGCGAGAAAAGTTGTTGATGCTTTGTCTAGTCATAATGCGACTTACTCACATTCGCGGCATATACACATTGATGAGTTAAACAATTTGGGGCTAAAAATTGTTCCTCTAGAGCGACTTGATGGTCGTCAGATTGACGATTGTAAAGACTTACAAGATTGCGTTTTAACAATTCACCATTCTTTTATGCAAACGCTATCTAGTACTAATGCACTGAAAATTGTTGAGAATCACGCAGGTCAGGCTATGATAATCAATGCATCTCAACAAGCATGAGGAGGGCTATGCATGGATAACGATTTAATCATTAAAGAATATATTCAAATTACTTGTGGCAATATTCCGAGAGTATACGCTGGTCCCGAAGAGCAGGGCAAGAGTATTGTGAAGTGTTCCATTCTTGAAGATACAAACTTGGAATATAGCAATTCAACTTCAACAAATCAACAGCCTTGGGAGTAATTTTAAGGTGCCACTGTCCTGTTCCAGAGATAGCGGCACCTTTTTTATGATATGAAAACATGTAATAAATAATAGTGCTACACATTTTATTTGTGCTTTCGCTTGCCTTTTCCGTGCTGCAATTGTGGTCTTGCTTTCCCACGCTGGCTGATGGGGTTTTTCAAGTACTTGGACAGCTTGAGTATTTCAATCAGCGAGACGAATTGCTCTTTGGTGAGCTTGTCATAATCAATACCAAAGGTAGCGAGGAACGAACGGACTTGCTTTTCCTCGGAACTGCCCTCAAAATTCATCGCATCCTGCAACTGCCCCTGTACGGTTGCTACGAGAGAGCTTTCATCCGCAGTCATGGTGTCGGGGCGATGCTGCTCTCGAATGTCACGGAGGATACCTTTCAGATCATCTGCAATCAAGCTTCCGAAATACTCGTCCTCTCTGATCTGCGCGACTTCCAGTGTCCGCAGGTGCAGATCATTTTCCTCGCCGCCGTTTTTCATCAGCGCCATCTGCCGGACGGCTTCCAGCACGGCGTTCATGTCGTTAACCCTCATATCCGCGATCCGGTCAACGTAAATCTCAGCATCCAGCATAAACCGCTGGAAATCTTTATGGCAGATCAACTCCGACAGCAACCTGTGATTGAACTTGCCCGTTTTCAACACTTCGATTGCATCATCACCCAAGTGCAGAGCGTCCAGCTCTGTGTTTGGGTGATTTTTTTGTTCTGTCAGCCCCAGCAGGTAATCGATGGACACGCCGTAGAACTTTGCCAGCTCCACCATACTGAACGGGCTGATGTCCTTGAAATCGTCGGCTTCGTATTTTCCCAGCGCGGACCTTGAAATACCTGTTTCCGCAGATAGCTGTTCCAGCGTCAGACCGCGCTCCACGCGCAGGTCTTTGAGCCGTTCCTGAATGGTGAGCTTTGGCTGCATAACGGCGTCCTCCCTTCAAATTTCCGCCCTTTCCCGGTCTTGTCCATGAGCGTGGAAATCTGCGTTTTTCAGCGCGTTTTCCGACCTCTTGGATATACGGGAGAGGGCTATATTTTTCGCTAAAATGGTCTTGCAATCGCACCTGAACCTTGAAAATTGCATGACCGTCCGAACGGGATATGTCCTCTGGCGAAGTGCCGCATCCAGCGCACCAAGGAGAACGAAACGCCGGGAGCGATCCTCCGGGCAGGAACGACGTTCGGAAAGAGCGGCAAAATCGAATGTAAAAATCAAAGCAAGTGAAAACGGCGAAAAAGTTTTCTGCCCTGTGCGGTTATCTGTACGGAATAGAGCGCTATTCAGCAGTGAACGACGTTTGTCGTTCAACATGATATTTCGCCGCTTCACGCAAAGACACACCAAACGGCAAAAGCGGAAGGTGCCGCCTGTGATCAACGCATCATCGGCGGTATTTCCAGTGAAAAGCCGTACATCAAAAATCAGCGCCCTATGGCGAACGGGTGTCACGATTTGACAAACCCATTATACCATAGGGCGCATCGAAAAAACAGGAGGAAAGTTTGAATATGAGAAAATCTGAAACCTATCGCAATGAGATCAAGTCCTACATCGTCCGCACCGGCATGACCATGACCGAGGTGGTGGACTACCTCTCCGATGAATACGGCTGGAGCCGCAGCGTCCCCAATCTCTCCGGTAAGCTCAAGCGCGGCTCGCTCCGCTACGGCGAAGCGGTAGAGCTGGCGGACGCGCTGGGGTATGACATTGTGTGGCAGAAGCGGTGAGACACATTCCAAAAAGCAATATAGTAATAAAAATAATTAAGCACTATATTGACAAAATCGTTTTCTAATCGTATCATGTAAGCGAAGAGGTGATTTACATGAACCGGCTTATTTCAAAATGTCCCGCCTGTCATGGGACACTGCGAGTTAGCACGCTACAATGCCCTGATTGTGGCATGGAGCTAAGAAACACGTTCGACCTTAGCCCTTTTGATCGGCTCGACAAGGAGCAATTCGAGTTCTTGATTACTTTTTTGAAAGACAGAGGAAACCTGAAGGAGGTACAGTCTGATATGCAAATATCTTATCCAACTGCAAAAAAGAAACTGGATGAATTGCTTGCCGCCTTAAATCTTGGCGGTGGAACGGAGAAGGTAATGCCAAAGGAAATTGATGTAAGCCGCATGGATGTGGACTATACAAGCACACTCGCGTCCGAAATCATCAAAGCAAAGCTGAAAGCGCACGGTGGTCACATCACCGTATACACAGCCAGAGGTCTTCCTTGTGAGATCTACGCAGAGTCAGACGGAACAACTTTTACAAGTGATAAGTTGCCTGTTAAGCCAGCCTACGACTATAAGGTGTTTGACGATATTGTAGAACTCCTTATAAAACAAGGCGGCAGAGCAAAGAAAGGCAATGGAAGAAACTATAAGCTCGGTGAACCCGGCTGTGAGGAAAATACCGTTGTCGGTACAATAGCGCTTCACCGCGGTCGAACAATCGGAGAATCGGTTTTTGATCCCGTGTTTGTAATGGCTGCAATTTTAGAGTGGGCGGGGATTGCTAAGAATGGACGTGGCGAGTTAATTCTAACTGAGGAGCATAACGATTTATGATACAATTCTTACTCATTGCTTTTGTTAGTTTCTGGTACAACCTCTTATTTAAGAACAAGTACTAAATCATACTGTGCCTATTGGGAGGACGCGAAAATGGCGCGAAGGATTTTCTGCCCGAATATTTTTTGCAGAAGCACAAACATTGTTCCAGTGTCAACCAAAACAAAATTTTCCGTTGGAAGAGCTGTTGTCGGTGGAACTGTGGGGAGTTTGTTTAACCCTCTTGGCACGATAATCGGTGCAGCCAGCGGAATAAACGGAAAAAGGGGAAAGACTAAATTTCTATGTCAGGATTGCGGAAAAGTTTTTGAGCGAAAAATATAAAATGGGGGCGGTTATCACATGGAGGTATTGACAAGAACATTTGAAGAAGAACTGCGTGAAAAAATGATACAAGCAAAGAAAGAGTGTAAATATAACCCTACACGGTTCAACCAGATGTTAGCGCAATACGGAGGTGTCGAAACCGCACGGCGGCTGATTGCAAGTGCGCAAAAAACGGGAAATTTATCAGAAGGGCTATCTACACTGTGGTCTTGTGGGCGCTTGGACTTATCAATGGAAGAATCGGTATGCAAGCCGGAGTACGCGGCACTTTTTTCTGAAACAGAAATCATGTATTGCAAGAACATTCTTAGAGAATTGGGATGCTAAATAATCCCTTGGTAACAAGGGCGCACTTCTATACTCTCCTGACGGGAGTATGTGCGTCCTGCGGAAACAAACAGCCCGGACATTTGAATGGCCGGGCTGTTTTGCGTCACTTTGTTCCGAACAAGGGGCTGCACCCCTTGCGACGCTTGCGCGTCTATCCCAGCGCACTTTGCAGCGGAAACAGTCTGCTGGTGCAGTCTATTTCCACCGCAAGGCCTGAAAATTCCATATCATCACGCAGACCGTCTACTGAAAACGTAGGCGGTCTTTTTGCATCCATCTTTAACCGTCAGGAGGTCAAAATCATGCAAGAAAAAGAAATCGAAAAGTTGCAAGCCGAGAAAGAAAAGGTGGAGCGGCAGCTTGCGCAGGAACAGCACAAAATTCAGCGCCTTGAAAACCGAGCCGCCTACTATGAAAAAGGAGATCGGCGCAAGCGGGCGCACCGGCTCATCACCCGTGGCGCAGCCATCGAGAGTGTCGCACCGCAGACGAAAGAGTTGGGCGAAACCGGGTTTTACGCCCTTGCCGAACAGGTCTTTGCTCTGCCAGATGTGCAAAGGCTTCTCACGGAAGCTGTCAGCAACTATGCAGGAGGTGACTGAGTATCGCACTATTTCATTTTCATGTGACGCAGATCAAGCGCAGCGTGGGGCAATCCGCTGTGGCTGCTGCCGCCTACCGCGCTGGGGAAAAGCTGCACAGCGCGTACTACGGCGAGGACAGCGACTACACCCGTAAGGGCGGTGTGATCTGCTCTGAAATCCTACTCCCGTCACACGCGCCGCCTGAGTATGCAGACCGTGAAACGCTCTGGAACGCCGTAGAGAAAGCCGAGCGTGGGAAGAAAGCACAGCTTGCCTACAGCTTTGACATTGCCTTGCAGAATGAGTTTTCCATGCAGGAGAACATCGATCTTGCAAGGCAATTCTTATTGGACAATTTCGTGAACCGGGGCATGGTGGTGGACTTCGCCGTGCATCAGCCAGACAAGGAGGACGGCGGCATTTCCAACCCGCACTTTCACGTCATGTGTCCCATCCGTCCCATTGGGCCGGACGGCAGTTGGGGAAACAAACAGCGGCGGGAATATGTGCTGGATGAGCATGGGGAGCGCGTTTTGGACGAGGCGGGCAATTATGTGTTCAACGCTGTTCCTACGACAGATTGGGGCAAGCCGGAGACACTGGAAGCGTGGCGGCAGGCATGGGCTGACCTGTGCAATGCTAAGTTTGCCGAAAAAGACTTAGACTGCCGCATCGACCATCGCAGCTTTGCCCGTCAGGGCGTAGATCAGATTCCTACCCAGCACGAGGGTCCCACCGTCCGGGCAATGGAGGCAAAGGGCATCCGCACCGACAAGGGCGATCTCAACCGTTTCATTCAGAAAACCAACGCGCTGCTGCGGGAGGCGAAAGAGAAAATCGCCGCGCTGATCGGTTGGCTGAAGGACGTAAAAACTGAGCTTGCCAAGCCCCAGCCGCCCATGCTGAACGATCTGCTGGCGCTGCATTGCGCCAATCGTAACAAGGGCGCGTACAGCAACAAGGCGAAGAACGCCAATTTGCAGCGCTATGCCGAGGCGTTCAGCTTTCTGCAATCTAAAAAACTTTATACCGTGGACGATCTGGAAACTACGCTCCACGCCATGCAGGACAAAATCGACACGTTGAAAAATTCTGCGTCGGCAAAGCAAGTCCGCATCAAAGAATTAGACGGGCTGCTGCGTATGGTGGACTACTACAAGTCTGGCAAGCCCGCTGCGGACAAGCTGAAATCCATCCGATTTGAGAAATCCAGGCAGAAATACAAATCCGAACACGATAACGAGTTGCGGACGTTCTACATGGCAGAGCGCAAATTAAAGCCGTATTTTAAGGACGGCAAACTGCCCATCACAGCATGGCGCAGGGAGCGCGAGCAGTTGGAGCAGGAATACAGGGACATTCAGACGGAGCTTTCGCCGCTCCATGCCGACGTGAAAAAGCTCTGGGCGATTCACTACAACATCTACGAGGTGCAGCATGAACAGGAACGCCAGAACACCGCGACGCGGCAGAAAAAGCAGGAAATCGAACACTAAGGAGGGCGTTGCCTATTGAGTATCTTTGAAGCCGTCAAGCAGTCTGTGACCACCCGGCAGGCTGCGGAGCGATACGGCACCCGGGTGGAGCGAAACGGAATGTGCCGCTGCCCGTTCCACGATGACAGCACACCCAGCATGAAGCTGGATCGCCGGTATTACTGCTTCGGCTGCGGTGCCACCGGGGATGTGATTGACTTCGTTTCCCGGCTTCGCGGGATCGGCAGCAAGGAAGCTGCAATTCTGCTGGCACAGGATTTTGCTATTCCGTATGAGGATGGCACGGGCAAAATGAGCAAGCCGCGACAACAAAATACGGACGAACAGAATTATCAGCACATGGAACGCTACTGTTTCCGTGTGCTGTTGGACTATTACCGGCTGTTATGCCGCTGGAAGGAGGATACCCCGCAAACGCCGGAGGATGGCTTTGATCCGCGCTTTGTGGAAGCGTTACAGAGAATTTCGCTGATTGAATATCTGTTGGATGAGTTGTTGTGCGGGGATATACATGCGCGGGCATCCGTTGTGATCGAATATGGAGAGGAAGTGAGGAAACTTGAGCAGCGAATGGCAGAGCTTGTCGCCGCAGATGAGGCAGCAGCTCAAAATTCAGGCGGGCAGTATGGCACCGCCGATGAGCGTTGAAGAAGTAAAAGCCATGCTGGACACCACGGAAAAAGGTGGTGTCCGCAACAGTATCAAGAACTGCCTGATGGTATTTCAGCATGATCCGCTGCTCTCCGGCGCGATCGCCTACAATCTGCTGACCGACCGCACCGACATTGTGAAGCCCATCGGCTACGACCGAAGCCCCGGCACCTCCATGACCGACACGGATATGAAGTACATCCGGCTGTATCTGGAAGAGAATTACGACCTGACAAGTGAGAAGAAAATCATAGATGCTGCCGATCTTGCTGCCCATCAGAACAGCTATCACCCGGTCCGGAACTATCTGAACAGTCTTGCATGGGACGGAACAGAACGTATCCGCTACTGTCTGCACCACTTTCTCGGCGCGGAAGCGGATGAGTATACCTTTCAGGCATTACGGCTGTTCCTGCTGGGTGCGATTCATCGGGCATTTCATCCCGGCTGCAAATTTGAGGTTATGCTCTGTCTGGTGGGTGGTCAGGGCGCAGGAAAGTCCACTTTCTTTCGCCTGCTGGCAGGCAAGGATGAGTGGTTTTCCGACGATCTGCGGAAGCTGGACGATGAAAATGTATACCGCAAGCTGCAAGGGCACTGGATCATCGAGATGTCTGAAATGATCGCCACCGCCAATGCCAAGAGTATTGAGGAAATCAAGTCGTTTCTGAGCCGCCAGAAGGAGGTCTACAAAATCCCGTATGAAACCCATCCGGCAGACCGGCTGCGGCAATGCGTGTTCGGCGGCACATCCAACGCAATGGACTTCCTGCCCCTCGACCGATCCGGCAACCGGCGCTTTCTGCCGGTGCAGGTTTGTCCGGAGCAGGCAGAGGTTCACATTTTGGAGGATGAATCCGCATCCAGAACCTATTTGCAGCAGGTGTGGGCGGAGGCAATGACCATCTACCGGGCAGGCGGCTGGAAGCTGATGTTCAGCCCGGAAATGGTGCGCTATCTCAAAGAACATCAGAAGGACTTCATGCCGGAGGACACGAAGGCAGGCATGATTCAGGCGTTTCTGGACAGCTATGCGGGCGATACCGTCTGTTCCAAGCAGCTTTACAAGGAGGCGCTGAACCATGCCTTTGACGAGCCGAAGCAATGGGAAATCCGTGAGATCAATGAGATTATGAACCAGTGTGTGACTGGCTGGACGTATTTCTCCAATCCCCGCAGCTTTGCCGGGTACGGCAGACAAAAGGGCTGGGAGCGTACAAAGGCTGCAACGAGCAGGGGCAACCACTCCGCAGAAATCCCGGACGGCTTTGTGGAGATCACGGAGCAGATCGAGATGCCGTTCTGAAAGGCACGGCTGGTTGCAAGCCCTGTTGTTGTGCCGTTGCCGGGCTGGTTGCCAGAGAAATCCCTGTCTTGTCAGGCTTTTTCTACCTTTGACAACCAGAACAACAGAAAAATAGAAGAAAAGATAAATCGTAAATCAACCGTCAGACCGGGTATGTTTCGAGGTTTTCAGAAGTTCGTTGCCGGACTTCGTTGCCGCCTCGCCCTGTCTGGCTATTTTTGTATGGAGGGTAAACTGCCTATGAAGGAAATCCCAATTTGGGAAAAGAGCAATCTGAGCTTGGAGGAAGCCGCGGCTTACTCCGGCATTGGCATCAACAAGCTGCGTGAGATCACCAACGAGGACCGGTGCAAATTTGTCCTCTGGGTGGGCAACAAGCGCCTGATTAAACGCCGCCTGTTCGATCAGTTCATCGAGCAGGCGTATTCTATTTGAAAAAGTGATGTGAAAACCATGATACAGCGATACTTTGAAAAAGTTGTCTGTTTCCGTTCAAGATCAGTGGAAATCGCATATTCGGTATGATATACTTGTATCAATCCCTATAATCGCGCTTTTCACAGAAAGGAGTTTCTGAATTGTCTGAAAAGCGCAAAGATAGCAAGGGGCGTGTTTTGAAGGACGGCGAGAGCCAGAGAGCAAACGGCACCTATGACTATCGTTATACCGATATACACAAGAAACGGCGTTGTATTTACGCCAAATCCCTGACAGAGCTGCGAAAGAAAGAGGACGAGCTGCGGCGCGACATGGCAGACGGCATCGACTATGCAGCGGGTGATATGACCGTGGCTGAACTGGTTGACCGCTATATGAACCTGAAACGGGGCTTGAAGCAAAACTCCCTGCGGTCTTATGGTTCTGCGGTCAAGCGGATTCATGCTGACCCGTTTGGGCAGAAGCCGATCAAGACCGTAAAGCTATCGGACGCAAAGGGCTGGTTTGTGTTCCTGCACGACAGCGGCATCAAGCAAAACACCATCGGGGTACTGCAAAGTGTTGTCAGACCGGCGTTTGAAATGGCGGTGGATGATGACATCATCCGCAAGAACCCGTTCAAGTTCAAGCTGTCTGACGTGGTGCCAAAAGACGCCTATGTACGCGATGCGCTGACCAAGGAGCAGCAGGAGAAGTATCTGCAATTCGTGCAGGACTGCGGCGGGAACTACTATGATGGCATTGTGATCCTGCTGGGAACCGGTTTGCGTGTGAGTGAGCTGTACGGTCTGACACGGGCAGATATTGACTTCGACCGACGCTGTATTCACGTTCGGCGGCAGCTATGCCGGACGGCGGAGAAGCCCTATTTCGTCACGCCGCCCAAAACCAAAAGCGGCATCCGAAACGTCCCCATGACGGACGCGGTTTACATGGCGCTGATGCGGGTGGTGAAAGCCAGAACCGCCCCGAAGGTGGAATTGCTGGTGGACGGTCACAGCGGTTTTCTCTTTCTGGACAAGTCCGGGATGCCGAAGGTCGCGATGCACTTGGAGAACTATATGCGGGGTCTGCAAGCGCGATTTGAAAAGGCATACGGCAAGCCTGTCCCTCGGATCACGCCCCATGTGCTGCGGCATACCTTCTGCACCAACGTTCAGCAGGCAGGACTTGATGTGAAAAGCCTGCAATATCTGATGGGACATTCCAACGCCAGCGTGACGCTGGACGTCTACACGCACAGCAGCTTTGATTCCGTCGAGAGAGCCTTTGAACAGATCGCCAGCAGCCTGTAATTTTCATTGTACGAAGTTGGTTGGCTTACGCCACAACTTACGCCAATTCCCTGTCAAGTGGCGTAGATTTGCGTAGAAATGTGTGAATTTCATCAAAATCAAGGAAGCGTCAAAACGGGTTCAAAGCCTTGATAACTCTATGAAAATCTGCGTTTTCCGTTATATTCGTTTTGCTTCAAAAAGTTGCGGTTTTGAAGGGCGGTATGTACT
>OWKP01000532.1_pt1 | contig 28970 bp, 21 predicted proteins | sample 1732991 | NCBI WGS metagenome assembly OWKP01 (sample SAMN05065777, study PRJEB22554) | human gut metagenome | biome: ENVO:2100002; feature: ENVO:00000062; material: ENVO:00002003 | host: Homo sapiens | place: USA
TAGGGACGCTGCACCCCAAAGGCATAAAAACCGCGCGTTGGAGCGCGTGTGACGAAGTACAAAAACAGACGAACAGGAGGAAAGAAAACACAAATGCTATCTGAGCACCAAAATAAAAACGCAAATTATCTCAGAATCCTGATGACACTCCGCGCCCTGCTGCAGCGCGGCGACATTACGGAAAAAGAATACCGCAAAGCCAAGAAATATTATCAGAACCTGACCGGCGCGGACATTGTCCTTACGGATTAAACTGTAATTTGCACGGTTTCCACAAGAATTCCCGCCGCCGTTTCAGCGTTTGGTAGAATTCGGGACCGTTTGAAAGATATCAGTAGACTTGAACCTTTTCGCGGATATACTTGTCGTTGACAAACGGCACGGGAGGTGAGAAAAATGCCAGTTGCAAAACTGATTGCGCCAACGACGAAGCAGGAGATCCCCAAGCTGCGCGTGGCCGCGTATTGCCGCGTGTCCTCAAACTCCGCAGATCAGCGAAATTCCTTTGCAACGCAGGAACGTGTTTATACGAAATACATTGCAGAGAAGCAGGAATGGGAGCTGGTCGACATTTTTGCCGACGAGGGTCTCAGCGGCATGAAAGCGGACAACCGTCCGGAATTTCAGCGGATGATCCGCATGTGCGAGCTGCACCAGATCGATCTCATTCTTACAAAATCAGTCTCACGATTTGCCCGCAACGTGAAAGAGGCACTGAATTATACGCGCAAGCTGAAGCTGCTCGGCATTGGGGTGCAGTTCGAAGAAGATGGAATCAACACACTGGCGATGGCCGACGAGATGCTGCTCAATACGTTTGCAGCTATTGCACAGGAGGAATCCAAGTCCATCTCGCAGAACCAGCGGCTATCCATTGCCAAACGGATGGAAAAAGGTGAATATGTTGCAAGTAAAGCACCGTATGGATACCGCCTAGTTAATAAAAAACTCAAAATATTTAAGCCAGAGGCAGAAGTGGTATGTTGGATTTTTCAGGCATACCTGAATGGACTATCCATAAAAACAATCGCAGACACACTGACGGCACAGGGAGTTCCCACTAGAAGCGGTCAAGAACAGTGGAAAGCAAATACAATTACATATATTCTTACGAATGAGAAGTACATTGGTGATACGTTGTTTCAAAAATATTATGGAGAAATGACGGTTCCATTTAAAAACATCGTAATTATGGAGAAATGGATCAGTACTACGCAAAAGATACACATGAACCGATTGTTGAGAAAACCATTTTCTATGCAGTTCAATCTTTACTGAAAAACAGACAAGCTACGTTCAAACAAGAAAAAAGTAAGAATAGGTACCCACTTACAAGCCGCATTCGGTGTTCCGAGTGCGGCTCTTTCTATCACCGGAAGGTGCGAAATGGCGTAATCAAGTGGGTCTGCGCAAAACACGCGGCAGATACCAATGCCTGCAATTCCAGCTATTACAGCGAAGAACGCATTTATGACGGCATCATCACCATGATCAACAAGCTGCGCTTCTGCGAAGAAGATATCCTCGGTCAGACGATTCAGAAGCTTGAATTTGCCGCCGCAGCCTATAAGCGGAACAACAGAGCGGCCAGCCAGCTCAGCCAGAGCATCGCTGAACTGAATGCAAAGCTGCTCGCGCTGGAACGGCTGCGATCAAAGGGATACCTCGCCGCAGATATTTACCATACGCAGGCGCGGGAGATCCGCCAGCAGCTCGGCAAGCTGAAAACAGAGCGGTACAGCAGCTTTGAATCTCGGATCACAACGATGTTGGAGGATGTGCGGAAGCTGAAATCCCTGATTGACGAGCTGGAACAGCCGCTGGAGGTGTTCGACGAGAAGCTGTTCCATGAGGTCGTCACAGACATTTGCATCAATAACCGCGACGAAATGACAGTTACCTTGCTTGGCGGGCTCAAATTTACAGAACAGATTTAAGAGGGACAGGTATGAAAAAGATTCGATATTTACCGTTTGGCTACACGATCCGCAACGGACACACCGTGATTGAACAGCAGGAAGCCGACATTGTCCGCAATATTTTCAAGGCGTACATTCAAGGTGCATCCCTTAAAGAGATCGCAGAGGATTTGACGGCAAAGCAGATCCCATACACGGAGCGGACCTGTGTATGGGATAAGGCGCGGATTTCTCGGATCCTGGAGAATGCGAAGTACACCGGCGATGAAGAATTTGAAATGATCATTGACGAGGACATCTACGAAGAAGCCGCTGCGGTTAAAAGCGCACGGCGTTGGAATCAGGCGGTCCAGGAAAGCGAAGGCATCCGGCAGATCCGCGACCGTGTCCGCTGCGGACAATGCGGTGCGCCGATGCTCCGGCACATCAATTCCAAACGTGCAATCCGGGAAAGCTGGACATGCAGCAATGCAGACTGTGGCATTCGGGTGCGGGTCAGCGACGGCGAGCTGCTCCGGAAAATCACGCTCCTTATGAACCGCGTCATCGCAAATGCCGATCTCATGCTTCCTCATCCGAAAGTGAAACCCAGGGATTCCGCTGTGGTGCTGAATTTGCAGCAGAAGATCTCCGACGAAATGGAGCAGGAGCGTCCAAGTGAGGACCGGATCGCTACGTTGCTCTGCGAAATTGCAGGTCAGCTTTACAAAGAAACAAACGCCAAAACGCAGATCGCCGCACAGATTGCCAGAAAGCGTGCCTCTCTGATGAAGCTGCAGGATGCGTTCAACGCCGCATATTTTTCCGAACTGATCGACGCCGTCTCCCTTCATGTGGGAGGCGGCGTCGTTCTGCATACAAAAACAGAAACCGATATTTGCGAAAGCGAGGATAAACCGAATGGAAGTCCAGAGAATTCCGAAACGGACAGTTTCCGTAATTGAACCCCAAAAGTCCATCCTTGTAGACAAGGAGAAATATCATCAAAAGCGGGTGGCGGCCTACTGCCGCGTCTCCACAGATTCCGAAGAACAGCTTACATCCTATCAGAACCAGATGCGCGTTTACACGGAAATGATCGCCGCCAACAAGGAATGGGAGTTTGCCGGCCTTTATGCCGACGAAGGCATTTCCGGCACAAGGGCGGACAAACGCCCGGAGTTCCAGCGCATGATCCGCGACTGCCAGAACGGGAAAATTGACTATATCATCACGAAATCCGTATCCCGATTTGCCAGAAATACCGTGGAGTGTCTGGAATATGTGCGCTCCTTAAAAGCGCAGGGCATTGGCATTTTCTTTGAAGAACAGAACATTGACACGCTGAAAAACGAGAGCGAATTATACCTTGTCATTTACGCGGGCTTTGCGCAGTCCGAATCCGAGAGCATCAGCAAGCACATCACATGGACCTACCGCAAAAACTTCGAGGATGGGAAAGTGAGCTTTCAGTACAAGCGGCTGCTGGGCTACCGGAAAGGCGAGGATGGCAAACCGGAGATCGTGCCGGAGGAAGCGGCCATCGTAGAACGGATCTACGAGATGTTCCTCGCCGGTCAGCCGGTCAAGATGATCGCGCAAACGCTGCAAGCGGAGAAAATTGAGATCCCCGGAAAGAATCTCAGCTTCAGCAAGAACATGATCATGAATATCCTGCGGAACGAAAAATACTGTGGTGACTGCATCCTCCAGAAAACCGTTACGGTCGACTGCATCTCCAAAACGCGAAAAGCGAATCAGGGTGAAGCACCCATGTACATTGTCGAGAACAATCATCCGGCGATTATCAGCCGTGAGGTGTTCAACCGCGCACAGGAAGAATTGATCCGGAGGCAGGCACTCCGGGCAAAGTCAGATAAGACATCCATCACCGCAACCGGAAAATACTCCAAATACGCACTGACCGAGGTGCTGCAATGTGCGGAATGCGGTAGCCGATATCGGCGCGTCACTTGGACCGCGCACGGGAGGAAGAAAATCGTCTGGCGGTGCATCAGTCGTCTGGATTATGGAACGAAACACTACAAGGACTCTATTACCGTAGAGGAAGAAGCCCTGCACGGAGCGGTTGTCCGCGCGTTAAACCGCTTTCACACAGAGGATGAGTCCACATACCTGGCGCTCATGAAAGCCACCATTGGAGAAGCTATCGGCATAAATGGCGGTTCAGAGGAAATCGACCTGCTGACCCGCCGCATCGACACGCTGAACAAACGGATGCTGGATCTTGTCAACGAAACCGTTGCGGCTGGAAAGGACGTGGAGAGCAGCGAGGATGAATTCAAAGGCATTTCTGATCAGATCGAGCAGCTTAACCGTCGTATCGCAGCGATTCAGGAGAGCATCCACAAGGACGGCTCACGCCAAGCGCGGCTGGAGGAAATTCAGAACATCATCGCCGAGCGCAATGCGAATGAAACGCAGTACGATGACAGCATCGTGCGCCAGATGATCGAGTGCATCAAGGTACATAACGATGGAAAGCTGACGATCATTTTCGGCGGCGGGTATGAGATCGAGGAAACTTTATAGAGGACTTACTCCTAAGGCACAGAAAAAACGCCAAAGCGATCGTCCCAGCATTTTAGTCGCGATCTCCTTGAGTGCTATACAGCTATGAGGTTGCGCTTATATTTTGGGACAAACCACTGGGAACGAATTTCTCCATAATTTTTTTTGCAAATGGATTTCTATAGAAAGTCAATTACGTTGAATATATGCCTTGGATTTGGTAGAATATAGTCAGATATCAATATGGTTCGAGTTGCGATAGTACGATAGTCTGGATTTTGAAATTAAAAGAGTAACCACTTGTGTTAACTTTGGAAAACGGGGAAAGTTGGGAGAAAAAGTAATGAAGGCTGAACTAATTTATCTCTGGATCAATCGGGATGAGCATGGCTGTTTTCAACAAGAGGGATTCAATTTTTCGCCCCATTACCGTGTATCATATAATCAAGACACAAAAGAACTGATAATCAAGCAATTAGAACAGCTCAATGTTTTTCAGAATGACCACATTGCAAATGTCAGTGCAGTAATCGGTGAGAACGGAACAGGTAAAACCACATTGTTGGAGTACCTGACAACGTTTGATGACGTACCACTCTCTGATGAACAGCGCCCAGAGTATCAGCCTTTTCGAAGAAACCAGAACGAGCTTCGCTCATTTATTGCAGTATACTTAGACCACGAAGATGACAGCCGCCGGATAATCAATATTACAAATGACACAATCTTTTGCAACGGCGAGAGTTTTGAGCCGTTTAGTAACGCTGAGTATAGAGCAGGCAATAATCTTTTAGAAAAAATTTCTCGTATATATTTGTCAAACAGTTCGTATTCCCAAACTCAGGGGGCGCAAACACGTGGAACAATTAGCAATATTTCAATCACAGATAACGCACTGCCAGCAATCTTTCGCGCTTTTTATATGAAAAAGTACGGGCGAGAATCAGACCAACCCGCGAATCAGAATACGCCCTTTAATACTTTAATAACTATTTTGGCAGAAAAAGAAGATAGCAAAACAATGCAAATGTTTATTGATTTGCTATTCTGCACTTTTTTGTTGCAAAGCGGAAAGCCATTTCGCGGAAAACATATAAACAAAATCCTATTTTCCTTTAAAAATGCACAAAAAATGCTTGAAAGAGAGATGGATATCAACTATTCAGCAGATAATGCTAGACAGGATCGCTTTGCGCAAGTAAAGGAAAAATGGTTGCCGATTGCTCAATCGATTAATGCTGAATCAACGATGGGAACAATAGTGTGCAATCTTGCCTTCGAATTATTCTTCGTCTTTGATGCCTTCTCTATTGCGGCTCCAGAAAATGAGAGTCTAACTGCTGATACCCTTCTTTCGGAATGTGAGACGTTTATCGACGCACTGGATGAATGTACAGAACGCACATATTATAGAAGCGCAGTCAATGAAATTAAGTTGATTGAGAGAATTGTTGAGCGGGCAGAGATTAGCAGCAATTTGCTCCCACGCGAAGACCTCGGGCGACAGACCTGGGTCATGGCAAATACAGGCGCATTTATTCCAATAATCAATCAGATCAAACGTGGATGCTCATTCGTTTTGAAGTACTTAGCTATCGATAATTTTGGAGTTTCTTCTGGTGAACGAGCGTTGTTGAACTATATGTCAAGGCTTTACTTTGCCTCACAAATAAACGACTTCATCCCCAACAGTGGCTTCGTATGGAACGAGAGCGTTTTACTCCTCATTGATGAAATAGACCTTTATCTGCATCCCGAATGGCAACGACAGATACTCAACGATTTTTTAACTGCCATTCAAGAGTACTTTCCGCATAGTTATTTTCAAATTATAATTACAAGCCATTCCCCAATTGTCCTTTCGGATATTCCGCATGAGAATTCGATATTTCTCAGAAAAGATGGTGATAAAATAGTACAGGATAAGCACACGGCTCAAACATTTGGCGCGAATATTCATACGCTATACAGAGATGCCTTTTTTATTAAAGATGGGGTAGCCATAGGAGCATATGCGAAAGATAAAATAAATGCTTGGATCACTGAATTTAAGGAAAACTCAATTAGCGAAGAAGAAATGCAAAAGAAGATCGCTCTCATTGGTGAGCCAATTATTCAAAGACGTCTCGAGCAGATTGCCAAACGACATGGAATAAATAGTATTGCGGAAAATATTCGACGTGATGAACGTCAAAGTATAATTGACTTTTTGAAAGCACAACAGGCTGCCCTTCAGCATCAAATTCAACTGTTGGAGGCGGAGCGGAGATGATTAAATTACCGACAATTAGTGCTGAGAATGTAAGAGCATTCCATAAAGATGTTTTTAAAAGAATAAAAGGACTGCTTGTAAAAAATTCAAGAAATCCTCGTTTCGAGAGAATAGTTTGCTATTGCAGTGTAGACGGACAGTTAAATGATTCAAGAATTGGACGACTAGTAATCGGGGATATCGCGGTTCTTACTGATGCAATTAGTCAAATTGGGACAATCACAGAAGAAGCGGTAGTGGTGGACGAATTTAGCAAAGCCTATACGAATTTTTGCAACAGAAACTTCGGAAGAACTTGGGCGCAAAGAATTGGCGTTACAACTTGTCCGTATTGTAATCGAAGTTATATATTTACATCAAGCAAGAGTGGTACCAGACCTCAATATGATCACTATTTCCCAAAATCGAAATACCCGTATCTAGCATTGTCTATGTACAATTTGATTCCATGCTGTTCTATTTGCAATGGATTGAAACACGATGTAGATACGCATCAAACTCCAATTATCTACCCTTATAAAGATTCATATAGTGGACAGGCTTTATTCGAGGCGGCAAGCAAAGGTGATGATATTACTGCATGGTTGGGCGCAGCAGAAGAATACCAAATAAAAATAAGATACTCTAAGGATATTGATCCGGAACTCAAGCACAAAATTGAACGAGCCGTTTCTCTGTTCAAGCTGGAGGACTTGTACAGCAAACACAGCGATTATGTACGAGATATTTTAAGAACCGCTTACATTTATAATGATGATTATTTTGAGGGACTGGCAGCACAATATGGTGACCTCTTTCGAAACAAACAGGAAGCGCAGGATTTCGTATTCTTCAACTATTTGGATGAAGCGGATTGGGGCAAACGAGTTCTGGCAAAGCTAACACATGATATAGCAGAAGAAGCTATGGGCTAGGTGATTTCGCTGTCACAATGCGTGTCGTTATGTTAGACGACAGTCCGCGGCGGCCATGAAGTAATGAGTTATGATGCGTGTGGGGAATATGTATATGAAAATAAGTCGTGTTATAATTGAGAACTATCGGAATCTAAAAAATGTTGATGTTACCCTCGGAAGCACTGTAACGCTTATTGGGGAGAACAACAGTGGGAAGTCGAACTTCATGCGTGCGATTTCCATTCCGTTACTATCCGACGACTCAGGAGGTTCTAAACGCCTATCTTGGCATGATATTAATCGAGACGCAAAAGAAAAATATTATGCCTTTTTATCCCAAAGTAAAGAACGCATCCTTAACGGGAGTTTATCGGTAGAACAGTTTCTTCCTGCTTTGCCTGAGGTTACAATTAAACTGTATTTCCAGCCAAACGAAAATGAGCATTACAATGTAAGTGAAATTCTGTGTGAGGGTGAAGCAGAGCAGTGGGTCGGCGGTATTTGCTGTCGTTATTACATAAAAAAACCGGAAGATCTGCTGAGAAGGGTTCGAGATGTCCTTAAGTCAGATTCATATAACGAACGGACAAAAATGAGTCTTTTGCCGATGGCACTGTTTTCGTGTTCAATAACAGTACCAGGAAAAGACAAAAATCTTTCTTATGAAACTCTTGCTAAGTTTCGCTCTGTAGAACTCCCTGCAGAGCGAGATGGCTTTGCGTCCAACGCAGATAAATTGGGGTCGAAAGCGCTATCTGATTTACTACAAAAAGGGTTAACACCTGATGCTCAAGTGAAAATTGAAGAAGATTATAACAAATTCTTTGATACTATACGAGAAGAAGGAAAATTGGATACAGTCCTGAATTGGCAGGACTATTCAGATATCCCAAATGCACAGGAGTTCTTTCGTAAAATCAGCATTTTGCCGAATATGCCACAAATGGGCAGCATCATCGGTAGTGTGCGCCTTGGGTACGAGACCGATAATATGTTTGCGCAGGGGTTAGGACATCGCAATCTCGTTCTAATGGCAGTCATCCTAAATTCCTATATCAATAAAGAGCGTGATATTTCGTTTAGGTTGATGACCATAGAGGAACCAGAGGCGCATTTGTGTAGCAGCAATATTCAACTGATGATTAGCCTGATTTCTATTTTCGAAAGGAAGAACCGCTATACGCAAATCGTTTACTCAACACACAATGCTGAATTTGTCAATAAACTTGGAATAGATAATGTGATAGTATTTCACAATGGCACGGCATTCAATTTGGTCAAAGAATTAACAAGCGAGGAATGTGATTATTTATCTGCGAACCCCAATACTGATATTTTCAAACTGCTTTATTCCAGAAAAACAATTCTTGTTGAAGGAATAACAGAAGAGCTCCTCATAAAGTCGTATCTTCAAATGCGAAGTGATTTAAATGAAATTAAAGTTCTATCATTTCATAAGGGCTTTACCAAAATCATCGATATTTGGAAGAAAATAAACAGTGGAACGAAAAGCCGACTTGGTATCGTCAGAGATCACGATGACCAGCCGAATGCACAAGCAGATCATGAAAAAAGGCAAGATAAACAGGTCTGCGTAAAAACCACGCGAGGTTATACATTAGAAACTGACATCGTCAGCAAGAACTATGAATTGCTAAAGTCAAAATATGGGGAGGAGTATGGATGGAGTGCAATGACCGAGGATGAAATACAACTGGATTGGCGCAATAATAAAAAATCTGGTGTTATGCTTAGAATTTGCCATGACATGATTCAAGGTGAATTGGATGAATTTGTTCTCCCAACACACATCCAGCAGATTATTGATTTTATGCAAGGAGATGTCGCTGCGGAATGCCGATGATTGTGAATGTTGCTGGCGCGGGAGCCGGAAAAACTACAAAAATGGCTGATGTTATCATGGCTCATGATATTCCAGACGGAAAAGTTGTTTTCTGCATTGCGTTCACGAATGCTGCCGCTGATAATATAAAAGAAAAGGTTGCAGAAAAAATGAGCGGCGTCCCAGATAATATAAAGATCAGCACCATTCACTCGTTTCTATATCAAGAACTGATTGAACCATACTATTACTTCCTTTACGGCAAACACTTTGGGCAACTTTCCACCATTAGCTTACCTCCAAACAATTGCTATAAATCAAAGAAGCTATCTGAGTTGGAGCAAGAAGGCACCCTACATATTACAGAGATTCCCGAAAAAGCAAAATGGGTGGCTTATCGAAAAAGCGTGGATACAAAAGGAATAAAGGCCGTTCGGGAAAAAGCTATGTCCCACTTTAATAGCTATTGTTCTGCTATTTATGTGGATGAAGCACAGGACATTAATGAAGATATATATGCGATTCTTTCTGCTTTGGAGCATGCTGGTGTTGAAATAATATTGTATGGTGACCCTAAACAGGATGTTAAGGGGTTTGGCTGCTTTCGACAGATAATTGATAAATCATCCGATGTGCATTATTTTCCCGACTGTTATCGTTGTCCACAGGTTCATCTGGATTTATCAAATACATTAGCTCAGAAGAATGAAAAGCAGGTCGCGAGTTATGGAAACGCTGCCGGTAGCTTAGAAATCGTTTTTGAATCGGAAATTGACGATGTCAAAGGATATATAGAATCTGGAAATTATGGTCTCTGCTATATCAGCCAGAAAAGGGGAAAATTTTATACGCACAGCTCAGAAACAACTGACGAGCGTTTTGAAACACTACGCCACGAGGTATTTCGCGCAATGCAGGAAAAGTGGCGAGAAAAAACAACAGAAATTGAGATTGAACGTGCGGCGTATTTCGTTACAGAGAAAATGCTGGAAAACTACGATCAAACAGGGAATCCAGCAGTTTCAATATCACAATGGGTAAAAAACAACGCATTTGATCAGTTGAGCAGGACGAAATATGCTCAAATGGTTGGTGCAATGTCAATGAAGAATGCAGAACCGACGAATGCCATTATTGTCAGATCTATTGAGATAATCAAAGGATTAGAAGCAAGCCGCTGCTTTTTTATTCTGACATCCGACCTAGCACCTTATCTATTCAGAACAAAGACAGATGACAATAAGATGAGCCACTTGCTTTATGTGGCACTGACAAGATCGAAGGATCATCTGACAATCCTGATCTCTCAAAATGTGGAATCGACTTTCTCTAGAGATTTTGTACTTGCGTTCTTTGCACAGTACTCTGCTTCGGTACGGCAAATTCAATAAAAGTCTGCTTCCGAAAAGCCGTTGATAAAACAGAGAAAGATAGAATGGTATCTAAAAGGGTGCTGCTTGCCAAATACGGGATAATCCGATAAAATTCGGATTATCCCGAACTTTTTTATGCGGTATGCGAACGCAGCGGTTGCAAAATGACTGGCTCCCCATTTTTGACGGAAAAGTTCTGAAATTCCTCAAAAGATACGTTGAAGTCAATCTCAATATTGTAGTCGCGGCTGACACGAACGGCTTTGACAAATTGCGCAACGATCATTTTCTTTGCCTCAAAGGAGCAGGTGTCAAACAGATCTGCCCATGTGAGCAGCCGGTCGTATTCCTGCCGCAGATTCTCCGCCGAAGCCAGCAGCGACTCGTATTCTGCCTGTGCCGCGTCTATGCGGGTCTGTGCCAGGGCAATCATCGTTTCTGTTTCTTTCACCAGTGCGTTCAGAAGCTCCACGCTGAGATTGCTCTGACCGCGGATGACTTTCAGCGTTTCCGCCTTATAATCGGAGAGGTCTTTCTGCTTCTCTGCCAGATGCGCATTGGCCTGATCGAGCTTGATTCTTGCAAGCTCGATTTCTTTTTTATGCTGGTGATTCAGAATCTCGGATTCCGGCGCGGCAGCGATCTCTGCAAACTTCATGCGGATCACTTTCTCCACAATACCGTCGAGCTTTGTGACGCCATAGCCGGATTGTCCGTCGCATTCACCGGGATGTCGGACGTTGTAATGGCACTGGTATCGCATCCGCGGTTCGTATTTCACTGTGCCATCTGCGCGATACACGCGCCTGCCGCTGGTCGTCAGCGTCAGCCGGTTTCCGCAGTGGGCACAGAAAATATTTCCGACCAAGAGGGATTTTCCCTTGCAGTTCAGCGGCACATTGCCATGCGGGAGCGTCCGCTGGCGCATGATCTCCTGTGCCTTGGAAAAGGTGGAAACGTCGATGATACGCAGCTCGTCAATATAGCCGGACTGTGACTCGCCGTTTTTGATGATGCCGGTGTAAGCAATGTTCTTGATGATCCGATTGACGGTTGTGTTCGGAAAGCCTTTTCCGTCGCGGCTTTTGATGCCCTGCTCATGCAGATAGTGAGAAAGACGCTGTGCGCCGTACCCCTCATCGACGTATTTGTGGAAGATCAGGCGAATCACTTCCGCCTCATCCTCGTCGATCTCCAAGTCCAGCACCGTGCGGTTGCGCTTATTGACGCGGCCTTTATCCACCGCGCGATAGCCATACGGAACTGTTCCGCCGGTGTAATGCCCCTCCTCTGTGAGCTGCCCCAAGCGGGTTTTCGTGCGGATCGAGGTTTTCAGACTCTCGCCGGAGGCCTGCCAGTAGCGGATGTAGTTCATCAGCTTGTCAACGTGATTGTCGAACCGCTGCTGCCCCTCCATCGCGCTCCAGACCTCCACGCCGTTCTTGACGAACCATTCTACAATGAATGGTGTTTCATCATCCCGTCGTCCGAGCCGGTCAAACATGAACACGAGCAGAATATCGAATTTGCCAAGCGCAGCATCATGCTGAATTTCCTGAATGGCGTCGCGGTCTTTGGCGGATACCTTGTAGCCGGAAATGCCTTTTTCCGAAAACTCCTTGATAACCACCCAGCCTTGCTTTTTTGCGAAGTCACGGCAAACCTGTTTTTGCATCGGAATATCATCTTTTTCAACCTGACCGATGGTAGAAACTCTGTAAAGCGTGTAAACACGCGGAACGTTGGATTCATAGACTGTCTTTTCCATTATACATACCTCGTTTCTGTCTTAGATCGTCTGAAAGATGATGTATCCGGTCCGTTTTCTTTATTTTCGATTTTCAAGGTACAAGTACATCATCATTATTGCATCGAGGTAACAAAGATGCAAATGTGCGCTAGCATTTTTTGAGCCTTGACGCAAGCAGAATCTCATGGATTCTGTCCAGCACTTTGCCCGCGGATGGTGCGGACGGTTTTGGGAGATAGTTTACCTTTACTTTGCAGCCGTCGATCATCATGTATTGATACGGCGGCTCGACCGGGTTTGTCGGCTGCATGATTTGTAAAACAGTGTCACTCATTTTAGATTCCTCCGCTTTGAAAGCAGCCGCACCGGTAATATCGGTGCGGCTGATTGAAGTATGTCGAATGTAATCGCCGTATTTCTCTCATCCCCCGGCGAGAGGCGCGCTGCGCCTCTGGGACCGTCATAAGCTGTTCTTGGCAAACAACCCATTCCCACAGCGCTGTGGCTTGTAAGGCTCACGCACGCCGCAGGAATCCCCCTCAAGTCAGTGGGAGGCCGTAGCAGGAGGCTCGGTTTCCGGATGAGCTGCTCAAACGCTGCCACGCGCAGAGCCGGTCTGCACGGATCGCTCGAATGGGATGCCCACAAGCTGCGGGCATCCCACCGTCATGGCGGTACAGACCGAAAAGGTCAATCGGAAACTTCACTTATCACGATGTCTATGCGGTTTTCAAGGTACATGGACGCGGCGCAAACCGCTTCTCATATACCAGTACAAAAAAGCGGCAATTTCGAGGGTGTACTCAGAAATTTTTCAAAGATTTTTTCAAGCGCATCAAACCGCCTTGAATACTGTCACGGACGCTATTCTCGCTGACGCCCTCCTCTCTGGCAATCTGCGATTTGCTCTTGCCATCCAGATAGAACGCCAGAAGCCGGCGGCGCTGGCAATCGCTCAAGGCTCGCAAAGCAGCGTCGAGGTGTGCTACCTGCTCTGCTTTCAAAATCAGCTCCAACGGCTGCGGCGGTTTCTGCAAGGCGTCCTTTTCAATGCCATCGCCGCGATCCAGCGAGAAATACGCCTTTGCACGCAGGACACGAACGCGGTGCGCTTCCTCATCCAGCTTGAAGCGGTCGAGCTGACCGGCGATCTCGTCAGACACTTCCAGATAAACGTCCATGTTATAAAACGGGTAATACTCCCGCAAATTGATTTCTTTCATCTTGTGTACCTCCGTTTCGGTGTTGGGGATTGACGAGTGACCGAAGCGGAGGGCGGCGGAGAGCGGCACCGGGGCTGGACTTCGGGCCAAGTTGGCCCGAGGCAAAGCAAAAGAAATGCGCCCGCACAGCAAGACGCTATGCAGACGCATGAAATTACATTATCATAATTGTACTGATATATTGTACCTTCATAGCCAGACTGTCCCGGAGGGGGAGCTACGCTTTTTTTAGCTGGTGAAGGTCATGGGAATTGTGAGAAAGTAAGATGGACACGGCGACACCCTCCTATGAGCCGCCGTGGGGTTACTGAATATCCAAAGAGAAACGGCGGCTCTGAAAATTGAGCCGCCGTTTCAAATAGGCGTATTGATAGGCTGCTGTACGACGGCTTTTTTTCTTTTGCCGTCGTGCGGCAGATAGATGGTTTGTTTAGTTATGGCTTGCATTACCTATGGGCTGATTTCCAGACATTCCGGCCTGTGTATGCCCGTCAAATTCCTCTTGACTATATTTCTCGATGCCAGTTAATGTTCCGTGATGTTCGCTGTTCAAGTGGCCGTAATCACGAACGGTATAAATGTCTATTGTGCCAATACCACTTCCAAGCGTTCTCATTTCGCCTCGGAATTTTCCGCTGGTGAGGCTTTCACCATTAGAAGTGAGAACATCCCGGAAATAGCGAACTTCCTCACCATTGAAATACCACTGATCTTTTTCGGCATCATAGGTTACTCCAAATGCCTCATACTCTGCAACGAGCTTTGCAGTTTCGCTATCTTCAAGCGGCGTTCCTGCCATAGCAACGGATGTGCTGTTTTTCAACGCCTCAATATCCCGTGCGTCAAATTCCTGCTGGGTAAACTCTTTTAAGCCAATCAGCTTACCCGCCGGATCAACGGAGCCGTCAGCCGCTTTTGAAAAGCTCTCTAAATCCCGTACAGCATACACATCTACTGTGCCGTTCTCATTTAGAAAATCAATACCGGCGGTTTCGTTGTTACTGATGGGATAATAGTCCTCAAACCAGCGAACCAAATTCCCGTTATAGGTAAGTTCATCTTTGACTGCGTCATAGGTCATCCCGTATTGTTCATAAGGTGCAAACATTTTTTCTTTGTCTGCGGCGGAGAGTGCCGAGCTGTCCTCGCTGTTTCCCAGCGCCTCAGAGCCGCCAAGAGGTTGACTGATTTCTTCCTTGATAACGGGATTACCTTGTTCCTGGCTGTTCTGTGGTGCCGTGCTGCATCCAGCCAAACAGCCTAACAAGAGCATGGACGCAGCACATAATGCAATTCGTTTCATAGTTTTTACCAATCCTTTCTTTGAATGTACCTAAAGTATAGCAGAGCATTTTGGGATACCTTTGGAATTAGTTTGTGATTTATGTGTAGTTAAAAAAGCGGCAGGTTGTTCACCTGCCGCTGATTGTCCGCTAAATCGTGAAGAAGAATTTAACACCGTTTTCTGTGTTGCAAGCCTCACAATAGCTGTTATGTTGTTGTAAAATTCTTTGAACCATATAAAGCCCTAAGCCGCTACCGCCTGTTCTTCTACTGCGGGATTGCTCCATACGATAAAAAGCGTCAAACAATTTGGGAATATCATCTTCGGGTATATGTGTACCTGTATTCTCTACGGAGAACAAAAAGCGTCCGTTGGTATTTTGTAAAATAATATCAACGCTTGCTCCATGTGGCGAATACTTTACAGCATTTGAAATCAAATTGGAGAACACCTTTTCAATCAGCAATTTGTTCCCGTTGATAAAAGCGGGAGACTGTATAGCAAGATGTATTTGTAGCTCTTTTGTTGCCACTAAATCATCAATCTCCCTCAAATAGCCATGTATCATGGGAGCGCAATCAAAATGCTCCATTTTGAAATCAACATTGGTTTCCAGCCTTGAAATCGTTAATATTTCCTGCACCATCGTTTCAAGCGTAGCCGCAACTTCCAAGGATCGGGCAAGATACTTTTCGTGGTCTTTATATGCCCCTATCCCCAATAGCATCCCCTCTAATTGACCCTTGATAATGGTGATAGGGGTTTTCAGTTCATGGGAAGCAGAAGAAAAGAAATCCTGTTGTGCCCGTTCCAGCACCTTTTGATGTTCAATATCCTTTTGGAGCTGGAGATTTGCACTTTGCAACTCCTCCAAGGTAGCAGACAGTTTCCGGGACAGCGTATTCAAGCTATTCTCCAGTACACCCAGCTCGTCAGAACGGCATTCCTCAAGTTGCCATTCCAGCCGCATATCAGACATTTCTTTAGAAATCCGACTGATTTTTAATACCGGGTTTGTAATGATACGAGAATACACCCAAGCAGTTGCCAACGATACAAGGAGAATAACGCAAAACAAAATCGGTAATACGCTTACAAATGATTGCCGCAGTTCTGCGATTTGAGAGGCTTCTCCATAAACTGTTAAAATATATTGGTTATTATCATCTGCAAATGAGAAGTAATAGCTGTTGGATATAATCGGCGCACTTTCATAAGATGCTCCGCCAAGAGCCTCCCCGGTGATCCCATCGTTAAAGCTATTTTGGTTAGACGGTGTTTCCACCAGAACACCATCAGCAGTATAAAGCTCCACCATGCTAATTGTCGTGTTTTGAAGAAACTGATCAAAAAGTCCGCCGCTATCCTGCATACGGATATGTTCTAATTCATAAATAAAGTCGCTTGTCTGTTCATCTAATGCCGCATTGAGATTGTTAGAATAGGTTTGAGGCATATACCAAGCCAAAACGCCATAGACAAGAAAGCTCACGCAGAGCAAAACTGCCACAGTCAGAATAAAGACTTTAGCAAACAGACTGCCTTTAATTCTCTTTATCAACTTTATATCCCACCCCTCTGATTGTTTGAATGAAATCTATTCCCAACTTTTTGCGTAGATTTTTGATATGGGTATCAACAACACGCTCGTCCCCATAAAAATCATATCGCCACAGCTTATCCAACAAGTTCTGCCGGGTCAATATCCGGCCTTGATGGGTCAACAGTTCCCGCAATATTTCAAATTCCTTTTGCGTCAGTTCATAAGTAACTCCGTCCACGGTGGCGGTGTAGTTGTCACAATTCAAAAGCAAATTGCCATAAGCAATGATTTGATACTTTTCATCTGTTCCCCGGTTACTGCGCCGAAGTACAGCCGCAATTTTGCGGAGCAGGACAGGCATAGAAAACGGTTTTGTAATGTAGTCATCCACCTGCAAATCCAATCCTTTAATCTGATCTTCTTCTCCGCTTAATGCGGTTAGCATGATGATAGGAACATCAGATTGTTTGCGTATCAATTCACAGACACCGTAACCATCAATTTTGGGGAGCATAATGTCCAACACAATCAAGTCATATCGTTCTCCCGCAAATAAAGATAGTGCCTCGACACCATCATTTGCAACAGCTACTTCATATCCTGCTTCTTGTAAAAAATTCTGTAAAAGTTCTTGAATATCAAAATCGTCCTCAACGACTAAAATCCTTTGCATGGTAACACCTCCAAAGATAGCGTATCATAGATTTTTGTGATTAAAGTGTAGTTTTCAAATTTTCTTTCTGTTATTATACCTTGGCCGTGTAACATCGGCAACCTTGTCAGCGGACAATAAAATACTACCAAAACATAAAACTGTGTTTCGTTCTCATAGTCAAACCCGAAATGTAAAATAATATAGGGGTGATATGAGAATGTACCAAGACACCAGACGGCTTGACTTCCACGCATTAGGCCGGGAGATCAAGCGCAAGAGAGAGGCGAAAGGCTGGACACAGGAATACCTTGCACAGCTCGTAGACCGTACCCCTCGTTCCATCATGTATTTTGAGAACCGGGGCCAGCATCCAAGCCTGAACACCTTTTACCAAATCGTCACCCTGTTGGATATTTCCGTAGACCAGTTCTTTTATCCTGACAGGCAGAACGGCGAAAGCGACTGCCGCCAGCATATTGACAGGTTGCTCAATACAATGGACGAAAAGGAATTGACGGTCATGGAGGCCACAGCAGAGGGACTACAAAAAGCCAGAGAAACGGAGGTCAAGTAAAAGGGCCTTCGTTTTTCTCATTTTTAGGGGGCTTTTCCGGGGTGACGCTAAATGGCAAGCAATGCAAGTGTCAAGACACTTGCGAAAAATGCTTGTTGAGGGCAGTGCCCCCAAACCCCGAAATCCGCTCCGTTCGGAGCTGGCAGCGCATCCGTTGGATGCTTATAGAGCGGGAACAGCTTATCGCTGTTTCTGCTCTTTTTCATGTTCCGCCTCACGCGGTTCGGCTCCGAGAATTTTTGCGACGTTGGCCTGCACGGTCAAAAGCTCCTGCATCTCCTGTTTGGCTTTTCGGTAATCGGGATATGCCGCCTTTTTCTCGGATAGCAGCTTTGCGTATTCCTCCTGCAAGCTCTTGACGGTGGGGAGCTTTTTGACGTTCAGCTCTTGAAATGCTCGTTTTGCGCTGCGATGCAGCAGGATCTCCGCCTCATGCTCTGCCAGAAACTTTTTTGTATAACCGCTTGCTTTGTACGCATCGAAAGTCTTTTTCGTTTTTGCAAAGTTGACGATATGCCCGCGCAGGACAGCGATCTCCGCCATGCGCGCCTCTGCCGATTTGATCTGCGCAGACAGCGCATGGAACTGTTCCGTCGCTGCCTGTGTTTTCTTCTTCAAATCGGCGGAATTCATCAGGTCGTGTTCTTTCAGATATGTCATCGTCTGACCGAGCTGCTTTGCGTTAAACTTGGATGCCCAGCGTTGGTAGCCGACACCCTTACCGGCACGGATTTTAGCGTCAATATCAATCAGTAGGCTCGGCGTTTGGGGCGCACCGATTATAGCCGTTCTCTGCGGCGTATGCTCCTGTCTGCCGAGGATCGCATCCAACAGCGCAGCTTCCAGATAGTTCTCCCCAAGCCGGTCTGCACGGATGAAGCGTTCCCAGCCTGCGCCTCGAAAGGAAAGCGTCTTTCCACGCCGTTTGACCTCGCAGCCGTTTTCGGCAAGCAGTGCAACAAACGCATCCCAGTCGGCAGGCTTTTGGGAAAGCGCAGCGTCGATTTCACTGCGTACTTGTTCCGGTTGCGTCGGCTCTGCACGTTCGCCGCGCCACTTGTTGTAGCTTTTGCCGTGCCGGTTTGGATGCTCAACAATAGACAAACCGTTCTCCGCGCAGATCAGATCGCTAAGATGACGGACAGCCTTGGTGCTGCCCCAAAAGTTGCGGAGTTTCCGGTCGCAGGAGAGCGCGGTGGAGTTCCAGATGATGTGATTGTGAATGTGCTTTTTGTCGATATGCGTGCAGACGATATAGGCATGATTGCCCTTGAGAAAACGCTCCGCAAATTCGCAGCCGAGGCGATTGGCTTCCTCCGGCGTGATCTCGCCGGGCTTGAACGACTGCCGCACATGATACGCAATCACGTCGTTTTCCTGTTTTCTGCCGGTGCTGGTCTGATAGCGCCGCTTGGAAAAGCAAAACTCCGCATCGGCGATTTCCGGGTTACACTGAAAGCAGGTAACGAGCCTGCCCTGATCGGTCTTTTCTGTATCTTTGACATATTCCAGAATGTCGCTGACCGCCGTGCCGACGCTCCGCCCCTTTCCGATGTGCAGCGGCATGATGCGGGTCGTTGCCATGCGATTCCTCCTTTCGATAAAAAAGCAAGAGCGCCGGAACATGTCCGGCGCTCATTTGCAGATTTAATGGTAAACACGGTTTTGAATGAATCCCCGCAGCGATTGAAGCAGTGCAAGCAGCCTTGTAGCAAGCATTGGGATACCGAGCGGACTGACGAGGAACGCAATTATCAGCAGAATAATTCCGTTCTTTACGGAATACGTCACCAACACGGCAACGCCAAGAATGCTGACAAGCGCGGATGCAAGACCAAACACCCACGATGCGCAATAGAGGATGCCGCCGCAGAGCCAGACAAACACAGCCAGCACCGCAACGACGGGGGCAAAGAGCAGCTTCGAAAGAAATCTCATAAGAGGACCTCCTTGTATGTTCTGAGTTCATCATATCTGCGCACGGAGAAAAGCGCAAGGATGCGGACGCTCAATCCAGTGTAGACAGGACGCGCAAAATCTCTTTTGCGGATTCCCACAACTGCGCCTGATTCTGCCGGATGTCCGCCAGATCTTCCGGGTAAATGCGCCCCGTTTCGTTGGCGCGCCGCGCAAGCTGGTTGAGATTGTTGCTGGAGCGGCGCAGCAGCGACACCATCTCCCGCAGCTCCGGCAGATCGAGCTGGACTACATAGCCGTCAATGGCGATCTTGCGAAGATAGGCGCTCATGTTGTTCGTGCCGAGCTGCGCCATCTTTGCCTCGATCTGGTCGCGTTCCTCCGGCGTCACATAGAACATCAGTGGAATGGTGCGGCGGCGCTTTTTCATCGGGCATCCCGATCTCTCTTTGAAGATATAGACCGTTCGGCGGCGCGGGCAGGTGTGCCATGCAGCTTTTCCCAAACGGAGACTTTTTGCTGGCTGCGCTGTTGTTCTGCCGCGAAATCCTTGCGCACCTGATTTGTAAACAGATCCAGCAGTCCGGGATTGCATCGGTCAACAAGAATGTCCTGCTGTTCTCCACAAGCGGGAATTGTCTGCGCCCATGCTTTATTTTCCGGGCTGATGCGGCCATCATAGCTTTTGATTCGGATCGTATTTGCCAGCACAAACATAGTGCGGTGAAAGCCGAACGTATCAATGACGGCTTTGGATGCCTCCTGCACGTCCTTTAGGCTGTTATCCATATATGCAGCAACAATGGCATTTTCAATCATGCTTTTACACTCCATGTTTACCCAAAAAGAATTTCTGTATTGCTCAATTTCACCATGAGATTTTGCATATGAGGCATCGCAACAATACGCGGGGCATTCCTGTGCCAGCTTCAGCATTGCATCCGCACGGGTTTCACAGCAGTTGCGTATAACATCCATGTGATCCGTTTCCCGATTATCAAATTCCTTGAGAATATCTGCCAATGGTGTAGCTGTAAAGATGAGCATTTGCGCCTGCATGAAGCTCAAATCTCTGGATTCCAGTGCCATAAGAATATCTTCACGAATGGCGTACTCATAAGCATGATTCAAAATTTCCTCCGGCGGCTGGTGCAGCAGCCAGTCACGGTAACGTTCCTGCTCAGCAAACATTTTCTCGTACAGTTGCGTGTTTATCGTTTCGGTGTTCATCGTGATACCTCCATTTCTTTGTGTTTCGGTTTCAAATTTGTCTGCTCCGGCAGCGGGGCGCGGAGCTTTTGCAGGATGGATGGACGTGTGGATTTGGCAACAGCTTCGGTATCTCCAGCAAGCCGTTCCATCGGCATTTTATCGTCAATGTTCAGCTCTGCGTTGAGTTCAGCAAGACGCGCGGATTTTACGCGCAGTTCTTCCTCCTGCGGGAACGGCTTGCCAAGCTCCGTTTTGGCGGCTTCCATCTGCGCATACAAATTCTCCAGATACACTTTTTGTGAGTTCAGCCGCGCCGGGATCGCGTTCAGCACATTGTCGATACGGGTGAGGTTGCCTCTGGCGTCCTTGCCAAGCTCGACCCGGTGCGACATCTGCCCTTTGAGTGTCAAAATGCAATCCATATAAAAGCCCTCCGCTGTGAGTGCGGTCTGGAATCCGCGATAGCTGCCGACCGGCACAGGCTCGGAATCCTTAACCTCTTTGAACGCTTCCAGCAGCGCAGCACCGGCATTGTCCTTGTCTGTCAGAAGATCGCCTTTGACCTCCATTCCGGCAAATCCGTCCGTGGGGTGCGGATGTGCCGCCACGGTCTGCATATCTGTTTCCAGACCGGCGATGGCATTTTTCGCTGCTTCAATCTGCTCCGGGAAGTAGCGCAGAAGATTGTCCTCCAGCTTATATTGCTGACTTTGATGGCTGGCGCGCATCAGCTTCAGCCGCGCAACGTCCACATCCAAGTCCATCTTTTCCTTGATCCGCTCGTCACCGGCGCACAGCGCCTTGATCTCCGCATAGGACAGCGCCGTTTCGTCAATGTCCTCACAGGAGCGCACCGGCGATTTGGAGGTCATAATCTGCGAGATGAATCGTTGCTTATTTTCAATCGTCTGCCAGAGGTAGGCGTCGAACGTTCCCTCGGTCACATAGCGGTAAATATGCACTTCCTTGTTGCGGTTGCCCTGACGGATGATGCGGCCGCCGCGCTGCTCCAGATCGCCCGGCCGCCACGGGCAGTCGAGGTCATGCAGCGCGATGAGCCGGTCTTGGACGTTCATACCCGCACCCATCTTAAAGGTGCTGCCCATCAGGACGCGCACCTGCCCGGAGCGCACCTTTGCAAACAGCTCTTTTTTGCGGACTTCGGTGTTTGCCTCATGGATGTACGCAATCTGTTCGCGTGGAATCCCCAGCGCAACCAGCTTGCTGCGAATATCGTCATAGACGGAAAAAGGCACGTCCGACGTTATGCCGTCGCTGGCAAGCTGCGTTTCCAGTGCGTGAAGCTCCGGGTTATCGAGCGCGCCGCCAGCCGGCTTTTCTGCGCGCTTGGCGGCTGCAATCTTGGGCGTGGATAAATCACAAAAGACAAGCTGCGTGAGCTTGTCTGCCTGTCCGTCCTGCCAGATACGGAAAATATTATCCACACACCGATTGACCTTGCTGCTCGGATCGTCCGGCAGATCGGGATTGATGATACGCTGGTCCAGACCGAGCTTGCGCCCGTCCGATGTGATTTTCAGCATATTGTCGTTGGAGGGGTCCACTGTGCCGGAGTGTACCTTTGCCGCCCGTTCTGAGAGCATTTGCACCATCTCTTTCTGAATGGCTGTCGGCTGGGATACCTCCGTGTGGTAGACCGCCTCCGGTCTTGGAAGATGGAGCTGATCTGCCGTCTTAATGTCCGCCGCAATTTTGAACATGGACATCAGCTCCGGGAGATTATAAAACTTTGCAAAGCGCGTTCTTGCCCGGTAACCCGTGCCCTCCGGCGCAAGCTCAATGGCGGTCGTCGTTTCACCAAAAGTGGATGCCCAGCAGTCAAAGTGTGCCAACCCTTTTTGCTGGAGGAGGTCATGCTGCAAATACCGCATCATGGTAAACAGCTCCGTCATGGAGTTGGAAACCGGTGTGCCGGTGGCAAACACAACACCCTTGCCGTCTGTGATCTCGTCGATGTAGCGGCACTTTAACAGCATATCCGAGGATTTCTGCGCATCGGAGGTGGAAAGACCTGCGACGTTGCGCATTTTGGTGTAAAGGAACAGGTTCTTGTAGCTGTGCGCCTCGTCCACATAGAGCCGGTCAATGCCAAGCTGCTCAAACGTGACAACATCATCCTTGCGGTCCGCCGCCTGCAATTTCTGAAGCCGCAGCTCCAAGCCTCTCTTTGTCCGCTCTAAGCTCTTGATCGTAAAACGCTCGGCGTTTGCTGCCCGCAGCTCCCGGATACCGTCCTCGATCTCATAAATCTGTTCTTGGAGCAAATGCTCCTGCCGCTCTTTAGAGATCGGGATTTTCTCGAACTGGCTGTGTCCGATGATAACGGCATCATAATCGCCGGTGGCAATGCGGGCACAGAATTTTTTGCGGTTTCGGGTTTCAAAATCCTTTTTGGTCGTGACGAGGATGTTCGCGGAGGGATAGAGCCGCAGAAATTCAGACGCCCACTGTTCCGTCAGGTGGTTCGGCACGACGAACATGGCTTTCTGGCAAAGCCCCAGCCGCTTGGATTCCATGACGGCGGCGACCATTTCAAAGGTCTTGCCCGCGCCGACCTCATGCGCCAACAGCGTATTGCCGCCATAAAGAATGTGTGCAATCGCGTTTTTCTGGTGTTCGCGCAGCGTGATCTCCGGGCTCATGCCGGAAAAGCGGATATGGCTGCCGTCATACTCGCGCGGGCGGATCGAATTGAAGCGTTCGTTGTATTGCTGCACCAGCGTTTGCCGCCGATTCGGGTCGCGCCATATCCATTCCTGAAAGGCGTCCTTGATGGCCTGCTGCTTCTGCTGCGCCAGCGTCGTTTCCTTGGAATTGAGAACGCGCCGCTCTGTGCCGTCTGCATCATAAACCGTGTCATAGATGCGCACATCGCGCAGATTCAGCGTGTCCTCCAGAATCCGATAGGCGTTAGCGCGCTCTGTGCCGTAGGTCATATAGGCGTTGACATCCTGTTTGGATGGGGTGGATTTGCCGCTGATGTTCCATTCAGCGGTGCTGGGTGAATAGTTTACTTGAATCAAATGCCGCCGGTAATACGCTGGATTGAACGTTTCGTACATGAATTGCTGAATGTAATCCTTGTCGATCCACGTTGCACCGAGGCGCACTTCGATCTCTGACGCATCTAAATCTTTTGGCTGTGCCTGCTGCAGCGCCTCTACGTTGGGAGCGTAGCCGGGTGCATCTACGGCGGCTGCTTCCGCCTGCCGCAGCTTTTGGCGGACGTTGCCGGAAAGGTATTCGTCTGCCGTCTGCCAGTTGCCGCGAGTCGGGTCGAGGAAAATGACACCGTTCAGCTCGTCAATCAGTTCATCCTGACTTTTGCCGGAGAGCTGTGCCATATAGTGCATATCCACACAGGCTTTTTCCGAGATGGACAACGCCAGCGCTTCCGATGCTGTGTCCACCGAGGTCACGACCTCATGCGGCTTGATGGTGCGCTTGGTGAAAATATCCGCCTTGCGCTCCAAGTCACCGTTTTCATTCAAGATCTCCAGCGAACAGAGCAGATAGTAGGAGCTGTCATCAGAGAACGCAAGGCTGTTGGCACGAGCGTTAATAAGCCCGTATTTGTCGGTAAACGTATCATAAAGGCGGTTGAGCTTCCGCTGCGTCTGCTGGATGGTCATATCCGAAATAAAACCGTCCATTTGCTGCGAAATGAGCGATTGCACGCAATCCCGCAGCTCGCTCATGCCCTTGACACGCTCTTTGGCGGTTGCGTTCAGGTCCGGTTTTACCATGACACTGTTTTCGCGGTAGTAAACCTCGCCGCCTATAAGCGTGTAGCTGTAATTCTTTACATCTGGGTCTGCGGGGATGGTATCTTGAATCTGATCTTCTTCTCCGAGATCCGGCAGCTCGGCTGCCTGATAGATGCCGCCAATGTGCTGTACCGCCTCATGGAGCTGCGCGGAAAGGTCTGCGCCCTCAATGGGTTCTACGGTAAAATCCTGCTTTCCGTATTGCGTACTTTCCGCAGACTGTCTGCCAAGAATCATTTCCGGGTGGTGGATAAAGTAGTTGTTGATGGAAAAACCGTCTGCATTTTCACCGAGCTGCGTCCACTCCGGCTCTGCGATGCTTGGCTGCTCCCGTTTTTGCAGGAACAGAATGTCAGATACCACGTCCGTACCGGCGTTGGCTTTGAACGCATTGTTCGGTAAGCGAATTGCACCCAGCAGCTCGGCACGTTCCGCAATATATTTTCTGGCACGGTCATCCTTGCTGTCCATCGTGTAGCGCGAGGTCACAAACGCGATCACGCCGCCCGGACGCACCTGATCGAGCGCCTTGGCGAAAAAGTAATTATGGATGGAAAAACCGAGCTTGTTGTAAGCTCGGTCGTTTACCTGATATTGTCCGAACGGCACGTTGCCGATGGCAAGATCATAGAAATCTCGCCGGTCTGTCGTTTCAAATCCGGCAACGGTGATATTTGCCTGCGGATAGAGCTGCTTGGCAATTCTGCCGGTAATGCTGTCCAGCTCCACGCCGTAGAGCTTGCTGTCCTGCATCTGCTCTGGTAGGCAGCCGAAGAAATTGCCGACACCCATTGACGGCTCCAGAATGTTGCCGGTCTGGAATCCCATGTTTCCGACAGCTTCATAAATCGCCTTGATAACGGTGGGGCTGGTGTAGTGCGCGTTCAACGTGGATGCACGCGCGGCGGCGTATTCCTCCGGCGAGAGCGCAGCGTAAAGCTCGGCAAACTCGTCTTTCCAGTTATCCTTGCTTTCATCAAAGGCATCTGCAAGACCGCCCCAGCCGACGTATTTGGAGAGAATGTTCTGTTCTTCGGGCGTGGCCTGTCTGCCGTCAAATTCCAGCTCTTTTAGCAGATTGATCGCGTCCATGTTCGCGCGGAATTTCGCCTTTGCGCCGCCGACGCCGAGCAAATCGTCCGTGATACGGAAGTTCTGCGTGGGCGGGGTGTTTCCCTGCGGCGGCGCAGTTTGTGCGTCCATTTGGGGCATTTGTTCCGGCTCTGGTGCAGGGATGGACTGTTCCGGCTGCTCCACATGAAGCGTCTGAATGACCACATCATACGGAAGATGGTTTTCTTCTGCCGCGTAGACTTCGACCGGCTGAATCGTGTAGGAGAGCGGCTTCTGCTGCTCTTCTACAAACGAGCGTACAAACGCAATGTGTTCAGCGCGGAAGATTGGAAAGCCCTGCCTGTTTTGAAAAGTTACATCTCGCAGAGATACTTCATCCGCGCCGTAATTCACGCTGTCAATGACAAACTTCCGTCCGTCGATCTCCAGCTCCATGCCAATGGGAATGTAGTCCTTGTCATCTGCCTCGTTAAAAATTCCATAGCCGCCGGTTTCATCCGGCTGCGCAAACACGAAGCTGTGTCCATGCTCCAGCAGCCGCTTTGCGGCGCTTGCCCATTGCCCAAAATCATAGCCGGTCACAGCGGTTTCGCCCACACCGGGAATATCGCGTTGCAGCAGGCGGCGATTCAAAGCGCTGGCGGCTCGTTCTGCATCCGCGCCATAAAAAAGCAGCCGTTCTCCGACACGGACACCGATGAGCTTTTCGGGATGTTCTGCACAAAGCGCATGGTATGCCGAAACATTCGGCGCAAGCTCACGACCCTGATCTGCAATTCGTGTGAGGACAGCAGAAACCGGTTCGGTTCTGTGTTCCGGATCGTGATTGCTCTCGCTGGAGGATGAAACGACGCTGAGATGCGCGACAGTTTCATCTGCGGAATCAATAGTATAGAGCTTACCATCAATTTCCACGCGCTGCCCCACAAGGTTTTGGATACTCTGCGGCAGCTCTGGTGTTGGCTGCTCTGGCGCTTCCTTCCCGGTTCCTTTGAGGGTGCTCACCTGTGCCTGCGCCTTTTCGTCTGGATAATCGCCATAGTTTGGCTCCTGCTCCAACACAGACTTTTCCTGCTCTGTGAAGAATTGATTCTCGCGGATAAGCTGTGCGATACGCCGCTGCACCTTCGACCATGTCAGTTCGGCGGTTTCCGGGCTTCCAGCGCGGACGATAAAGAGATTGTTGCCCTCCTTGCCGCCGTACTCGTGAGCAAGCCATGCAGCAGTTTCTTTTTCACGTCCGTGCTGCTCCATATACCGCACTACGGCGTGCTTGCTCTCGATATTTCCGTTCCATGCACGGAGTGCATCGTCTATATCGTCCTGTGAGAGCGGTCGCAGCAGATCGTGAAGCCGCTCATAGGTTCCCTCAAAAGTCTCTCGGTGCAGGCGGCTGCGGAACTCCGGCATATCCGAAAACAGCCGGATAAGCTCCATGTCCTTTGAACCGAGGATGGCGCGGCGCACAGCGGCATTACACTCGATCTCCGCATTTTCCCGGTCAGAGTGACCGCAGGCGTTGCGATAGGCCGTATCCTCTGAGACTGCGGTAATTACAAGCGGTCTGAACCGTTCAAGATGATCCCCCACCGTGGGCCAGGGCGGCTGCTCGGCAGCGGGATCGCGGAATACTCTTGTGCCGTCCGCGCCAAACTCTGCTTCATAGGCATCAATGGCAGTTTCCGCTTCATGGTCGATAGAGCGCATCGTATAAACGCGGCGCTCACCCCAAAAGTCTGGCGCTTCGGTAATCGTCACGTCGTACTTATCGCGCAATTTCTCCACATACATCTCTAAATTGTGCGATGGAAGGCCGCACATTTCCACGCGCCCAGCGCCGGGGATATTGCGGGTAGTGAGGTTCATATTCAGAAGCGATGCTGCCTGCCGTGCATCCTCGCCGTACATTTCAAAGAAATCTCCGACCTGATACAGCACTATATCGTCCGGGTGCATTTCTTTGATGGAATTGTAGTCCAAAACAAGAGAAGCGGAGGACGTTTGCACGTTCTCCGCTTCTGGCATAAACGATATTTGTTCGCCTTGGACTGGCTCGGTTATGCGTAAATCAGCTCCGCGAGGATCACTTCCTCGGCCTGCGCCTTGCAGGTGTTCATCAGTCCCACCCACGTCAATGGGTCGCTGGCTTTCATTTCCTCCGTCGCTCCTGCCGATTTCATCAGCTCCGGCATCATCTGCTCCAACCTCCGGTTCGCCGCTTCGTCGATCTCCCGCAGGTGCGGAAACAGCGTTTCCGTCAGGATCATCTGATTCCAGAGAATCGGGCGATGCTCCCGGAGATACGTCTGGCGCATCCGTCCGTATTTGCCGAGCGGCTGGCTCTGCGGGTTCTCGCGCAGGCTCAGGTCGGGGATCTGAAATTCTCCGCTGGTCTTGTAAGTCAGGTTGTTCTCCATGTTCTTCCGTCCTTTCTGCGCGGCGTTCGCGCTCGTGTCTTTTTACGGTGATCTCGATTTGCCTTAAAACGCGCTGGCTGATCTCGCTGACGGCGGTGCCGAGGATGCTGACCGCTGCCGGGGTGTTGAAGTCAAAGACCGGCATGAAATCCTCCGGTTCAAAATATCCGTCTGGAGAAAAGCCGCAGCGGGTCATAAGCGCATAAGTGATGCTGGTGGATGCCGCTGTTTTGAACGCCATCCGTATGTTATCTTCATCATACCCGTTCAGAAACGAATCTGCAACGATGTCGCAGATGTCGCGTTTTTGCTCCGACCAGTATTCCAACGCCAGTTTGTCCGCGACGCGCTCAAACTGTGCGATGATTCCACCGTCTTGGGGAATATCATACGTTTCCTCCAGCATGGAGCTGACTGCCGCTTCATGCTCGGCCCGCATTTCCCACAGCGTAAAGCTGCGGGCGGCATCGCGCGGCGCGGTGTCTGTCACATCAAAAACATATCGTAAGCGCGGCCGATAGCCGCTGGTGTCGATGAGCGCGATGCCGGTGCTGCCGCGCTGCACATAGCGACCCATGCGGTCTTTCCAGAAGTCATACTCTGCGCACGCCGTTGCGTTCGGACGCTGTGCGTAAATCATAAGCTGCTCGTTGTAGGGGTACTTGTAAAGCCTGTCTCTTATACACATCTGACGCTGCCGACGAACTCTAGGGTGTAG
>OWKP01000539.1_pt1 | contig 28660 bp, 20 predicted proteins | sample 1732991 | NCBI WGS metagenome assembly OWKP01 (sample SAMN05065777, study PRJEB22554) | human gut metagenome | biome: ENVO:2100002; feature: ENVO:00000062; material: ENVO:00002003 | host: Homo sapiens | place: USA
GCAAAATCAAATACTGATACATTATGTGTGGAATAGTAGGCTATATAGGTCAAAGAAAAGCCTACCCCATTCTTATCAAAGGTTTGAAGCGGTTGGAGTACCGCGGATACGATAGTGCAGGGGTAGCATTAATCAGTGATGACCGACAACTGAACGTGTATAAGACGAAAGGAAAGGTCTCGGATTTAGAAACTTTCGTTACTCAAAAAGATATTTCCGGTAGTATAGGTATTGCACATACCCGCTGGGCTACACATGGAGAACCTTGTTCCGTTAACGCTCATCCTCATTATTCCTCTTCCGAAAGATTCGCTCTTATTCACAACGGTATCATTGAAAATTACGCCGCCCTTAAAGACAAACTCCAAGCCAAAGGCTATACTTTTAAAAGTAGTACCGACACCGAGGTACTGATACAACTCATAGAATACATTCAGGTTATAAACCGCATCGATTTACTGACTGCCGTGCAACTGGCTTTGCAGGAGGTTATCGGTGCATATGCCATTGCCGTGCTCGACAGGGAGAATCCTGATGAGATTATTGCTGCGCGCAAAAGCAGTCCGTTGGTGGTGGGTATCGGGCAGGATGAATTCTTCTTGGCATCCGATGCCACTCCGATTGTGGAATATACGGACAAGGTGGTCTATCTGGAAGATGAGGAGATAGCCGTTATTCGTTGTGGGGAGAAACTGAAAGTGGTGAATCTCAAGAATGTGGAGTGCCCGCACGAGGTAAAGACGGTGGCGCTCAATCTCGGTCAGTTGGAGAAGGGCGGTTATCCGCATTTCATGTTGAAGGAGATTTTTGAGCAACCCGATTGTATTCACGACTGTATGCGCGGACGCATTAATCTGGAGGGTACTAACGTGGTGCTTTCCGCCATTATAGATTATAAGGAACGTCTGCTTGCTGCCAAACGTTTTGTAATTGTGGCTTGTGGCACGTCGTGGCACGCTGCGCTTATAGGCAAACATCTGATAGAGAGTTTCTGCCGCATTCCGGTGGAAGTGGAGTATGCTTCGGAATTTCGTTACCGGGACCCGGTGATTGACAGTAGTGATGTGGTGATTGCCATTTCGCAAAGCGGGGAGACAGCCGATACGCTGGCTGCCATAGAACTTGCCAAAAGCCGTGGTGCATTTATATATGGCATCTGTAATGCTATCGGTTCGAGTATTCCGCGCGCTACGAATACGGGGTCTTACATTCATGTAGGGCCGGAAATAGGTGTGGCGTCCACCAAAGCCTTTACAGGTCAGGTAACTGTGCTCACCATGTTGGCATTGACTCTTGCACGGGAGAAGCGTACGATTGATGAAACGCAATACCTCGCCATAGTGAGGGAACTCGGACAGATTCCCGGAAAGATGAAAGAGGTGCTGAAGCTGAACGACCGTATAGCGGAGCTTTCCAAAATCTTCACTTACGTACACAATTTTATCTATCTGGGACGCGGTTACAGTTATCCCGTAGCGTTGGAAGGCGCTTTGAAGCTGAAAGAAATCTCGTACATCCATGCGGAAGGCTATCCGGCCGCCGAAATGAAGCATGGGCCTATTGCTTTGATAGATGCGGAAATGCCGGTGGTGGTCATTGCCACACAGAACGGATTGTACGAAAAAGTACTGAGCAATATACAGGAAATTAAAGCGCGCAAAGGCAGGGTGATAGCGATTGTTACCAAGGGAGATACGGTTATCGGTAAAATCGCTGACATTTGTATCGAACTTCCCGAAACAATGGAATGTCTTGACCCGTTAATAACTACGGTTCCCTTGCAACTGCTCGCTTATCACATAGCCGTATGTAAAGGCATGGATGTAGACCGACCGCGTAATCTTGCCAAGTCGGTAACGGTGGAATGACCGGAAGCGGATGATGTGTATGGGTAAAACAGACAATGCGTTTGCCCTTGACAGATGATATGTTCTCAGAACATAAATAACGCGTTTTTAAAAGAAGTAATTACTCATTAGTAAATATATAAATGGAACAACTGAAGCATGAATGTGGCGTTGCCATGATACGCCTGCTGAAACCGCTGGAGTATTACGAAGAAAAGTACGGTACATGGATGTACGGGCTGAACAAGCTTTACCTTCTCATGGAGAAACAGCACAACCGGGGGCAGGAAGGAGCCGGACTGGCTTGCGTGAAACTGGAAGCGAACCCCGGCGAGGAATATATGTTCCGCGAACGGGCGCTCGGTTCGGGAGCTATTACCGAGATATTCGATACGGTGCAGAGCAACTTTAAAGACCTGACGAAAGAACAACTGCACGACGCCGGTTATGCAAAGCGTGTGCTTCCTTTCGCGGGAGAAGTGTATATGGGACATCTGCGTTATTCCACCACGGGGAAGTCGGGCATCTCGTACGTGCATCCGTTTCTCAGGAGAAACAACTGGCGTGCCAAGAACCTTGCCCTGTGCGGCAACTTCAACATGACGAACGTGGATGAAATCTTTGCACGCATCACCGCTATCGGCCAGCATCCTCGCAAGTATGCCGATACATATATCATGCTGGAACAGGTGGGGCACCGGCTCGACCGCGAAGTGGAACGCCTCTTCAACCTTGCCGAAGCCGAAGGGCTGACGGGTATGGGCGTCACGCATTATATCGAAGACCATATAGACCTTGCCAACGTGTTGCGCACCTCGAGCAAAGAGTGGGACGGAGGCTATGTGATGTGCGGGCTTACCGGGAGCGGTGAGACATTCGCCGTCCGGGACCCCTGGGGCATCCGCCCTGCATTCTGGTATCAGGATGATGAAATAGCCGTGCTCGCCAGCGAACGTCCTGTGATACAGACCGTACTCAACGTTTCCGCTGACAGCATCAAGGAGCTGCAACCGGGACAAGCCGTCCTTATCAACAAATCCGGTAAGCTCCGTACGGTGCAAATCAATAAGCCGCGTGAGGTGAAACCTTGTTCCTTCGAGCGTATCTATTTCAGTCGCGGCAGTGACGTGGACATCTATAAGGAACGTAAACTATTGGGTGAGAAGTTGGTGCCTAACATCCTGAAAGCCATTGATAAGGATATAGACCATACCGTCTTTTCCTTCATACCGAATACGGCTGAAGTGGCCTTCTACGGAATGTTGCAGGGACTGGACGACTACCTCAACGAGGAGAAAGTCCGGCAGATTGCCGCTTTGGGACATAATCCCAGCCACGATGAGTTGGAGCGTATCCTGTCCCGTCGCATACGAAGCGAAAAGGTAGCCGTCAAAGACATCAAGCTGCGTACTTTCATCGCCGAGGGCAACAGCCGTAATGACCTTGCCGCCCATGTGTACGACATCACTTACGGCAGCCTTGTGCCCGGTGTGGACAATCTGGTTATCATAGACGACAGCATTGTGCGCGGCACTACCTTGAAACAAAGCATAATCGGCATCCTCGACCGCCTCAACCCGAAGAAGATTGTAATCGTAAGTTCCTCGCCGCAAGTGCGCTATCCCGACTATTACGGTATCGACATGGCGAAGATGAGCGAATTCATTGCTTTCAAAGCCGCCATCGAGCTGCTGAAAGAGCGTGAGATGCGCGATGTCATCGAATCCGCCTACCGCAAATCCAAGGAGCAAGCGGGGCTGCCCAAGGAGCAGATGGTGAACTACGTAAAGGAAATCTATGCTCCCTTTACCGATGAAGAGATTTCCGCCAAGATGGTGGAACTCCTGACCCCGAAAGGCACGAAGGCCAAGGTGCAGATTGTATATCAGCCTCTTGAAGGCTTGCATGAAGCTTGTCCGCGGCACCGGGGCGACTGGTACTTCAGCGGTGACTATCCCACGCCGGGAGGTGTGAAGTTGCTGAACGCGGCATTTATTAATTACATAGAACAAGTATATCAATTCTGAATATGAGAAATGTAACTTTAATCCTTGACGACGGGAGCCGCTTCTGCGGTAAGTCGTTTGGCTATGAAAAGCCGGTAGCGGGAGAGGTGGTTTTCAACACGGCCATGTCGGGTTATCCCGAAAGCCTGACCGACCCTTCGTACGCCGGCCAGTTGATGACGCTCACTTATCCGTTGGCGGGCAACTACGGTGTACCGCCTTTCACCATCGAGCCAAACGGGCTGCCTACATTCATGGAGAGTGAACACATCCATGCCGAAGCCGTTATCGTAAGTGACTATTCCGAAAATTACAGCCATTGGAATGCCGTGGAAAGCCTCGGCGACTGGCTGAAGCGTGAGCAAGTACCGGGCATTACAGGCATCGATACCCGCGAATTGACTAAAGTACTGCGCGAGCACGGCGTGATGATGGGGAGAATAGAGTTTAATGAAGAATCGGGGCGGAAGGATGAAGAATTGCCGGCAGCGGTGTACGAGGGTGTGAACTACGTGGACCGCGTGAGCTGCAAGGAAATCATCCATTACCTGCCCGACGGCACTTCCACTCGTAGCGCAGCCCATTCTTCATTCCTCATTCCTCATTCTTCATTCAAAAAGGTTGTTCTTGTGGACTGCGGTGTCAAGACCAACATTATCCGTTGTCTGCTGAAACGGAATGCGGAGGTCATTCGCGTTCCTTGGAATTACGATTTCAACGGGCTGGAGTTCGATGGCCTGTTCATCTCCAATGGACCTGGCGATCCCGACACCTGTGATGTCGCCGTACAGAATATCCGCAAGGCGATGCAGAACGAAAAGCTGCCTATCTTCGGTATCTGTATGGGTAACCAATTACTCTCCAAAGCCGGAGGAGCCAAGATATACAAGCTGAAATACGGACATCGCAGTCATAATCAGCCGGTGCGCATGGTGGGTACGGAACGCTGCTTCATCACCTCGCAGAATCATGGCTATGCGGTGGACAACAATACGTTGGGCGAAGACTGGGAACCGCTTTTCATCAATATGAATGACGGCTCCAACGAGGGTATTCGCCATAAGCGCAATCCCTGGTTCTCCGCGCAGTTTCATCCCGAAGCTGCCAGCGGACCGACGGATACGGAGTTCCTGTTCGATGAGTTCGTGAAGTTGCTATAAGGGTTTGACAGGTATCGAAATGTGGTTTGATATACGTCAAAACTTCGTTTGATGTACATCAAAAAAGATTCGGATGCCTGTGAAAACCGATTGTTGGTATAATCAAATTTAGACAAATGAAAGAAAACAATATAAAGAAAGTCCTGTTGCTTGGTTCCGGCGCACTGAAAATCGGTGAGGCGGGAGAGTTTGACTATTCCGGCTCGCAGGCGCTCAAGGCATTGAAAGAAGAAGGTATCCATACCGTACTTATCAACCCGAACATCGCTACGGTGCAGACCTCTGAAGGTGTGGCCGACCAGATTTACTTCCTGCCCGTTACCCCTTATTTCGTGGAGAAAGTTATCGAGAAAGAACGCCCCGACGGCGTTATGCTCGCTTTTGGCGGACAGACGGCGTTGAACTGCGGCGTGGAGCTTTACAAGAAGGGTGTTTTTGAGCAATACGGTGTAAAGGTGCTCGGTACTCCCGTGCAGGCTGTCATAGATACGGAAGACCGTGAGATATTCGTCCGGAAGCTGGATGAAATTAATGTAAAGACCATTCAGAGCGAGGCTGTGGAGAATGCCGAAGATGCCCGTCGCGCCGCTGCGGAACTGGGTTATCCGGTGATAGTGCGTGCAGCCTATGCGCTGGGCGGACTGGGGTCGGGCTTCTGCGACAATGAGGAAGAATTGAATGTGCTGGTGGAAAAGGCTTTCTCCTTCTCTCCGCAAGTATTGGTGGAGAAATCCTTGCGCGGCTGGAAAGAAGTGGAGTATGAGGTGGTACGCGACCGTTTCGACAACTGCATAACGGTCTGCAATATGGAGAACTTCGACCCGCTGGGCATCCACACAGGGGAATCTATCGTGATTGCTCCGTCGCAGACATTAAGCAATACGGATTATCACAAACTGCGTGAACTGGCTATCCGCATCATCCGCCATATCGGTATTGTGGGCGAGTGCAATGTACAGTATGCCTACGACCCGGAAAGCGAAGACTATCGTGTAATAGAGGTAAATGCCCGCTTGAGCCGTTCGTCTGCACTTGCCTCTAAGGCAACGGGTTATCCGCTCGCTTTCGTAGCCGCCAAACTCGGATTGGGCTACGGGCTTTTCGACCTGAAGAATTCCGTTACCAAGACTACCAGCGCATTCTTTGAGCCGGCGCTGGACTATGTGGTTTGTAAGATTCCCCGTTGGGATTTGGGCAAGTTTCATGGCGTAGATAAGGAACTGGGTTCAAGCATGAAGTCTGTCGGCGAGGTCATGGCTATCGGACGTACTTTTGAAGAAGCTATTCAGAAGGGGTTGCGCATGATAGGACAGGGGATGCATGGCTTTGTGGAGAACAAGGAGCTGGTTATCCCCGATATCGATAAAGCGCTCCGAGAGCCTACGGACAAGCGTATCTTTGTCATCTCCAAGGCTTTTCGTGCCGGATATACCGTAGAACAGGTGCATGGATTGACAAAGATAGACCGCTGGTTCTTGGAGAAGCTGATGAATATAATGAACACCAGCAAGGAACTGCACGAGTATTCGGAAGCTGTCTGCCATTCAACAGCCGCCTGTCATTCGGAGCGCAGCGGCGACTCTCTGTCCCTTGCGCTTTCAAAGGAGCAGTTTCTTCACTCCGTCCGGAATGACAAAACAGCGCGGGAGCTGTTGCGCAAGGCCAAGATACAGGGCTTCTCCGATTTGCAGATAGCCCGCGCTCTCGGTTTGGAACGCTATATGGATAGCGAGGACGGCATACTTGCCATACGTGCGTTGCGCAAGAGCATGGGTATTCTGCCCGTAGTGAAACAAATAGATACCCTTGCCGCCGAATATCCCGCGCAGACCAACTATCTGTATTTGACGTATAGCGGCATTGCCAATGATGTGCATTACCTGGGCGACCGTAAGTCTATCGTTGTACTCGGTTCGGGCGCGTATCGCATCGGCTCCTCGGTAGAGTTCGACTGGTGCGGTGTACAGGCATTGAACACTATCCGCAAGGAGGGCTATCGCAGCGTGATGATTAATTACAATCCCGAAACCGTATCCACGGACTACGATATGTGCGACCGCCTCTATTTCGACGAACTCACCTTCGAGCGTGTCATGGACATCCTCGAGCTGGAAAATCCGCATGGGGTAATCGTTTCTACGGGCGGCCAGATACCGAACAACCTTGCCATGCGTCTTGATGCGCAGAATGTGCCCATCCTCGGCACAAGCGCCAAGAGCATTGACAACGCCGAAGACCGGGACAAGTTCTCCGCCATGCTGGACCGTATCGGTGTAGACCAACCCGAATGGCGGGCGCTTACTTCACTGGAAGACATCAACGCTTTTGTCGATAAGGTGGGATTCCCGGTGTTGGTTCGTCCCAGTTACGTGCTATCCGGTGCGGCAATGAACGTTTGCTCCAATCAGGAAGAGCTGGAACGCTTCTTGCAGTTGGCGGCAAACGTATCGAAGAAGCATCCGGTAGTCGTGAGCCAGTTCATAGAGCATGCCAAGGAAGTGGAAATGGATGCCGTAGCGCAGAATGGGGAAATCATTGCGTATGCTATCAGCGAGCATATAGAGTTTGCCGGTGTACATTCCGGCGATGCCACTATCCAGTTTCCGCCGCAGAAGCTTTATGTGGAGACGGTACGTCGCATCAAGCGTATCAGTCGGGAGATTGCCCGGGAACTGAATATCTCCGGTCCGTTCAATATTCAGTATCTCGCCAAGGACAACGACATCAAGGTGATTGAATGTAACCTGCGTGCCAGCCGTTCGTTCCCGTTCGTAAGCAAGGTACTTAAAATCAACTTTATCGAACTGGCTACGAAAGTGATGCTCGGCATTCCTGTACAGAAGCCGGACAAGAACCTCTTCGACCTCGATTACGTAGGAATCAAGGCCTCTCAGTTCTCCTTCAACCGCCTGCAAAAGGCAGACCCTGTACTGGGTGTGGATATGGCGTCTACGGGCGAAGTGGGGTGTATAGGCAGTGACACTTCCTGTGCCATTCTCAAGGCGATGCTCTCTGTCGGTTATCGTATTCCGCAAAAGAACATCCTGCTCTCTACCGGTACTCCGAAACAGAAGGTGGATATGCTTTCCGCAGCCCGTATGCTTCAGAAGAAAGGATATAAACTGTTTGCCACCGGTGGTTCAAGCAAGTTTCTTACGGAGAATGGTGTGGAGAATACCCGCGTCTATTGGCCGAGCGAACCCGATATGCAGCCGCAGGCACTCGAAATGCTGCACAAGAAAGAAATTGATATGGTGGTGAATATTCCAAAGAACCTCACCGCGGGCGAGTTGGACAACGGCTACAAGATACGCCGTGCCGCTATCGACCTCAATATTCCGCTGATTACGAACGCACGTCTGGCAAGCGCCTTTATCAATGCGTTCTGTACGATGACACCGGATGATTTGGCTATCAAGTCTTGGGAGGAGTATAAATAACAGTCCATTACTGTTTGTTTCTTTTCAGGTACGGATTTCACGGAAAGAGGATAAAGTAAATCCGTGTAATCCGTGCCTGAAAGAAATCATCCGGTGTATTTTGGCTTCTTGTTTTTATAATAATCGTTATTTCAGCAGCGTACCCGTCGCCTTTAAATAAGCGACATAGTTCAAGTACAGCCGGAAATGTGTATCTACTTTGGTTTCGTACGCTTGCTGCCACATGGCTTGCGCTTCCAGATGGTCGGACAGTGTTTCCAGTCCCACATCATATTGGCTGCGGCTCACTCTCATATTCTCTTCCGCCTGTTGCAGGGAACGTTCGGCGATGGAGCTTTCCAGCCGGGCTTCATCGAGGTTGTTGGCGGCTTGTGTAAGTTCCAGTAACATCTGTTCGTTCATATTCTCCTGTTCAAGGCGGGTTTGTTCCAGTTTGGCTTTGGCCGCACGTACTTTGCCGGTACGTTCGCCGAAATGGAAAAGAGGTACGCTTACGTTCAGGAGAACGGAGAAACTGCCCTTATCAAACAAATTCTGATTGTTCACTTCCAAGCCGTGAATATAGTCGTATGAACCTTTTACACCGATTTGGGGCAGTAACTCGCTGCGGTTTAACTTAACCTGTTGCTTGGCAATGGCTACTTGCTGATTCAGTATGGCATATTCGGGACGGGCGGAGATATCCGATATCTGCAGTTGGATGTCCTGTTCCACTTCGGGAAAACTGTCGGAAGTCTGTATGTCCGTGCCCAAAGGCTTGCCGATGTAATGGCAGAGATTCATGGTTGCCAGACGGAGCGTATTGCCGGCCTTGCGGATATTGAGTTCGCTCTCATTCAGTTTTACCTGCACTTTCAGCACATCGTTCCGGGGCTTCAGACCATGCTTATGGGCGCTCTCAACATTCTTCATCAATTCTATAAGCACGGCGTTGTACTTCTCGGCCACTTTCTTCATCTCTTTGGCTTTGATGACCTGCGCATAGGCTTGGTCTGTTTTCACGATAACCTCCGAGGCTGTCAGCGTTTCGTTCATCCGCGCCATTTCTTTGCCCAATAAAGACATCTTGTAGGCCGCACGAATCTTGCCGCCCATATACAGCGGCTGTTCTATTTGTACACCGCCCATATATACCATGCCTATCTTATAGTTCAGGTCTACTCCGGGGAAATAGGCGAAACCGTTGTTGGGCAGAAACTGTCCTGCGGCATCGGGCAGAAAAGTGGGCAGATTGCCGCCGGCTATGCCGAAGCTGCCGTCCGCCGTACTGTAAATACCCGTTCCGCTGAGGGTGAAGTTGGGGAAGAAATTACCTTTGTAACTCTTTGCGGTGTAGCGCGCGCTTTCCGTTTGCTTGGCGGAGGCCGCCATTTCTTTATTGTATTTCAACGCCATTTCCCTGCATTGCTCCAAGGTAAGCGTCTCCTGTGCGGAGATACCGGCAGAGAACAGCAGAGAGGTGAGGATGATTATTTTCTTTTTCATCATTGTTCGTTTTTTATATGAAAGAATAATGCGTACAGGATGGGGATGAAGAGGAGCGTTATCAGCGTTCCGAATGTAAGGCCGCCCATAATGGAAGCCGCCAGTGAACCGAACATGGCATCGGGCAGCAGCGGTATCATGCCTAAAATGGTAGTCAGTGCCGCCATTGTCACAGGACGGAGACGGCTTTGGGCGCTGTCCACCAATGCCGTAATCGGTTCTATCCCCTGATTCAGTTGAAGAGTGATTTCATCCATTAGCACGATGCCGTTCTTGATGAGCATACCTATCAGTCCCAGTGTGCCCACAATCGCTACGAAGTTGAACGTTTTACCCGTAAGCAACATCACCGCCACCACTCCCACAAGAATCATGGGGAGACAACAGAAGATGATAATCGGTTTGCGGTAGTCCTTGAACAGCATAATCAGGATGGCAATCATCAGTATGATAGCCAGCGGGAAGTTCTTGAATAAATATTTCATGGACTGGTCGCTTGCATTCTTTTCTCCTTGCCAATGCAGGGTGTAGCCGTCGGGCAATTCTATCTGCTCTATCTTTCGTGCAATGGTTTGCCGCGCTTTTTCCGTTTCTATGCCGGGAGCGGGCGAGCATTGCACACGCTGGCTGCGCTGTCCGTTGTAGCGTGGCACTACGGGATCTTCCCAACGGATGTCTATGCTCTTGCTGATTTGTTTCAGCGGAGTACTGCCCATGAGGCTTTCCACCAGCTCTTCTTTGCTCAGGGTACCGGCTTTCAGCTTGACCATGGTTTCTTCATTCAGCAGTCCGTTCAGAGAGGGAAGGGCGGAGAATACCTGTGTGTTGCCCAAATCTTCTATCGGCCGCCCTTGCTCGTCCAGACATTTCAGATAGATATTGTCGCGGTGTATGCCTTCGTAGAAAGAGCCGATAGGTATGCCGCCGTTTACGGAAAGGAGAGACATGCTTACGTCGTTACGGCTGAGGCCTGATGCCCGGGCTGCCGCCTGATCGTATTCAATGGAAAGTACAGGTATCTGCGGTTCCCAGTCGGTGGTGATGAGACATACTTCCGGGGTATTCTCCATAATGCTCCGTACACTGTCCGCCAACTGATGCAGCACGGCGGGATCAGGCCCCATGAATTGAGCTTCGATGGGGTACTTCTTGAACATCAGGTTGTAGCGTTTCAGTTTCACGTAGGCATCGGGATAATGCCGTGTCAGGTAGCCCTGTATTTCATCCATATTGTCTACCAGGGCGTCCGGTGAGGTGAAGTCGATAATCAGCTCGCCGTAAGACAGCGACGGATTGGCGATGCTGCGCACCAGATTGTAACGCCCCGGTGTGCCGCCTATGGAAGCGGTGACGTGGGTAATCTCCTTGCGTGTTTTCAGATAGGCTTCTATCTCCCTTAAATCTCTTGCCACACGGGTGGAGTTATTGCCCTCGGGCAATTTGTATTCCATATATAACTGGTCGTACACCATATCCGGGAAGAACCCCTGACGCATATATCCGTAACCGAATATGGAAAGCCCTAACAGAGCCGCCATTGCCAGTACAAAGCTCCAACGGTGTGCCAGTCCGAAATATAGGGCGGTGCGCAACAAGGCATAGGTACGCCCTTTGTATTCACGTTTTCCGGTAGCGCTGACTTCTACTGTGGGGTACAGCCTGCGATTGGCCATTAGGGGTACGTGCACCAATGCCAGTACCCAGCTTAGCAGCAGGGAGACAGCCAGCACAATGAAAAGGTCGCGGGTGTACACTCCGGCGGTGTCCGGTGACATGAAGATGGGAAGAAAGGCGATGATGGCTATCAGGGTGGCTCCCAGCAGAGGCATCGCTGTCTGGCGGCCGATGGCGGTCATGGCTTCCATACGGCTCTTCCCGGCTTTCAGGTCTACCAATATGCCGTCCACGATGACGATGGCGTTATCCACCAGCATACCCATGGCCAGCACGAAGGCGGCCAGCGATACACGCTGCATGGTTCCGCCCGCCGTTTGCAGGAACAGGAAGGAGCCGAATACGGTGACAACCAGACTGATTCCGATAATGACTCCGCTCTTGAATCCCATAGCCAGCATCAGAATGACTACAACGATAATGACGGATTCAATCAGGTTGATTACGAAAGTTCCCAAAGAAGCTCCTACACGCTCCGGCTGATAGAACACTTTGTGGCACTCTACACCGGCGGGCAGGCGGTTTTCTTTCAGCTGCGCCAGTTTCTTCTCTACGGCGGCGCCGACTTTTACAATATCCGATCCGCTGGCGGCCGCGACAAGAATGCCTTGCGCCCGTTCGCTGTCGAAGAACAGTTCGTTGCGGGTGGGTTCTTCGTATCCTTTTTCGATACGGGCAATGTCGCGCATACGGAGTTGGTCGTCGTCATGTCCCTGAATCAGCATATTGCCTATGTCTTCTACCGTCTTGAATTTATCGCTGACAGTGACGCGGATGCGGTTGTCTCCGTTGTCGTAATAACCGCTGTATGTAGTCTTGTTCTGTCCGTTCAGGGTAGTGAGAACTTCGGCGGGTTTCACGCCGAGGTTTGCCATGCGGTCTTGCAACAGGGAGATGTTGATACATTCGGGACGTTTGCCGTACAGCTCCACCCGGTCTACGTCTTCCATGTCACTGATTTCCCGCTTGATGAGTTCGGCATAGTCGGACAGTTCACGGTCGGACAGTCCGTCGCCTGTCAGTGCATAGAACATTCCGTACACATTGCCGAAATCATCTTTGACGATAGGAGTACCCGCTCCGTCGGGAAGCAGGGCGCAAGCGTCGTGTACCTTGCGGCGCAACATGTCCCAGCATTGCTCCACCTCTTCATCCCGGGTGGTAGTGGTCAGTTCTACCTGTATCAGCGAAAGGTCGTTGTAAGAGTAGCTTTCCACATTGTCTATGTTTCCCATGCTGCGGATGCTCTTTTCCAGCACATCCGTCACTTCCAATTCCACTTGGTGGGCGGATGCTCCCGGATATGTGGTCACCACCATGGCAAGTTTCACTTTAATTTCCGGGTCTTCCAGTTTACTCATCTGGTAGCAGGAGAGAATTCCGCCGATAAGTAGCACCGTCACCAGAAAATAGATAAGGTTACGGTTCTTAAATGCCCATTTACTTATATCCATATAACTGATATTTTAGATGTAAATCAATGTTACAACAGTCCGCCGATATTTGTCTTACTGGCAGCGGGCAGAGGTTTTACGGTTTCTCCGTTCTGTATGTGGTGTATTCCGGCGGACACGACCAGTTCTCCGGGTTTCAGTTCATCGGATGTGATGATGCAGCGTCCGTCACTCATCAGGCGCACTATGGTTACTTCGCGGCGGCTCACCTTATTGTCGGACGGGGTGTATACAAATACACCGGCCTTGCCGTCTTTCTGCAGAATGGCATTGCAGGGTACGGACATACTGTGGGCATCGTCACTATCGCAACGAATGGTAACCATTGTATTCATGCCGGGCGAAGGAACGGGCTGTTTGTCCGCAACCAGTTGCAGGCGCATGGTGTACAGTTGGTTTGCATTGGCTTTGGGAGTGACGCTGATAAGCTTCAACGGGTAACTCCGGTCCGGATAAATGTCGAATGTGCAGTGATATTGGTTGAATTGCTCACGCCGGATATATTCGGCTGCAGGCAGATTTATCTCTACTTCCGGTGCACCGCCACTAATCATGGACAGGACAGGCATGCCGGCGCCTATTGTCTCGTGCGCTTCAAACAGACGTTTTTGTATATAGCCGTTGAAGGGAGCGTAAAGGCGGGTGTAACCCAGCAGGTCTTTGTGGTGCTGATATTTGGCGGTGATTTGTTTCAGTCCGTACACAGCCTTGTCGTTGGCGCTGGGAGTAGTCCCGTTCTCTTTGTACAGGGCCATTACGCGTTCCGCTTCCGCTTTTATCTGTTTGTATTCGGCTTCTGTGGCATCCAGTTGTACTTGGTAGTCCGTCGGGTCCAGTTCGGCAAGCAACTGTCCCGCTTGTACACGGGCGCCGTCTTTTACATATATCTTCCGGATAGTTCCGCTTACCCTGAATGCGAGGCTGATGTCCTGTGCCGCTTTTACCTTTCCGGGATATTGCAGATAGGTCTGTCCGTTGGCGGAAGTAACCGTATCTATTTTTACAGTCTGGTATTCTCTTGCATCTTTCGTGCTACTGTTGCAGGATGCAAGTAAGCATGTGGTAATGCTCGCTAAAACCCAATAAATTCGTTTCATAATTTACAGTATATTAGTTTTGTGACAAAACTACTCAGTAACCGCTATATAGAAAAGGTTTATAAGGTCTATAAACTGTTCTGTTTATGACATCCTGATAAGGAAAAACAGACCATTTCCGGTTTATTATGTTTTCTGGTATTCGGCAGGCGTCATTCCCGTCATTCTCTTGAAGAATTTCGAGAAGAAAGACGGATTGGGAAAATTCAATTCATCCGATATTTGGAAGATTAGCAGGTCGCTGTGCTTCAGCAGCACTTTTGCTTCGAGAACAACGGATTGGTTGATCCATTGCATTACCGTCTGTCTGCTTGCCTCACGTATAATGGTGCTCAGATAATGAGGGGTCAGGCATAGTTTGTCGGCATAGAAGTTGACGGAACGTTCTTGCTTGCTATGTTCGTTTACAAGGGCTATGAAACGGCGGAATATTTCTTCCCGGCGCGAGAGGCGCAGGGGAGTGGTTGTGCGCGTTTGCTCGTAAGTATACTTAAGATTGTAAAGCAGGGAAATGATGAAGTGCTGTACGGTTTCACGACGGTAGGGCGAGGAATGGAGTATATTCCACAGCAGGGTAAAAAACATCTCCGCCTGTGTCCATTCTTCCTCATTAAGTGACAGTACGATACCGTTTCTCGTGTAAGTTTCCGACAGGATAGAACCGGGCAGGGCAGGCAGAAAATTGCAGGCGGGCACTATGACTTGAAAATCGTAGTCGGGACTGATTTCAAGTAATTCTATCAGGGAGTTGTCGGGGATTATAATAATTTGATGAGCGGATACTTCGTATTCGATAAGGTTGATGGAGATTCGCCCTGTTCCTTGCAGAATACGGATGATTCGTCCTTCTTTGGCACGATAGGGCTGTCCGGTATGGAACAACTTGCTTCCCATTTGTATGAAACTGATAACCATACCCAAATCATCGTTTATAAAGCGATATTCCAGGTGGTTGATGATGTCCAGCTTATAACGGATATCATCGAATGCAACGCTTATAGGTCTGTTCTTTTCCATGTTTATAAATAGTAAGTAATTCAGTGGCAAAGATAATAAAGTATTCATATTGTTTGCCTTTTTCTACAAAAAAGCCGTACTATTGGAACATCTTTGCCAACAAATAGGTTGTAAGCATACTAAGTTATGCGTCTATCTTTGCATTGTGCTAAATAAATAAGATACAGATATGGATATGAAACAAGTAATTCTCTCTTTAACCTTTCTTCTTACGGCTACGTTGGCTCACGCCCAGCTTACTTTGGATGAGTGCCAACGTCAGGCGCAGGTTAATTATCCGTTGGTACGCCGGTACGGACTGATAGAAAAGGCACGTGAGTATGACCTTTCCAATGCCGGAAAGGGATATCTGCCCCGGTTCTCTTTGTCGGGCAAGGCTACGTATCAAAGTGATATAACGCAACTTCCCGTCGAAATACCGGGTATCAATGTAAAGACCGCTCCCAAAGACCAGTACCAGGTGATGCTTGAATTGCAGCAAACCATTTGGGACGGTGGGGATATCCGTAACAGGAAACGTCTGACACGTGCGGCATCGGATGTGGACATGGAAAAGCAGAATGTGGATATGTACGCGTTGAACGACCGCGTCAACCAGTTGTTTTTCGGTATCCTGTTGCTGGACGAACAGCTGAAGCAGAACCAACTTTTGCAGGATGATTTGGGAAGAACGCACAAGCAAGTATCAAACTATATAATAAACGGTATAGCCACTCAAAGCGATTTGGATGCCGTCAGTGTGGAACAACTGAATGCCAAACAACGCCGCATCGAGCTGGAAACATCGCGTCAGGCATACCTAAACATGCTTTCCGCTTTTATGGGACAGGAAATCCCTTCCGGAACTACTTTGCGGAAGCCCGTACTGGAAGATACGGGTAGTATGGCAAACGGAATGAATAACCGTCCCGAGCTTCGCCTTTTTGAGGCTCAGGGAGAACAGCTCAGAGTACAGGAATCTACGCTGAATGCAAGGGTAATGCCCCGTTTCGGGCTTTTTGTACAGGGTGCTTATGGCAATCCGGGTTTGAATATGCTGAAAGATGAATTTGATGCATATTATGTGGCAGGTATACGTATGTCATGGAACTTCGGCAGTCTGTATACTCTAAAGAATGACCGCCGCAGGATAGACAACAGCCGCCGGCAGATAGAAACCGGCAGAGACGTGTTTCTCTTCAATACCCGTTTGCAGGCTACGCAGCAGGATGCGGGTGTATGGTCCATGCGCAGGCAAATGGCGAATGACGATGAAATCATCCGTTTACGTGAGAATATCCGCCGTTCAGCCGAAGCCAAAGTAGAGAACGGGACGCTGACCGTCACCGATATGCTCCGTGAGATAACCAATGAAAATCTGGCGCGCCGTACCAAGGCATTGCATGAAGTGCAGCTGTTGATGAATATCTGGCAGTTGAAATATACTTTAAATAATTGAGACTTTAGAATTGACAGTAACAATAAAATCCTATAATATGAAATCATTTAAATTATTGCCGGTATTGTTCCTTCTTGGCGCTTGCAGTAGCGGCACACCCGAATATGACGCTACGGGAACTTTTGAAGCTACCGAGGTTATAGTCTCTGCCGAAGCGTCCGGAAAGATACTCGGTTTGGATGTGGAAGAAGGTACGACCTTGAAAGCCGGACGGGAAGTCGGCATCATCGACACGGTTCAGCTCTATCTGAAAAAACTCCAGCTGGAAGCCAGCGCCAAGTCTGTGGAAGGGCAACGCCCCGATATTCTGAAACAGGTGGCGGCAACCAAAGAACAAATTCTTCAGGCGCAACGCGAGCGTGACCGTGTGGCCAATCTGCTTCGTGTAGGTGCGGCTAATCAGAAGCAATTGGATGACGCCGAATCGCTACTTAAAGTACTCCGCAAACAACTTACCGCTCAAAACTCCACGCTGCGGAACAGTGACCAGAGCCTGACGTGGCAGAGCTCGTCGGTAGGTATCCAGGTCGCGCAGATGGAAGACCAGTTGAAGAAGTGCCATATCATTTCCCCGTTGACAGGAACTGTTCTTGCCAAATATGCAGAAGCGGGAGAACTGGCGGCACCGGGCACTCCGTTATTCAAGATTGCTGATATGGAACAGATTTATCTGCGCGCCTATATCACTTCCGAACAATTGTCCGAAGTGCAGCTGGGGCAGAAGGTGACAGTCTATTCCGATTATGGTAAAGATGTAAGGAAAGAATATCCTGGAATTGTCATTTGGATTTCGGACAGTTCCGAGTTTACTCCCAAGACGATTCTTACGAAAGATGAGCGTGCCAATTTGGTATATGCCATTAAAGTGGCTGTGAAAAATGACGGTATGTTGAAAATCGGAATGTATGGAGGAGTGGATTTTAACGACTGATAATGTATAGTTAGTATTTTGTAATTCATCATTCAACAACGTCATGAACTTTGCAGTAACTGTCGATAACGTCTTTAAGCGTTACGGCCGGGTGGAGGCCTTGCAAGGCGTCTCTCTCTCCGTCCGTCCGGGTGAACTTTTCGGAATCATCGGGCCTGACGGTGCGGGGAAAACGTCGCTGTTCCGCATTCTTACCACTTTGTTGCTTGCCGATGAGGGTAAGGCTACGGTATGTGGATTGGATACGGTGAAAGATTATAAGGCTATCCGCCAACGGGTAGGGTATATGCCCGGACGTTTCTCTCTCTATCAAGACCTGACGGTAGAAGAAAACCTGAGTTTTTTCGCTACGGTTTTTCATACTACCATTGAGGAGAATTATGATTTGGTGCGTGATATCTACCGACAGATAGAACCTTTTCGTACACGTCGTGCCGGAGCCTTGTCCGGTGGTATGAAGCAGAAGCTTGCCCTTAGTTGCGCGCTTATCCATAAGCCGGATATTCTTTTTCTGGATGAGCCTACTACGGGTGTAGACCCTGTTTCTCGCAAAGAATTTTGGGAAATGCTCCGCCGTCTCAAAGAACAGGGTATCACCATCATAGCCTCTACTCCGATTATCGACGAGGCACGCCAATGCGACCGTATTGCCTTTATCAATGAAGGCCGGATACATGGTATTGATACTCCCGGCCGTATTCTGAAACAATTTGCGGACATACTTTGTCCTTCGGGACTGTTACACGAGAAAGCGGATAACCGTGAGAATCATGTAATCGAAGTGGACGGACTGACCAAACGTTTCGGTACGTTTACGGCTGTCGACCATATTTCCTTCAAAGTACGCCAAGGTGAAATCTTCGGCTTTCTGGGTGCCAATGGAGCCGGTAAGACTACCGCTATGCGTATGCTCACAGGTTTAAGCCATCCTACGGACGGCAAAGCTTGTGTTGCAGGCTTTGATGTTGCCACCCAATCCGAAGCCGTGAAAAAGAACATCGGTTATATGAGTCAGAAGTTTTCCTTGTATGAAGATCTCAAAGTATGGGAAAATATCCGCCTTTTTGCCGGTATCTATGGGGTGCCCGAATCCGAGATTGCCTCGAGAACAGATGAATTGCTTCTACGTCTGGGACTGGAACAAGAGCGTGATACGCTCGTTAAGAATCTGCCGCTGGGGTGGAAACAGAAGCTCGCTTTTTCGGTCTCCATTTTTCATCATCCCAAGATTGTTTTTCTGGATGAACCTACGGGCGGTGTCGATCCTGCCACCCGCCGCCAGTTTTGGGAGTTGATTTATCAGGCTGCCGATCAGGGTATCACTGTTTTTGTCACAACCCATTTTATGGATGAGGCGGAGTATTGCGACCGTATTTCTATCATGGTGGACGGTGTAATCCGTGCGCTTGATACTCCCGACAGACTGAAACAACAGTTTGGAGCAGCTACCATGGACGATGTTTTTCAACAGTTGGCCCGTGAGGCTGTAAGAGCGGCCGATTGATACAGATATAAAATTCAAAACTGATTGTGATATAACCATGAAACAATTCATAGCTTTTGTCCGAAAAGAATTCTTTCACATCTTCCGCGACCGGCGTACGATACTGATTCTGTTGGGTATGCCCATTATGCAGATTATCCTTTTCGGTTTTGCCATCACTACGGAGGTAAAGAATGTGCGTGTTGCCGTTCTCGACCCTTCCAATGATGTCGTAACCCGGCGCATTATCGACCGTGTGGATGCCAGTGAGTATTTTACCGTTATCCGCCGTCTGCATTCCCCCGAAGAAGCAGACCGTTTTTTCAGGAGCGGGGATATTGATATGGCAATAGTCTTTAGCGAACGTTTCTCGGACAATCTCTATACCGGTGAGGCCGGAGTACAGATTATTTCCGATGCCACCGACCCCAATATGGCTACCATGCAGGCCGGATATGCCACAAATATTATCTCTATGACGGGACAGGAGATGCTTCCGCCCGGAGTACGCGCCTCTGCCATTGTGCCCCAGGTCAAGCTGCTTTACAATCCGCAAATGAAGAGTGCCTATAATTTTGTTCCCGGTGTTATGGGGCTTATCCTGATGCTGATTTGCGCAATGATGACTTCTATCTCCATAGTACGCGAAAAGGAAACGGGAACTATGGAAGTGCTACTGGTTTCTCCCGTAAAACCGCTGTTTATCATCCTTGCCAAAGCAGTGCCATACTTCGTTTTGTCATTTGTCAATCTGATAACGATTCTGTTGCTCTCTGTCTATGTCCTTCATGTGCCGGTTGCGGGCAGCCTGTTTTGGCTGATTGTAGTGTCATTGCTTTTTATTTTCGTATCATTGGCTTTGGGACTGCTCATTTCTACCGTAACCCGTACGCAGGTAGCCGCTATGCTGGTGTCCGGATTAATGCTGATGATGCCTACCATGCTGCTTTCGGGAATGATATTTCCTATCGAGAGCATGCCTGTTATTTTACGAGGTATTTCCACAGTGATTCCTGCGCGTTGGTATATTCAGGCGGTACGTAAATTGATGATAGAGGGGGTGGATATATCACTGGTGCTGACCGAAATCAGTATACTGACCGTTATGGCGGTATTTCTGATAACCGTTAGTTTCAAGAAATTCAAGAACCGGTTGGAATGATGCCGTTTCAATTGTGTTAAGTATATAAGATGTGTCATGACCGTAGAGTATAAACAGTAGTATCCTTATGATTAAATATCTGATAGAAAAAGAATTCAAGCAGCTGTTTCGCAACTCATTCTTGCCAAAGCTGATTTTCATATTCCCATGTATGATTATGATATTGATGCCTTGGGCTGCCAACTTGGAGATAAAGAATATCAATCTGAATATTGTGGATAATGACCATAGTGTTGTGTCACGCCGTTTGGTAGATAAGATCGGCGCTTCCACCTATTTTCGTCTGACAGCGCTTCCCGATACTTATGATGAGGCTTTGCTGGGTGTTGAAAAAGGTACGGCAGATGTCATTTTGGAGATTCCCCATGATTTTGAAAAAGATTGGATAAACGGTAAAGTGCCTCGTTTGCTTGTCGCAGCCAATGCTGTAAACGGAACAAAAGGAAGTTTGGGCGGCTCTTATCTGTCTTCTATCATCAGTGATTATGCCCGTGAATTAAGGTCGGAAACACCTGTTAGAACATTAGCGGGAAAACCGCTTCCCCGTATCGGCATCTCTACCTTGAATCTCTATAACCCCACTCTGAACTATAAGCTTTTCATGATTCCTGCACTTATGGTTATGTTACTGACATTGATTTGCGGTTTTCTTCCCGCCCTCAATGTAGTGGGAGAGAAAGAAGCGGGGACTATTGAACAAATCAATGTGACACCGGTCAATAAATTCACGTTTATCGCTGCCAAGTTGATACCTTATTGGTTGATAGGATTTGTGGTGCTTACCATTTGTTTTGTCCTTGCCTGGTTGCTTTATGGAATTTTGCCTGCCGGGCATTTTCTCACAATCTACGGTTTCGCACTGATATTTCTTCCGGTGGTTTCCGGTTTTGGCCTGGTTATATCCAATCATTCGTCAACGCTGCAGCAAGCCATGTTTGTCATGTGGTTTTTTATGCTCGTACTTATTTTAATGAGCGGTCTTTTTACTCCTATTCATAGTATGCCCGAATGGGCGCAATGGATTACCCGTATCAATCCGTTAAGGTATTTTGTAGAAGTAATGCGTACGATATATCTTCGCGGCGGTGGTTTCGCCGAGTTGCTTCCTCAACTGGGGGCTCTGCTTGCTTTTGCCGCAGTAGCCAATATCTGGGCGGTAAAAAGTTACAGAAAAAGCAATTGAAAAGGGGATACCGCCTTATTATTTCTATGACCTTTTTTATTACCTTTGCACGCTTAATAAACATCTTATACCAAAATGGACACACAAAACTCTTACCTCGCTTCAAAGCCGCATTATGAAATTCTTGACGGGCTTCGTGGTGTAGCTTCTGTAATGGTTGTCGCTTTCCATTTGTTGGAAGCACATTCTGGTGGTAGCCATTTGGAGCAACTTATCAATCACGGTTATTTGGCGGTGGATTTTTTCTTTATGCTTTCCGGTTTTGTTATCGGTTATGCTTATGACGACCGTTGGAATCGGATGAGTGTCGGTACTTTCTTCAAGCGGCGTATAATTCGTTTGCATCCTATGGTTATAGTGGGAAGCATTATAGGTGCGGTATTCTTCTATTTTCAGGAGTCACCATGTTTTCCGGCTATTCAGAACACATCGGTCGGAACCATGTTATTGGTGATGCTGTTGGGATGTACTTTGCTTCCGCTTCCTCTGAAGTGGGACATTCGCGGTTGGACGGAAATGCATCCGTTGAACGGACCGGCCTGGTCGCTCTATTACGAATACATAGGTAATATTCTTTATGCGCTGTTCATCCGCAAGTTCAATAAAACAGCTTTGTCCGTTTTGGTTTTGGTGGCGGGATGTTTTACGGTGCACCGTTGCCTAACTGCACCTATGGGAGATATTGTCGGTGGCTGGGCATTGAACTGGGAGCAGCAATATGTAGGGCTTGTCCGACTGATGTATCCTTTCTTTGGCGGATTGCTGTTATCCCGTTTAGGATGGCTGGTTCATATTAAAAAGCGGGCGTTCTGGTGGTGCAGTCTGATGATTGTGATAGTTATGGCTTTCCCCCGTTTGGGCGGTGAAAATCACTTCTGGATGAACGGGCTTTATGAAGCTTGCTGTATTCTTTTTATTTTTCCTGTGATTGTTTCTATGGGAGCGGGTGGCAAAGTGACCGGTAAACGCTCTACCGCTATATGCAAATTCCTGGGAGATATTTCGTATCCGGTATACATAACACATTTCCCGTTGGTATATACTTATACGGCTTGGGTATGCAACCATAATGCAACTATCGTAGAGAGTATTCCTTATATGATATTGACCTTTATCAGTGCTTTCATTCTTGCCTATGCCTGCTTGAAACTCTATGATGAGCCTGTGCGCAAATGGCTGACAGACCGTTTTCTGAAAGGAAAAAAGAAATAGTCAAAATACTGATCCGATACATGAATGCCCCGATGCAAAGATTTGCACCGGGGCATTCTCTAATTACCGATTACTTTATTTTACGTCAATGAATTTTTTAGTTTTTTCCTTTTCCTGCTCGGTGAATTTCGGCAGATTGATATTCAACACACCGTTTTCCACTTGAGCGGAAATCTTCTCTTTGTCGACGTCGTCCGGAAGGATCATTGTCTGTTGGAATTTGGAGTATGAGAACTCGCGACGCAGATAGCGACCTTCTTTCTTTTCATCTTTATTGCTCTCTTCCTTGTTTTCCGTTTTCTTCTCCATGCTGATGACCAGATTGTTTTCTTCATCGATATGTACGTTGAAGTCTTCTTTTGTCATTCCGGGAGCGGCCAACTCTACTTTGTATTCTTTTTCCGTTTCAAAAACGTTGATGGCTGGAGCGGTTGCATTGGCTTTTACCATCCAATCGTTATCAAAGAAATCGTTAAAGATACTTGGTAACCAATTCTGAGTTCTTCTTACAGGCATCATAATCATAGTCTCCTATCTTTTAAAAGTTATACATTCGGTTTATTCCGAACTTCGGTTCTCAACGCTTTTCAATGTCCGTCTTTCGGCTTTCATTATTTACGTCTTGAACCGTCGTTCACCTACTATATTGCAAACCTCATGCCAGCAAGCTTATACTGACTTTATTGACTAATTGTCATCGAATGGCTGACTATTTTACTTGTATAATGCCAATATTGCTATCTTTTTATTTAAAATTGATTGATTTTTATACTAATTTAAAACGCATCCGCCAACGCTTGCTTTCTTCATCCCAGTCGTGGCTGATAATTTTGAAAGTTCCTATCTCGGAAGTATTGGCAACATGTGTACCGATACAAAGGCATTCGTCATAATCACCGACTTTTACTACACGTACGGTTTCCGAAGCATCTTCCGGTAACCGTTCCAAATCGAACCTGCCCTTAGCTTCTTCCTGAGTGATGAATTCGGTAGTGACGGGCAGGTGCCGTGCTATCACTTCATTAACCGCTTCTTCCAGGCTCTTTATTTGCTCTTCCGTAGGGCAGGCGTTTAATCGATAATCCAATTTGCTTTTCTTACGCTCTATATGAGCGGAAACAGAGCGGCCGCAACCGAATAATCTAATCATTGTCTGATTAACGATATGTTCGGTGGTGTGCATAGGTGCAATTGACACATCCTGAAACTTGGGACTTGGCTTATTTATTAGTATATTTGTTTCCATATTAATTGATATTGATGTAATTAACAGCGCAAAGATAATGAATAATATGGATAAGAAGATACTAATCTATTGTCGTGTTAGTACGCAACAACAAACAACTGATAGACAAAAAGAGGAATTGTTGAAGTTTGCAGAAGACAACCATTGGAACGTTGCAGAAGAGGATATTTTCATAGATGTTATTAGTGGTTTTAAAAAGGGAGAGTTTCGTCCTGAATATGCCAAGATGCTTGAAAGAGTTGAATATGGGGATATTGACATAATTTTATTTTCTGAATTTTCTCGTCTTGCAAGAAATGCTACGGAGTTATTAGAACAAATCAAATTGTTTATAGATAAAGGTATTAACTTGTATTTTGATAAACAAAAGTTGTGGGTAAAAGATACTAATAAAGATGTAGGTAGTCTTATTTTATTGCATGTGCTTGCTGTTATGTCAAGCTATGAGATAGAATTGTTTGTTGAACGTTCATTAAGCGGCAAGATAACAAAAGTTCAAGCTGGTCATGGAGGAGGGGATGAACGTGCGTATGGGTATATGCACAATGAAAATAAACAGATTGTTATAAATCCTATCGAAAGCAAGATTGTTGCCCGTATTTTTGAAATGTATGTTGGAGGATATTCTTCAATTCAAATATCAGAGATATTGAATGCTGAGAAAGTACCTGCTCCATACGTAAGGAAATTGAATGAGTACAAGAAGAATAGAGAAGCAAAAGGATTAGAGGTGAAAGAGTACAAATTTGATACAGATAATTTAAAATGGCGTATTTCTACAATAAACAGACTTATGCACAATGAGTTATATAAAGGAAATCGTAGAATAACATTTTATAAACCAGACCCTACCAATCCACTTCCGTTATCCGAAAGGCAAGATAGAGAGATTGTTTATGAATATTCGGAACATGTGGAAAGTCTGCGAATTGTATCAGACGAGTTGTTTCAGCAAGCCCAAGATAAACTTTCCAAAGCGCATTATAATAAGAATAATGCAGTCAGGCATGAGAATTTATTGAAACATTTAATGGTATGTGGCGAATGCGGTGCTAATTTTTCTGTAGGGAAATCAAATGAAACATCTAAAAATTATATCAGTGGTGGACGTACTTACAAATGTTATGGTAGAGTGAATCGTAAAGATAAACCACGAACATGCACGAATGGGGCAGAACTTCGACAATGGAAATTGGATGGACTTGTTTTACAGTTGTCAATTCAAATGTTTGCTGAGATTAATATTCAGCAGACCAATATTTTAAAGATAGAAAATTTAGGGAAAGAAATCGAAGAGTTGGTTCAAATAAAATCATCAAAGAATACAGAATTGGTTGAAGCGGAGAATCTTTATAAAAAGACACTTAAACGTCTTATTGCGATTGAAGACGATGAGGTCGCAAAGAATTTGATTTCAGATGCAAAACATAAATATGATGAAATTAAAAACATGTTGAACAAAACTATAGATAAATTGTCACGAGAAATCACAACAAAGAGAATTACTATTGATAATTTGAAGCGTTTGAATGCCAATCCTTTGTTGATTAATAAAATGGATGAGATTAGGAAGGATAGGAATTTGGTAAAGACTATGGTTGATGAATATATTGATAAAATTACTATCTTTCGTTTACATGAACTTTGGTTGTTGGTTGTAGTATCTTATAAAGGAGGTGAGGAAATGTGGGGGACAATTAAATGCGCTCGTTATAAAAAAGAGGAGATGTTTTATGATGAATTGCATTGTCATTATGGTGTTGAATTTCAGGGATGGTTACTTAATAATACGGAACGTTGTTTTTCGTATGATAAAAGCACACATATTATTACTTATAATGGTGAAAGTAAAATATATGTGGAATTTAAATCAGGTGAGTATGATTACGATACATTTAATCAAATGATACAAGAAACAGGGTGGATGGGATGTTTCCCTTTTTATGCTTATGAAGATAGTGGTAAGGATTTAAGTGTACCTTCTAATGAATATTTTGGAAAATCTTTACAAGAGAATAGAATTGATTGGAAAGCACACAATGAAAAGGTCTTGGAACGTTTATTATCCAAGTCATAGATAAATCTCTACCACCGTAACCCCTCACTTAGGGAGGAGGAAGCCCTCCCTATGGGGGATATTTTGCATGTGGTTTGCTTTGTGGAGTCCCAAATTTTTGCTATATTTTTTGTGATTTCACCCAATTATAGAGACTACTTTTGCCGATTTTGATACCCTGATTTTTTAGCGATTCCAAATTCTCTTTAACCGATAAATTCGTATCGTATAATTGTTTGAGTTGTAAGTTCAATAACATTTTGGCAGCTATATTTCGGGCTGCTTGTTTGTTTACTCCGTGTTTTTCACAATACTTGGGATTGACAACAAACTGTTTTTCTTCTTTTTTCGGTTTAATACTTCGCTTAGTATCATTCCAAGCGTCTTTTGCTATTTGGTACAGTATCTTATTGGTTATAACCTTATCTTGGTTATCCACGTAGTATCTGCGTTCACATACAAGACAATACAACAGATGTTCCATTGTAATTTCAGGTAACATAATCTTGCGAAGTAGACAACCGTCATATAGTAACTTCCTTCTGTGTCCTGATTTTAATTTCACTGCATGGCTTTTATAAACTATTGTCCCGTCACCTTTGGTTAGTGGTTCTTTGTACCAATATCGGGCAATTTTTACATAATTGTCGGGCAGTAATATATAAGGTGTATCTGAATCTGTTTCAGGTAATGGAGTAGCTTCGATAAATGGGTATATTTCTGCATACTTACGTATAAATTCTTCTTCATTCCTTTTGTAGCTCATACTCCAAAAGTCCTTCATAAATTCAGAACTACCAATCGGACTTTCCAAGTCAGTTTGTATGTTGTTCTTCCTCTCTCTTTTTAATATACTATCTGAATTGGAACAATAATTTTTATTGAATCCAAAATCCATAGGACAAAATATATTATCATTATAATAATATACAATATTATCATTGCCATTACCTGCGAATTGCTGAGAAGCATTTAAACATGTTGTGTCTTTTAGGCTAAAACCTTCAATCTCTTTTTGGATATTATAAACAATAGTATTAGCCATGCCCCTATAATATTCATTGCTTCTTATTGGTTCGTTAAAAACATAAATCAGTCTAAATCTATTATTTATATTATCAATATTACTATAAGTAGTATAAATGATGGTCGGCTTATGTTCATCTTTTAATGATAAATAGAAGTCGTTCATAGATAGAAACGTATCGTCAATATCCAATATTACGCAATCAGCAAAGTCAAAATTGGCAATCGTTTTTTCTCGTAGTCCAAATGTTTTACTTGTTGTTTTAAAGTTTTGACAAATGCAATACCCTTCGCAAATAAGGTTTATAAGTTTCTCTATCGTTATTGTGTGGCGTTGGTAAGTTAGTATTTTCCAATTATCAGGTTTGTTCTCAAATTTCTGCACACTAACGCCAAGTGTGATTTCCTTTTTGTTGTTTTTAAACATTTTATTATGTGCGTAATAGCTTTTTATCTATACGCTGACTTGAAAGGATTCCTATTCAAGCTTTTTCAATGCAAATATACAACTTAGAACATATTACTACCACTTTTTTAGTTATAATTGACAAAAAAGTCTTTTTGAGTTAAAGAAAAATACGCAAGTACGGTATATAGAATATGTTTTCTTTTTTATATTATGTAATTTATCTTATATGTCTTATAATTAGTAACTTATTGCTTATTTGTGTGGACTTAATAGTGTGGATTTATAGGTGTGATAACAGTTAGCTATCTATTTTTTACCCCTATTTCCTGATTTTGACAAAAGTATTCCTTTCCTAATGATACATTTGCTGTTTTGGTATGGATTATCATGAGAAAGCCCATAATTTCTTAACGAGCCGTAAGTTATTCCAAGTTCTTCGGGTGAAAAGTATTCAAATACATTGGCAATTGAGCCAAAATAGTGGTGAGTGTCATTCTCTTTTATATAAAGATGAATAACTGTTCGTTCTTTTTTCTCTTTTTCAGTCATAATTACAATAGTTTTATTGCAAAAATAGGAATTATATGGCATAAAATGAATAAATGTCATATTTGTAACTATTTCTAGCGCAAATAAGTTGCATATATTAAGTATATGTCATATATTGCATTGTAATTAAAACGAAGATGATATGAAACGGTATAATAAACAACAAGTAATGAAGGATGCACATAGGCTTTATAACAATGATTTTCAGCGTAGAGGACGTTCTTGGTCGGAGTGCCTAAAGGCGGCTTGGAGTTGGGAACGGGATGCTGTTCGCACACGTGAAGAAAAAGCTGCCAAACTTGATGCTATGATAGTTGCAAGTTGGGCAGCGCACAACGCTCGTAAAAACGAGAAGCCTAAGAAAAAAGAGTTTGAAGGTTTGTCTTCTGATACGGTTTCTTATGCTATGGGCTATGGTCGTGGCAATGGTTTCTATTGTGGTGATTGATTGTAGAATATTAACCGATAAATAATAAAAATATGCAAGCAATAATTTTAAACGGTATTACAGCAACAAGAGCGAGAGTTGTTACAGTGCGCACAAACGCACGTGAAATAGATGGGATTTCAAAGGCAGTTTTGATTGAACAACTGAAAAACAAGTTGAAAAGTGGAAATATCGTAAAATTCGCCTACTTAAAAAGTAATGGTGAAGTTCGTATTGCATTTGGTACAACTAATCCCGATTTTGTGAAAGATAAAGTTTGTGGTTGGGGTGGAAGTCGTGAAAGTTATGCCTGTCTCTTATACACATCTCCGAGCCCACGAGACATGCGCAGATCTCG